>Ga0164293_10000513_pt1 | contig 30867 bp, 48 predicted proteins | sample GEODES118metaG_FD_111487 | JGI IMG/M metagenome (GOLD analysis project Ga0164293, IMG submission 111487) | Eutrophic lake water microbial communities from Lake Mendota, Wisconsin, USA - GEODES118 metaG | ecosystem: Environmental > Aquatic > Freshwater > Lake | place: USA: Lake Mendota...
CCTACGCTTACATCTGGTGTTTGTAACGCCAATGAAATCTTAGTCCTTTCACTTGCTTTTGCATAACAACTAAAAGTATAATCTTGACCTACTACACTACCACTTGCAAAAATTTCTTGATAAACCTGATGATATCCATTGCTTGTATTTTCAATTATTTTTTCTGCGGTACTTGTTCCGTTTGGTGCGGTGGTTGCGTTTGTTGTTACTGTGCTATTCTGTGCAGCCCACGGACTTACTCCGATTGTTTCCGATTGTTGCAACAAATTCCACGGCGCAACCTCCACCAATCCCGCACTATTTATGCGTGTGCCGTTGGATGCTCGTGTGAATGATAAATCACCGCTTCCGTCGGTTGGGACTGCTGAATATACGATGTCCTCTTTGTACCCGCTTGGTATCATTACAAGCGATGCTTGACTTAATAAGTTGCTCATAAGTTGTTTAATTTACGCAATAGACAAGAGATACCTTCATAGTAGCCACCATCTAGAGTGACACGTGACTTGTAATCGCGAACGATGTCCCACGCTTGACCTTTGTATAGACGGCTTCGTGTGCCAATTCCTACGCCTATCATATGTTTAGTATCCGATTACAGAACCTTGTGAGATGACAAATCCTGTGATTTTAGACGCACCACCTGCAGGAAGATACGCACCTTGTTGAAGAGTCACAGAACTCAAACCACGAGTAGAAAGTACGTTTGTACCATCGACTGAGAATGAAGTGAAGATAGTGTCTTCTTGTACGACAAGTGCGCTATATGCTACGCTTGTCACGGTTGATGCTGAATGGTATTTGAAACCATCACCGCCTGCCATAATGCTTGTTGAATTGCTCATATTTCTTTGCTTAAATTATATAGTCTTTCTTGTAAACAAATAGCACTTTCATAGTATATGACTCTTTTTATATACGCGTAGTAGATTGGTAGATAATTGTAGTATCCCTCTCTAGGTACGTTGTATTGCTTTGAGTCAAGTGATGGGTCATATGTCTCGCTATTTAGTTCTAAGTTGTTTTGATGCGAAGTGAGTGTAGGTACATACGTTTTGTTGACTTGTACTACGTTATGTTGGTTCATAAAACACTTCTAGAATTGCTTGTTCGTTCACTTTAAGAATGCCTTGCTCTACGAGTTCATCGCTCAAATTGGGGTTTGTGTTCGTAGGGCTTGTTTGTGCGTACACTTTGTACTCGTATTCTCCTGTGTAAGCGTTGATGTCACTCTCGTCAATTAGAAATTCATTGTAGCGTTCTTTGTGAATGCTTACGTCTAGAAGAATGAAATTCGTGATTGTGTCTGTCAATCTGTGATGAATCGAAAATAAGTACGTAGGGTTCGCAATCGTTGTCTTCTCCGACAACGTCAAGTACCAATACTTTGTTTGACCTTTTTCAATTACTAGCATCACAAATGAATAGCAACGAGAAAACTATGTAACAAAAAAGGGTGAGCAAACGCCCACCCAATTCTGAAAACTAATATGAAATCAAGAACAACTACAAATATACATTAAATCCCTAACGCAGTCACTACGCTAGATTGTAATTTGTAAGGTGCTTCTGCTTCGATTGCTGACAAAGTCACTTCGTAACCATTTGAATCACCCATAGCCGTTCCGCTATTTGCAACCATTGCAGTCACGTCGCATCCGTATTCGTTACCTACTAACCAATAAGCGTCGTTGTTGTCACGTACGATAGTGTACGTGCGACCTTGTGCGAGAAGTTTCATCTCGTTTCTTTTGCTAGTAGACAAGCGACGCAATTTGAATGCTACGTCACATTGATTGAAAGTAGTACCATTCTCGACGCTCACGTTTGTAGTGTTTGTCAAAGAACCTGTACCTTTAGGCAATTCGTAGTCATAAACGTCACCACTTGCGACGGTGGTTGCAGTAACTTCGCCACTCGCAATAGTGAACTTTGAAGCAGTCCACGAAATCAAGTGGATGCTCTTAATACCTCCGATTGCATCTTTGCAATCTAGAGTGAAACCTTGAGTGAGAAGACAAGCCATTGTTTATGAATGATTAGAGGGTGAAATATACAACTTCGCTAGGGTAAGCAACTTGAACACCATACTTGAAAGTAGTACGGAAACGAACCTCGTCGTTGTCCTCAGAGTACCACAATTTGTATGACTCTTCTTCGTTTGCTAAGTCAGTACCTACGAAGAAGTTGCTCAAAGAACCTGCAACGATTTTGCTAGTACCACTCAAACCACCGACAGCAATCAACTTCATATTGGTACCGGGATAAATCATTTCCATTGCTTCACTTGCTTCAACAGCGTAGTGGAACAAGTTAGCGTTCTTCAAGTTAACCAACATCAATTTGAAAGCATCAACACCGATGAAGCAAACCAAGTCAGACTTTGTAGCAACACGAGCAGGAATGTTCGCGTAAACTTGGTCTAAGATGTCGTCGATGTTTGCGCTAGTGATAGAAGCAAAAGAAGTTGGTGCAGAGTTAGCCAATGTTGGAGAAGCGGCCGCAATGATTTTGTTGAAACCATCAAAACGATTCAAGTTAGGGTTACCACTTGCAGTGTCACCTTGCCACATAGCAATCTCGATGTTCTCAGCGATGACAGCAGATTTCTCAGAACCGATTTGCTCTTCGAAAGGAATCATAGTAGGAGAACCTGCCATAATTTGAGTCTGCATCCACTTTGCTTCAAGAGTCTTAGGACACAAAGTCTCTTCAACTTTAACAGCACCAACGGTGATGTTTCTTTGAGTGAAAGTAGTAGCACCACTTGGATTGTAACCACAGCCGTCGGCTTGGAAGAAAACGGTAGAAGCCAACAAGTTCAAAGAAGCAGATGACTTAACACCTACTTGTACTTGACCGGCAGTTTGCAAGGTTGATGCGGTTTTAGAACCGAACAACGCTTTTACCAACAAGTCAGTTGACTGCTCGTTGGTGTAATTGTTCAAGGAAGATACAACGAATGACATAGTATTTTTTTTGTTTTTTTATTTGTTTATTTTTTCAATGCGTTTGCAAATTTCTTCAAGTTCTCAAATTGAGACTCAGTCTTTGTAGGTGCGTGTGGTTTCTTAGTAGGCTCATCGCTAGGCAAGTCAAGAACTTTCTCAACCAATTCAACGACTTTAGACATCGCTTCTTTGTGAGATACTCTCTCAGCAACTAAAGACTCGATAGAAGCAGTCAAAGCGGAGATTTTAGACTCAAGACTTTCTACTACTTCGTTGAAGTGAGATACGGTTGCGAACTCTTCAGTCGCTACAACTTCGATTTCGATTTCAGGTACTTCGATTTCAGGCTTGACAATTTCTGTCACAATTCCATCAAGAGTAGTGACAAGAGTACCATCTTCAAGTTCGTGAGTTGCGTTTGGTGCAGGAATGTCGCCCTCAGCAGTTTCTACCATTACGATAGTACCTACTGACAACTCGCCTTCCCATTTTACGATTGTACCATCTTTCAACATTGCTGTCTCGAAAGAGATACTTTTTTCTTCTTCAAATCCCAACAATGTGCGGACTTGCTTCAAAGTTTCTTTTGCGTTCATCATAGTAAAATATATTTTTTGTTTTTGTGTTGCAATTTTATTGACCATCCCATTGAGACAAGATGCGCTTGAGTTGCTCGATGACTTGTAAGTCTTCGTTGAGTTCGCTTACAAAATCAAAGACACCTTCGACAGAGAAGCCTTTGAACTCTCCTGCTTTGACTTTTGCCCACACGTCGTCGTTGTCTATTAAGTAAGAGACAAACCACGAGCCGTCTGCTACGTCATCATAGCCTTTTGGTGGCATAACACCTCTTTCTCTATCGACTATGTAAGACTCGAACAAAGACACACCTTCTTCGATTGGTGTTTTGTGATGTGCGTTGACGCTGTCATACTTGTTTGAACGCGCCCACTTTTTGGCAATCTTGAAGATAGACTCTTTGTCAAACACAACGTAGTACTCACCACGAATAGCGTCACGACGATAGATAGGCATATCTGCAATCATAGCGACGCCACTCACGATGCGCTTCTCTTCGTCTTGAATAGAGAACTTCTCGCTCTTCAAGTCTAGAACTTTTTCACAATAGCGTAGCATTTCATCGCCACCCCATAGCAAGTACGAGATAGTGCCACACGCTTCTGTATCATTTGCGTTGTAGTATGTTTTCGCTCTAGACAAGTACGAATAAGTACGCTTGATAGTTTCAAGTGACAAATTGTCGCGATTGATTAATTGATTGGCTCTGGCTTTGCCCACTAGCGTTGCACACTTGTTGTCAACTTTCTCGTTCAAGTCGATACCGCGTTGAGCGTTGTCGATTGCGCCTTGTGGATAATCTTCAAAGAATGTTTGTTTGTCTTGATACATAGCGTAGCAGATTGCGACTGCTTGTTCGTTGTCTTTGCCCTCATTAATCATTACAGGTATACAACGCGCAACAAACTCTTCTTCGCTCTCATTTGCTTGTGGTTCTACAAACTCTTGATTGAATGCTTGAAAGTCTCTCTCGACTGCCGGTGCTTCAACAAGCGACACAAAGTCAATGCCTGTTTCTTCGTCAAACTCGTTGATGTCTAGTCGATAGATAGGTAGATTCATAGTCTTAAATAGCGTTTATTTGACAATAGATACTTTTTTGTTGTTCGATACTCGTTGTTGTGTGCGAGTGATGTCGCCTTCTAGAACGTACACTCGTTGTTGTTGAGTGAGTTGTTCGTTGCCCCCTTGTTGAAGTAGAGATGATGTCGTTTGTGGTGCGCTCATTTGTGGTACACCACCACCACTTTGTTGACTTGCTTGTTGTGAATTGAACTTTGTCGCTTTGATTCGTGCTACTTGAGCGACACCGAATGCACCTGCAAGACCTGCTTGTACAAATGGATATGCAGGAAACGCGGCTGTGATAGGTGAATCTTGAGCAGTCTTGAAAGCGTTTTGTACACCCTCGATTGTTGCCATAATAGTCGACGCAATCTTCATCGCTTTCGAGAAGTTAAATGCTCTCTTTTGTGACTCTTCGTCTTTACGTGCAAAACTCTCAGCAAGTTCTGCGCTCACGTCAAAGAAGTCTTGTGCAAGTTGCAAGAGTTCTGCGTTGTTTACTGCTACGAACAATTTGAACTTCTCAGCGTTAGTGTATTGCTTTTGATACGTTTGTTCTGCAAGTTTTACTTTTGTTTGTTCACCAAACTTGACTTCATCGACTTGTTTTGCTATGCCTTTTTGAATGTCTTTCAACTCTTTCTCGCGCAACTCTTGACGCTTGTAGTTGTAGATGTCTTGAAGTACGAGAAGTGCTTCTTGATTATCTGCGTATTGCTTACGCGAGTTTGCGTACCATTGTTGAAGACCTAGTATATCTTTGTTTAAGTCGTCTGCTTGAAGCATTCTCAACTCTTGATTCAAAGTACGAACTGCATCGCGACGCTCTTTTGCTTTGTCACTTGCTTCTTTTGCTCTGTCTGCGTTGTACTTCTTCTCGTCTTCTGCAAGAATAGCAAGAGCGTTCTTTGAGTCTAGTATGATTTTGCCCCATTCTTTCTCCTTGTTCTTGCCGTAGTTTCTACGTGCTTGAGCAAGTTCGTTGTCTAGTTTCTCACGTTGCTTCGTAAACGCACCAACTTCATCACCACGTGCTTTCAAGAGTGCAATCTCTCTGTCTAGTTGCTCGTTGTTTTTCTCAGTTGCTTTGTTGTACTTCTCAAGAGCGCGTTCACTTGCGCTTGTGATGCCTACAAAGTCTGTGAATTTCTGTACAAGACCACCGATAAAAGTAGCAAACGTAGACAAGCCGGGAAGTAAGCCCATCACTGCGCTTTTGAGTTTGTCAAAGTTTGCAATAATCAAAGTCAACGCAATACCAATGACACCAAACGCAAGAGTCGACATACGACCTAGAGATTGAAACGCTTGAATCACACCACCTTTGATGTTCTTTGCTATCGCTGTAAATTGTTGTTGTATTTTGCCAAGTCCTTCGAGTCCGTCAGCAAGTGCCATCGCGCCTTGAAGTTTGACCATCGTCTTTTGCAAGTCTTCGCTCTCGCTACCAAAGAGAGCCATTGCACCTTGAGCGGCTTGAAAACCACGAGCGACACCTTGTACGATTGTTTGTACTTGAGCGAACTTGTCGGGATTGACAGCAGAGACTCGGTCATTGAAGTCTTCCATTCTGTCGCGCAGTTTTGCAAGTTTCTTCTCTGCTTCGACTGCTTCAGGCGAAAACTCGCCAAAAGTTCGAACTGCTTCTTGTGCTTCTATCGTCGCTTGACGAATCTCGCCTTTGAACCCTTTAAGATTCGATTTGACTTCGAGTTCTACCGTTGATTTTATCATTATCCGTTACCTATTACGTAAAAATTTGAACCATCACACACAATCCATTTCTTCTCCCAATGATTGTTAATGACTTCTGTATCTCCGCCATTGATTGTTGCTGTCGTTGCTGTGTCTATTGTAATTGAATGCGATGAGTTTGTCTTCAAAAACACCCAATGTTTACCACTTAATCCTGTCGGGTCAGGCAAAGTGACGCTGAATCCTCCTGCTGTTGCATCGCATAGAATCAACCAATCGTCTTTTGTGACGTTGTAGTTTGTTGTCTCTGTGCGAACTGCACCGCCACTCAAGAAAGATGGGTACATTTCGTAGTTGCCTACGTACAACGTGTCAGGCTTCGTCACTGCAAAGTCATTGCAGACGATAGCAGTCGAGTTGTTTGCGCCTTCTAGAAACGATGTATTTACGCTAGAGAACGCACTTGAGTTGTCGTTGTTTGACGATTGTACAATACCTTCACCGACGAAGACACCTGAGCCACCATTTGTAGTGCCTACTGAGACGCCCTTGATGCCGGGCTTGATTGGTATGTTGCCACCCGGGTAGATGTCACCATAAGTCTCGCCTTGTTGACCTTGACCTGTACCTGCACCGATTGTCTTTTGAGTTACACTAGCAGGTTGTATGAACTGCGCAAGTAAGAACTCGCACAAGTACACAGAGTCACCATTCGGGTCGTAGTCTTCAATCTTATTCAATCGCCAATACTGACCTTCAAAGAAGTAAGCGTCTGAAAACGACAAGTTCAAGTAGTCTTTCGTCGTGATGCGAAAATACGCTCTCAAAATCTTTGAGTTCTTCGACGTGATTTCAGTCAAGAAGCGATAGTAGTACGTATTGACAAGATTCGCGTTTGTGTATTTGTAGCCTGCACCTAGACCTATCTCACGAGGCATACCAAAATTGATGTCAAACGTAGGGTTTGAAATAGAGTCAAGATGCGTAGTGATAGGAATTGAGAAACGATTTGAACGATTCAAGCCTACACCTGCGTATTGTGCGTACAACATCCAATTCACACCACTGACTAGACCTGAGTAGTACATCACTCGCAAGTCACCATCTTGAGCGTTTGGTACATACGACAACACAAAGTTCTTTTGTGAGTTGTAAGAGCGTATTTGAGTAGGTGAAAAAACGACTTCAATCTTCTTCTCTTCTTTGACGAACTGATTCTCGACTTGATATGTGCGAGAGCCGTATGTAGTTTGATACGATTCTTGATACAAGACGTTTGCTTCGTCTTTGCCTTCTTTGTACGAGAACTTGTATGGGTTTGCTTCTAGTTCACCCATCGGCACAATCTCGACGCTTTGAGAGTAGTCAAGTTTTTTCGTCCAATCTAGTTGAGAGCCATTGTAGAACTCGTCTCTTGGTACGATTCTCAACTCTTTGGGATTGTCTCTATCTGCTTCAATATACAAATTGAACATCTTGACAAAAGAGAGCAACAAGTCGCTTTGTTTTACTTCGCTATTCAAGAAGACTGAGAAGTCTACCGTCTCACCATAGCCGTAAGTGAACGCAGTCAAGTTGTTCTCAAGATACGAGCCTATTCCTATCGTCAAAGAGAATTGGCTATTTGTCAAGTTGTAACTATTCGCGTTGTCGTATACTTGAACGAGTTTGATTTCTACGATGTCATTATTCAATAACGTGCTAGGCGAGAAGTACAAGTCGATATTGAAAGCAGGTGAGCCAAAGTCTACCGTGATAGTCGCAGTCGTACGCTTGACTCCGTTGACATAAAGACCAAAGACTAGCCAAATGTCTTCTTGATAGACAGGCATATAACCCGTTGACGCATAGTTGATGCCTAGCGACGCTTCAAAAACATAATTGCCACCAACGGGCGCAGTGTATTGACCTGTCGTTGTGTTGTAGTTGTTGCCGTTGTCGTAGTTACCTGCTGTTGAATCGTTTTGAAAAATAAGCGTAGACGACAAGTCTAGTGATTGCGCTGTCGTGATTCTAGATGCTTTGAAACGTCTTGCTTCGAGTATCGCTGAGTCGATAGTCAACGACGATGGCGGAGGCAACACAAGTCTCTTGAATCTATCGCTATTGAAGAACGAGTCGTTTGTGTAAGTGTATGACGCATTCGAGAACATCTTGTCTACGATAGTCTTTGCGTACAAGCAAGGCGTGAACTCGTTTGTCTCCCAAAGCGTGATGTTGCGAGGATGCCCTTTGTCTATCATTGCGTACATATAGCCATCACCATATGAGAACGCTTGAGTAGAGCCGTTCTTGTAGATTTGAGTTGCCCAAGAATCAATGACGTTGCCACTAGATAGCGTGTGATTGTACTCGCTAAAATCTAGTGCGTTCAATTTGCGCTCACTTAGAGTCGTGAACAAGTCAGCAGTTTGACCGTGAAGTGTAACTTCATAGACGATGTGCGTTGAGTCGTCAACTTTGATAGACAATAGACGCAAGAAGCCTCTCAGTTGCTCGATGCCGTCACTATACAAGATGACATTCGCTTTGAGATTAGGGTTGTAGTCAGGCGTGAACTGCACACTCGAAGAGATGTTTTGCTCTACTTCGAACAAGTGTGAAAATATAATGTTGTTATTCTTTGAGCCGGGAAGTGTGATTGTCTTTGACCACTCACTAGAACGCGATTGTGGCTCTCTTATGTCTGCAATAGAGCGTGTGATGAGCGTCGAGATGTTGTTGTATGTGTCTAGTTTGCGATTGACCCACGAACCACCTAGAGCGATTTCTTTGTTTATACGACACTCTTCGCCTTCTTCGACTGCGTCAACAACACGACTCTCGTAATTTGCTTCAATTACTTCAAGCAACGAAGCAGGAATCGATACATAAATCTCTATCATTGTCTTTGTCTCTTACTATCGAACGAATATACGATGTCTAGTTCTAGATTGAAGACTTTGTCTTGTACGTGCATCTTGACTTCATAGTTTGCAGTCTCAATGTTCACCGCTACGAGTGTAGTACCATCGTAAGCAAACACGACAGGCGAATCAATCAAGTCTTTGAGCCATTCACTTTGTGCTTCTGTAATCCAATTCGAGAACATCTTCACACGATGACTCGTGATTGTGTCGTACGTTCTAGAGTTGAAAGATGACGTTTGATAAGCGTATGTTGCACCTAGCGTGTAGGGGTTTGCTTTGTACGTCTTGCGTTGTGTGTCGTATGAGTCACGACGAACGAGATTGAATCTAAACGAATCGAAGCCACCTAGAGAGTTCAAGAAGAACAAGTCAGTCGTCTCGTACTTCGTACACTCGTCAATCAAGTTCACGCGATAAGTCTCGCTCAATGTTGTAGCACCATTCTTGAGAACGATGTCGTAGTATGTAGCACCGCTAGGAATTGTCAACTGAGAACCGCTAGGAATGCGCACAATCGTTGCGCTAGGTAGAGTCAACGTCTGAGTCGATGCGTTTGAGTATGTGATGACTGCACTTGTCGCTGTGTTGCGTATAGCGTAGAGAAAGTCTTTTTGTGTGCGATGAATAATCTTTGAGCGAATAGGTGTCAAGAACTTGCCATCGCCATCCATTGTGTATTGACCATTGTAGTTGACCAAGTCAATCGCGTTGAGTGATGCGTTCCACACGTTACCTGTTGCGCTTGTCAAGTTTGTATACTCTGTGATACTACCTGTCGCGCTAGTTGAGTACTCGTAGCCAAACTCTACTTTGTAAGACATCGCGCTATTTGTGCAACCACTAGCGAGAGTGTCGTTGACGTTGAAGTCGTAAGTGACGTAGTTCTCTAGAATGCGAGAGATGTTGAAGACACCTTTGTTTGTAGAGCCGTAGTAGATAGGCGCTTTAAGTTTCGCAAGAGAAGTAGTGTTTTGCTTTACTTCACAAATGAACTTGAAATTGTCTTTTGTGTAGATTGCACCGCTCGACTCTGTGATTACGAAGTTCGTATCATTGTACGCGGGTGCGTTTGCGTTTGGTTGTTGTGTGATAGAGAGTGCCACTTCTTAAAATAGCGAAGCAACACTCTCGTCTCAAATCAACTTATAGGTTGATAGTAATTGCACATTATATTGGTTCATTGCACTCAATTTTGCACAAATTGCACAATAGATTGTGTATCTCTAAGTTAAAAACTTGATGAGATTTTTCAACTTTAACGTTGATTTTTTGTGACATTATCACAATTATTCAACTTTAACGTGTGATATAGTACGCAAAAGCATATAGTTTTGTACGTTTTATGACAAGTTATATGTTTAAGCGTATACTATAAATCGACACTATTCTCAAAAAGTGTCAAAATATAGTAACAAATTTCTACTAGTATTTGTTACAACATCTCATTCAGAACAGCGATGACGTAGGGTTGAAATCCTTTGTTTGCGCTTTGCTCTAGTCGTTTGTTGCGCTCTTGCGTTTGTGCTTTGTAGTAAGCGATTGCGTTGAAGAACTCAATCAATGACATCTCTAGAAAGAACTCCCATTTTGTTCTGTCACGATTTGCCATCTTGTCGATGAGTTCTAGCCACGAGAAAGGACTTACCTCTACTTGCTCAAGTTGCTCATCTCCTGCTTCAAATAATCGAGGGTAGCGGTCAACAACTGCGGATAGAGTGCCAAGAAAAAAGATGCGTAAGCGTAAGCAAAAGAACAACTCAACGTCTTAAAGTCTTCGCATCGTGACTCAAAGTTCTGAGCGACTTGACCTTTGTTTATTTTTACGCGACGACCAAAGATGTCTACTTCGTACGATAGCATCGCTAGAATCTTGTGTAAGTTCTCAATGATGTCGTCTGCTTTGATTTGCTGTAACTCAATAAAGTGGTGAGCGTTCATCTCTTGTGCGTTCGTGATAAGACGATAGCGTTTGTTGTAGTGCTTAAAAGCGAACAAAGGTTTGTCGTCAGGTAGTTCGTTCAAGAAAGACAACTTCTCTACTTCTTTGAGTATCTGCTCAAGAGACATCTCTTCAACTTCGTCTATGTCTAAACGCTTGACGATAGCGATTTGATGTACTCGTCTTTCTACTCCTTCAAAGTGATTGATTGAAGCGAGTTCTTGTAGTTGTTCGATTGTTATGTTTTTCCAATTCATTGCGTTTCAATTTGTAACGTGTTAAGCAAAATAAAAAAGTCCCGGCTTGTTCTTTGACTTGCAATCTAGAGCGAGAGCAAGAGAGCAAACGCAGTCGTCGTGTAGTCCGCTAGGTGCTGAGTATCTCACACCCGTTCTCGTGTACTCGTATTCAAAAGATTCCATCTCGTAACCTATTGGCTCTTCGGGAAAGCGTATTTCTGTGCGTTGTACTGCAAGAACTAGACCCTCGATGAGTTGTTGCTTAGATTGAGATGTGAACTTAAAGCCTTGAGCGCGAGAACACGCTCTTTGAATTTGCTCTACTATCGGGTCGCCCACACCTGTTGAGTCAATAAAAGCGGGTGTGTTTTGTACTAGTTGTATGATTCGTTGTTGAGTTTGCCCCCAATCTGCTTGAAAGCGTTCGCAATATGATACGCAATTATTCGCATCGATACCAATGATGACCGTATAGTCAGTGTATTTCGCTAAGTCAATACCGTAAGCAACGACTTGACTGCTTGTCACAGGTTGATAACACGCTCGAATAGCATCAATACCAAAAGGATTTGATTTGTCGTCAGCAGGTTCAGCAAGATACAACTCATCGAACACGTGTTTTGGTAAGTCTCTCTTTGCTTGTTCTACTTCTTCGCGTTGCAAGATACCCTCATTGACTGCGTCGTATGCTGTAATCTTGAAGTACTCGTAGTCGTGTTCGCCTTGCTTTGCTCGTTCGCCTAGTTTGTAGAACCAATTCTTTTTGCCTTTGACGTTACCTATCAACTTGCATTTGCCTTGCGTTGCTGTGAGTGTAGAACGTAGAGCGAACCACGACTCTTCTCTTGCTCGTGATGCTTCGTCAAAGACACAAGCGTACACGTCGTCACCATACAAGTTGTCGGGCTTCTCTGCGCTCTTGAACTCTATTCTTGCGCCTGTCGGCAAAGTCAACAACAACTTCGACTCGTTCGTCAAGAAGAAGTTCTTGTCTGTGACTTGCGTCTTCATACGACGATACGCGATTTCTGCTTGTTGGTATACAGGTGCAACCCACCACACGCTTTGACCATCTCGCAACTTGAGTGCTTGTTCAAAGAGCCATATGATGTGTGATGCAGTCTTGCCTGTTTTAGTACTCGCCGCTGTGATTGTGTATCTTGCTTTTGAGTCAAGTATGTTTTTTTGATAAGAAGTCAATCGAGGGCGAACGTACTCTATTTGCATACGCTTTCGTAGAATTTAAGACGTGCGATGTTCCACAATTTAATGTCGTGAAACTTCTTGCAATACTGCGCGTTGCTAGTACCTAAGTGAGAAGCATTTGTGAGTGCTTGTTTTATTGAGTCATACCACTCGTCATTCTTTGAGAAGATTACACCACCATTGTCGATGTGATTGAGATATGGTTCACACGCGCTTACTACGATAGGCAAGTCGTACGCACTCGCTTCGAGAATCTTCAACTCGCTCTTGCAAGAATTAAACTTTGTCGTTTGTAGAGGTGCGATTGCTACGTCAAAGTGTTTGTAGACTTCACCGTAAGCGTTTGCGCTAGTGCCTCGAACGACGTGAAACCAATCGCCTTTGAACATTGAGCAGATTGAATCCCATATGTCGCTAGGTGTGTAACCGCACAAGTAGAAGTCAATCAAGCCTTCGTTGCCTAGACGAGTGATGTCATCGACGATGAGTTTTAAGTCTTCGTGATGTGTGATGCCACCGACCCAACCTACTTTGAATTTCTCGTTGTCTAGACGTGAGTGTCGCCATTGCTCGTGTTCGTAGTCTAAGCAGTTAGGCAATACGATTGCATTCTTGTTGTATTGCTTTACTTGCTCAAGTAGTTGATTCGTTGTGCAAGTGACACCGTCTGCGTAGTGTAGAGCGTCTTTGATTGCGTTCTTGATTCCTTGACGATACGCCCAATAAGCGGGATTGAATTTAGGCAATACCCAATAGTCGTCAACGTCTACGATGTATGGTGTTTTTGCTTGAGCAATTTTCTTTAAGATGTCGTAGTGATGTTTGCCAAGCCAACGATTGAAGACAACAAGGTCGTAGTTCTTGAAGTCGACAAGATTCATCATTGTCTCGCTATCTTGAGCGATGTCGATAGTCGCGTAGTTGTCGAGTTGAAGACGCATCAACGGCGTGTATACTCTGTGGTATACAACGCCATTCATTCCGTCTGCTAGTGCAAGTATTCTCATTCGTTTGGTGGTATAGGTATGGGCATCCAATAGCGTACGTGAATTAAACGATTCGTGTATTCGTCAATCCACATATCGTCCATATAACGAGCGAGAGTGACTTCGTCTGTTTGATTGATGACGAGTTTCAAGTCTTCGTCGTGCGGTGGTAGTACATCGCTACCTCTCCAACTTTTTTTCATTAGAACGGTAATTCTTCAGTTTTCTTTGGTTGTGGTACACTCACAGCGTGAGTCGCTCTTGATTTCTCGTGAGGTGCTTTCATCTTCTTGCAGTTGATTCGTACGTCACCGTATTGATTGACGATTAGTTCACCGCTTTCGATAGCGTCATTCAGTTTCTTGATGTTGATTGAGAGATTGATTCCGTACTCGTTCTCCCATCCATTGCCGATGTAAGTTGTCATTTAGTCTAGTTTAAGTGTGATTTTGATTGGTTCTTCTGTTTTGATTGTCGTCTCTACTTCTTCTTTTGGTTTACCGTGGACTCTAGTAAGCAAAGTCTCAAGCGAGAAGAGAGAGTTCTTGTCGTGTGATTTGAGCAACGCACCTGCTACGATGCGCTCTAGAATAGTATAGTCGTTACCCTTGTCAATCTCTGTGAGTTCTTCTCGTGACATCGCGACCATATTCATCAACGTTTGATTGATGTCGTCTTTTGAATAGCCTAGTCCTTTTAGTTGGGTGACTAGTTTCTTTGGTCTTCCGTTCGGGTTTGCATTGTTTCCCGGCTTGAATGGTTTTAGGTTTTGTGGATTTGGCATAGTTTACACGTTTTACTCACGATTCTGACACTTGCTCAAAGCGATTCGATGCTTCTCTTTGAGAAAGTCTTTATATTGTTTTTGGTCTCCGAATTTCGTGTGACATTCTCGACACAACGCTTGAAGATTTGTGATGACATCTTTGATTGATGAGCCACCCATTCCACGTGCTTCGATGTGGTGTATGTCAACGGCTGTGCGTTCACAAACTTCGCAAGGTATGAAGTCGCTTATGTCGTAGCCAAAGTGATTAAAGTATGTCATAACGTGTTTCTTCATCTCATTTCAAGATTGTCTTCGTTTAAGATGCGATGTAGTTCGTCTCTTGCTTCTTGAAACGCGTTGATTGCTTCTGTGTGAGCGTCATCACTAGCATACTTGACTTTTGCTCTGAGATATTGGTCGAGTTGCCACATAGCGTGTGACCACTTCCAACCATTGATAGCGTCTTCAAATTGCTCTTGTTCTTGTGTCAAGTCAAACTCAAGTGTTGCTTTCATACATTTTCTTTGCGTAAGAGAATCCTGCGTTATATGCTTCTTGAAGATGTATCTTCTCGTCGACTAGTAGTCGCTCTTGCTCTGCTGTGTGAGGCATTGCTTGTGGGTACATTGCTCGAAGATAATCAAATAGTTTTTCTATCGGTGTTTGCATTGTCTACTTTGTTTATTGTTGCTCATTGTTCTTCTTTCTCCTACGCTTTGGTTGCTCGTCGTCTGCGATAGTCGCTCTCTCTATTGCTTGTTGTTTCTCTCTCCATTCTGCTTGTTCTTTGATTGAGTTTAGTTTCTGCTGACAGAAAATCAATAGCGAGAAGTAACTCTCTACAAAGCAAGTTGAGCAAGACGGCATCGAACGACCATACAAAGATTGATAGACGCTTCTCAAACGATGCGCTTCTTCAGGATTTAATGACAAGACTTGTGTCTTTTTGTACGTGTTGTATTTTGGTTCAAGTGATACAACAAACTCGATGTCTTCAAAGTTCATATTTTTGTCTCTAGTAGTGCTACAATGATAGTCGAAATTGACGCATAAAGAACGCCTGTCAATCCGTAGTGATAAGTAAAATAACCTAAGCCAATCCAAAACGACATACAAAATGCGCAGTCAAAAGGCTTTAATCGTCGCCAATTAAAAGGGTTCGGACCATACAAAACGGTCTTGATAATGTCAGCAGGTTTGCCAAAGTTTACGAGTATGATGCTAAATGAAGCGATACCCAAGATTTCTAGATGTGTCATAAGTAATTTTCTTTGATGTAAAGTTGTGCTAGTATTTGTGACTTTGTAGAGTGAGCGTTGAGTTCTGTCTCGTAGCCGTCGACAAACGCTTTCTTCAAGAGTTCTTCTTCTTGTTCGATGAGTCCTTCAAATTGCTTATGAAGTCTTTTGACTTCTTCTGCTCTAAAAGTGTCACCTGCTTCTTCGTGTAGTTTCGCGAGATTTGTCATAAATCTATCGACGAATTTCATTGGGGTTTGTTTTTTCATATTGTTCTTGTACTAGTTGTTTCATAAGTTTTACGACGCGAAGTATTTCACGTACGCTGATTCCTGTCTTGCGATGTAGTGAACGCGCTGAATTGCCATCAAGCCACATCTTAAAGAGTTCACGCTCGTACCAATGAGAACTCTCAATGATGAAGTCGTACGCTCGTATCTTGCTTCTCTCTTGCTCATAGTCTTCTTCTTGTACTAGATGGTCTTTGTCGTCACTTGATAGATTACACTCATACACGTCAACGCTGTCGTAGATACGATTTTGTTGAAATGGGTGACGATTGCCATTGATTGCTGTGTGTAGTACTTTGATTGCCCACCATTGTAAGTAGCCGTCGTTGTGTAGTTTCTCAACATATGCGTCATCTTTTTCGAGTAGTAGTAGAAAAAAGTATTGATAGAGTTCTCTTGCTAGTTCTTTGTTCTTTGAGATGCGAAGACAAGTATCGAAGACCCACTTTTGAGTTGTTAGATTTTCGATGATTTGCGACTTGTTCAACACTACAAAAATAGAAAGATTATTTGTAATTACAAATTATTTTTTCTCAATCGTTACAAAATAGCCGTCTTTCTCATATCGCTTCTTCGTGCGCAACACATCGCTCTCTTCTTTCAAGATGTGTATCGACGATTGTAGACTCTTCGTTGCAATAAGAATCCAATAGTCCGTGAGCCTGTTGATAGGTCTTGGCGAAGTTTCTGTCATATTCAATCAAGTCTTGTGTTTGTCGTACGCTGTGAATGATAGTAGAATGGTCACGATTAATGATTCTACCTATCGACTCAAGTGACATTCTCAATGTACGTCTACAAATGTAGTTAAAAGTATGTCGAGCGTAGAGTATGTGTTGCGTTCTGTTCTTTGAGTATATGTCGTCAGGTGTGATGTTGTAGATTTGACAAACTGCTCTCATAACGTCTGCCCATTTTGCGCTTGTTTGTGTGATGTCAATCTTAGGTCGTAAGATTTCTCGTCTCAAATCGTTTATCAATTTCTCGTATTGATTCTTCTGTTCAATTATCAAAAGTCTAAGACGACGATTCTCTTGCTTTGAATTGTGTAAATCTTGATATTGATTCATATTTTTTTGTATTTCGCGTCTAAAATCATAGGCGTTGTGTAAATCCATTTTACTCTGTGGTGCAGTCTGTTTGTAGTAAAGCCCATCATAGATACTTGTATCGAAGATGGATGATACAGAACGCTGTGAAACGATTTGACGTACGTGCCTGAGCCTAGATAAGCATCTGTCATACCACCTTTTTGACTCTGTGTAGCGGCTTGTTCTAAGCCAATGAATGGCAAAGTCAGAAACAAATGACCGCGACTGCCTAGCGTTGTATACGTGTTGACATCTTCATTGATTGAGCCAAAGAATTGAAAGTGTCTATCGACTGAACAGATAAAACTATTCATACACTTTCTCGCATTGTGTTTGTAATTGCTTATCATTCCACAACCCTCGCCACCGATGAAGTCGCCACCTTGTGCAAACGCGATGCTTGTACAATTAGTTGACTTGAAAAAGTCAAGATACATCTCAAAATATCTATCTAGATTTTTTGCGTAACCGCTTGTCATATACTTGCCATCAATAAAGCGATAGCGAAATGAAGTGTAGTCGTCGTCGAGTTGTATGAAGTATTGTAGTGACAATTCTTTTGCGATGTAGAAACAAGCGTTTCTCGCGTGAATTATGACTTTGCGATTGTCAAAGTTGTTGCCTTCATCGATGCTGTCAGCCATTGCTTTCTTGTCGAATACTTTCACCATATTCTCACCGTACTTGCGTAAGTATGTATCAAGTGTTTTGTCTTCGTTGTCAACTATTAAATAGACAGCGCCTGTGTAGCCACACTTTTTGAGCGTCTGTAACGTCTTGACATTGTCAGGTCTACCGTGAGTCAATATGAATACTGCAAAATTATTGTCCATATTCTTCTAGATATTGAGTTTTGATGTCGTCACAAAGTTTGACATAGCCGTATTGAATTGCTTTCTCGAAGTCTATTATGACAAGAGCAGAGCGTTCCATCAAGTGTTGCATCTCTTTACTAGAGTGCGCGTAGTAGTCAGCAATTTTCTCATAGTTGAAAACAAGATGTCTCATCGTTGCATCAATCAAGAACGCTTTCTCATCTGCGTCTAGTGATGAAGATTCAATCTCTCTAATAAGTCGCTGAGTTTTTGACTTGTCACAAAGTTCTAAAATGTGAGGTTTTCTGTTTTTAGCTTCGTACACAGGTGCTTCAATTTTACTCGTGTACTTCTGTTCGTCTTGATTAGGTGCAAACTCAGCACCAAAAAGGTTGATTTGTTTCATATGCGTTCTTTGTATTCTGTTAGTTTGCCTTCAAATGTAGTAGGTATTGTGCAACACTCACCGTTTCGATTCTTTGCGATAATTAGTTCGGCTTCTTCTACGTCGGGTTTTTCTGTGTCGTAGTAAGCAGGTCTAAAAGGAAACATCACAATGTCTGCGTCTTGCTCTATCGCACCTGACTCTCTCAAGTCTGACAACATAGGTCGTTTGTCTTGTCTCTCTTCGCTCTTACGTGACAACTGCGCAAGTACGATGACCGTGATTTTCAATTCTTTTGCTAGTAGTTTCAAACCGCGTGAGATTTCTGCTATCTCTTGCTCACGATTTGCTTTTGTGCCTTTGATTAATTGTATGTAGTCGATGACAAGTAAGTCAAGACCTTTGCGCGACTTGTGCAACTTCGCCTTTGCTTTGATTTGTGCGATAGAAGTATCAACGTCATCGTCTATGTAAAACTCGATAGTTTGATTGTTTGCTGTGTTGATGACTTTGTCTATCTCGATTTGTTCTAGACGACCATTGCGTATCTTCCAATTCTCGATGTTGCCTATCAATGACAAGTATCGCTTTGCAAGTTGCTCGTTTGACATCTCAAGCGACAAGAAGAGTGCTTTGTGATTGTACTTTGCAAAGTCTTTTGTGAGCGTGAGAGCGATTGCAGTCTTGCCCATTCCGGGACGACCTGCTACGACAATCAAGTCGCCTTCGTTGTAACCACCTATGTACTTGTCTAGATAGCGCCATCCTGTTTGTTTGCCTGTGAGCGCACCACCTTTGAGACTATTCTCTACTATTTGGTCAACGACTTTGTTTGTGACTTTGACTATTGAGTCAGGCTCTTTGTGTGTCGAGAAAGTAGTCTCATCAAGAATCGACTGCAAGTCTTTTACCATCTCATCAAGTTCTTTTGATAAATTCAAATGTGACAATCTATCGACGAGCGTTCGTTTGATGTAGTTATATTCTAGAGTTTGAAGATGTGTTTTGATGTTTGTCAAACCACTTGCTTCTTGTTGTATCTTGATAATCTCAATAACTTCTTTTTTCGTGAAATGCTTTGATAGGGTCACCAAGTCAACAGGTTGATTGTCGTAGTACAAGTGTGTCATCGCATCGACGATACGACGTGAGAAGTCTTCTGTGAACCAATTCTTGTTGATTTGTGGTAAGAAGTGTCTTGCGTCATTGTAGAACAGCAAGTTTGATAGTATCATTTGTTCTAGATTCATAGTGTTGCAAGTTTATGTTGATTTGTTGATACTTTCAAATTGTTTTGTTTCCAAGTGCGAACTGCTGACTTCCAATCTTTCATCTTGTTTTTGCCTATCATCCAACCTTTCGACTCGTAGAAATCAAAGAACTTGTTTGATACGTCATTCATTCCTATTGAATCCATATATTGACTCAACTCGTCTAGAGTTGGTTTGACAAAGCGTTTACTCTTTGTATTATTTACATCTTCATTTTCATTTTCATTTTCCATATGTTCTTCATATGATTTACATATGTTATTCATATCTTCTTTCTTCTTACGATTGTTTGCTCTTGATTCACTATACTTCTTTCTCTTCTCGAACTCGTCTCTCATACGCTTATTGTAGTAGCCTTCGTCTGATTTATCGAATTTCTCATAGATGTCTTCATCATATGAATCACATATCTTCAACATATCTTTCTCGCTTAGTACTCCTTTTTGATGTTGTATACAAAGTAGTCGTATGTATTTACCTACTTGCTCGTTTGACATCAACGTTGTACCTGTTAAAAAATCGCTCGTGTAAAATAACACTGCCGGGTCTTTGCTCATTTGTTTTGTATTAAAAAAGCCCTCAAGCGAGTACCGAAGTGCGAGTTCGATACTTGCCGAGGGCAAAGGTCTGTTGATAGTTGTCTCGCACACAACTTTAATACCTTACAAAAATAGTACTTTGTAACTTAATAGCAAATTATTCTTTGATTGAATATCTACCAAAGCCTTCTGTCTCATCGCACACGATGTCTAGCCCTTCTTTGTGACGTAGTACGTGAATCAATGCGGCGAGTCGAAACGAGCCATACAAGTTCAAAGCGTCGATTGGTGTGATAGACTTACCATTCATCAAATGTGTCTTCACTTTTTTGAGTTGTGATTCTTTTTTCATATTTTTTTTGTTATTGATTTTTGATATACATTCTCTCGAATTGTTCACTCTTGCTCGTCATATTTACCACAATAGAAGCCTAGTACGAAAGAGATGACGATGAAGCCTAGCCATATAGCAAATTGATATTGTGTCATATGATTCTAGTTTTTACAATTTCAACAATCTCAGTGAAGTTGTCACCGCGTACTTCGTAGTGATTGTACAATGAGATGGGCGCAAGTTCGTTGACTTGCAACTCCATTGAGTAACTCTCTTCAAGTTGATGTTGTATCTCTTCGATAGTAGGTTCGCTATCAAAGACACACAAAATGTCTTTGTCTTCGTTCACGAGAACATAGCCAATGCCATTCAATCTATTTGCAAATTGTTGAGCGTATACGTTCTTCTCAAAACGTGCAATGATTGATTGATTGTAGTAGACGCGATATTCGCTCACGTCGTTGATAGTTGCTTGTACGATTCTTGTATTCATTTTGCTTTGCCTTTATACATTTTGTAGAGTTGTTGACGTTGATGTTGAATCGCTTCGTTGAAGCCTTCAATGATTTCGTCTTTTTCAAATTGATAAGGAGTCGCTTCTTCGATTACTCTCTTCGACTTCTTTGTCAACACGTGACTCGCGTACATCACCGCAATGGTGATAGGAGTCAATACGATTGGGTATATGATGTCTAGTGCCATAGTACTAAATTAATAACGATAGATTGTGTTGTTAAAATTAGTTTTTTTATCATTCGATAATATGTAGCCATTTTCAATAGTATTGTATGTCTCGATTGGCATCCAAAATCCAAAGCAATCTAAAAAAGATGACACATAAACAAAAACCGCTTTGTGTGTCTTTGCAATAACACGACAGCCGTGAGTTACTTCGCCATTTCCTGCAATTTTGAAAATAGGTTCTTGAGAACACTGATACAGAGATTTGAAATCTACTGACATTTGTGGTGTGATGTTGATTTGTTTCATAGTTTGTTTCGTTTGATGTAGCAAATATACAACTAGCAAACATATACGCAAGTACTTTGCAAACTTTTTTTCTATTTATTTTGTTTTATGACAATTCTATGACACTTTGCAGTAAGTTACCTGCGTAGTATAACTTCTCATCAATCAAGTCTTTTACGTCGTCAAGCGTGATATTTACTATGTGCGTACGATGTGAGTCAACGAATCTAGGGTCGTATGAAACAAAGAACGCATTCTCACACGCTGTCGCTATCATACCCATTTGAACTTGCCAATAGTAGTCAGGATGCTGAGACTTTAAGTCTTCGTTTGTCTTGATTGAGAAGTTGCGAAGATGAATACCACTATTGAAAGGACACTTGAACTCAACGATGAAGTCATCGCCTAGAGCGTCAGGCGAATAGCCACCAAAGTCACCGTATTCTACAAAGACGAATGTCTCACCTCCGTAGTAAGTCGCTAGTGTGTTAAAAGGGTCAAACGCTTCATACGCTTGACGTTCGTGTTCTTTGCCCCATTCAAGAGCGCGACCATAGATTTCAGGTCTTATGCCTGTCAATATCTCTGCGCCTTTTTCATAGACAAATGTCTTTGCAGTTTCACTCAAGTACTCCGATTTGTTTCTCGGAGTACCCATCAACTTGTGAATTTGTGAAGCGGTAAATCTAGAGCGTCGCAATTCTTGCCACTGCTCTTCACTTTGCGTAGTCGTAACCATTCTCAAACATTCATTTTGCAGTCGACAACAATTTGTAGTCTACTTCGTTCAAGTGATACTTGTTTGTGATGTCAGAGATTTTACCACCACGAGTGATGTGTTCTACTGCTTTTGCCCAATTAGCGTGTTTAGGCGTGAGCGTTTCTTTTTGTGGTGCGCGACCCATTGCTTTCTCGCCATCGTCATCGTCGTCGATGTTGAGTCCTAAGATTGCACCTAGAGCGTAACGTCGGGCGTACGTGATTGCAGAACCCATCGCTTGAGGGTCGTTCTGTTTTGCGACAGGCATCTTGTAAGACGCTTCAATCCACTCACCGCTCTCGCTGTGAATTAAGAGAGTAGTCAACGCGTCGTCGTCAGGTAGTTGCGCGAACGCAAGACCGCAATCGCTCAAAGGTTTTTGAATAGTGTCTAAGATGTTTGCGAGTGATGCGTACTTAGACTTGAAGAATGGGTTGTTTGCTTCTTTCGACACCTTGCCGATTGTTGCTTGAAACTTGCACAAAGCAAGTCCAATGTTCTTGATTGATTCACTTTTGTTCATATTAGTTTTCGATTTGTTCAATGATTTCTTTTGCTGTCTTGAATACTTTGACCGCTGTCGGGTGATACACGTCACCTTTTAAGTACTTACGAATAGTTGGAAGCGAGAGACCTGTTCTCTCGTGAATAGTCTTTTGAAGACCGTGATAGTGCTTGTGTTTTAACTCTTCTTGAATTTGTTCGATGTTTGTCATACTTCACAAAAGTACAACAATTCTTTCACTATGCAAACAAAATAGAAAAATTATTTGATGTCTACCGAGAAAATTCTATTTCCTAGTTTTGTAGCAAGTTCGTTTGAGATGCCGTCTAGAAGTTGTTGATTCCATACGTTGCGTATGAATTTTGTAGGTTTGATGCCTCGACGACCTATCGCGTTTGCGATTGCTTGTGCTTTGTTGCGACGTGCTTTGATAGGGTCTTCACCTTTTGACGCTCGTGTTTGTATACCTTTGTCGATGAGCCATTGTTCTATCGCTTGTACAGGTGGGCGCTTACCACGTCGACGACCGCCATCGACGTACTCTGCATAGTCTTCCATACCTAGACGCATAGTCAACGACGTAGGTGTTCTCGTCGTCTCTAGTGGTTTGATAGATTGACGCAACTTACCACTAGCGTTTGAGTCGTATGTAAATTTGCCTCTTCGCTTAGGTTTGTCAAGTTGCTCTTGAAGTTGTAGCGTGACACCATTCCAAAAGTTAGCGATAATCTCGTTCAGTTCGCTGTCTCCTTTAGTGACGAAAGAGTCTGCTCGTTCGCCTAAGCCGTTCAAAAATTCATCAAAAGTCATTCAACATTTCTATCAATAGTGGGTGAGGGTAAACGTCTATCTTGTCTTTGCGTACTGAGTTGTGAGTGAAGACACCATTCTTGCCCGATAAAGCGCGTTTTGTGACTTGCCAAATATCTTCGTTGTACGTTAAGTCAATAGCGTATTTTTCACGCCATAACAAGAGCAACTCTTTGACACTTGCGATTTGTTCTTTCGTGTAGTTCTCAAAGTACGTGTAGCCTTTGTATGGTGTGTCTAGTTTACACACATCTTTGACTTCTTTGTTCACATAGTTGTAGAACTTAGAGCCTTTTTGTGTTAAATATCCCCAATTACAAATCTCGATACCGATTGAGTTCTTGTCTAGATTAGTGTAAGGTAGACCTAAGAAGTGCGATGACTTCAAACCTAAGTGATACGCCCAAAACTTAGAGTCAAAGCCTTGTACGATTTCACCTGAGCGAGAGATAGCGACACAAGTAGCGACGTTGACTTTGTCTGCATCCCAAAACTTAAACGTCGATACAGCATCTGCGCCACCTGCTGTGTGATGAAGATAGATTTGCTTCTTCGTCGATTCTTCTTTGTTAAAGCCCTTGAATGCTGTTTGATTGATATTCATTTGTGAGTCTAGTTAAGTACCAATTTGCTTTCTTTAAGTCTTCAAGACGATTCTTTTTCTCAAAACGCCACACGTATTTCAAGACGTTGCCTTTGAGATACCCGTAGAACGCTTCTTGTGTCATACTTGCTTTGATTGCTTCTATTGCTTCTACGTCGCCTGTCTTGTAGTGGTTCGGGTTTATCGCATCTTTTTCCATCGAGTCGCAAAAGTATAAAAGTCTTCGTCAATTATCAACGAGTGACCACCATTTAAGAAGAGTTGAGTGTGTTCGTGATACGCGCTTATTGCTACAACTTGACGCAAGTCAACGAGACCTTCTTCAAGATACTCTATCAACTCAGCATCAACACCAATCTCTAGAAACGCTTGTTCGTTTCTCTCTTCGTGTACGATTAAGACATCTACAATCATAGCGTTTTGTGTGTGTAAGCGTGAATCTTTCGTGATGTCTTCTCGTCTCGATAAGGTTTCATAATCAACCAACGACCACCGATAGGCTTTGGCGATGCACCTCGTTCGATGTGCCAACCTTTTGAGCCGTCTCCGTACTCTTCTTTGTACGCACTTGTACGAATCATTAAAATATCGCGCAAGATTACCGTATCTTTTGTTGTCAACTCTTCTACCGTATACGTCATCTCGTAGTCTTCGTGAACGTGACCCATCCAAATTGCGTCAGCACCTTCGACGTTGACACTCATTCTGTTGTGTTGAATAGTTCCACGAGTTACTGCACCACCGCCACCGAAGCCGTGCATATATTTAATCTTGAATGATTGATGACTTGAGCCGTCGTCAAAATTAAAGCGAATCCATCCACCATAGCCACCGACTTGAACGTTTGACTCACACTTGTAGTTCAGCAACGTCACAAATCGCTCAATGATGTCAGTCTCTTGACGCTTCAAGATTGTTGTCTCGTGATTGCCGTAGCCTATCAACTTAATCAAATGAGCGTAAGGTGTGAACCAATCGACAGCCGTGTTGATAATAGCGTCAAAGTAGTTCGCGACGTTGTGTTCTTCACGTATGTCGCTCTTTGATTTGCGAGGGTCGTACGCACCTTGCATCAAGCAAAACAAATCTCCGTTGATAAGAATGTCGTGATTTCCTGCTAGTGCTTCGTCGAGATGCTTCTTGAGTAATGCTCTGTCGCATTTTGGATTATCCCAATGCAAGTCAGAGATGAGAAGTACTTTAGTTTCTTCCCAATTTTTTTCAATTCGTACGACGTTATTTTTCTTCATAAGATGAGACCAACCACAAAAGCAACAATAGAGAACACGATGACTTGCGATTTAAGCGTCTTCTCGTGCGTTCTAAGCGCATCAATTTCGATTTGCTTAGATTGTATACTTCGTGCTTGAATTGTTCGAATAGAGTCGATTTGTGCGATTTCGATAGAATCTAGCAAAATCAACTTTTGATAGACAAGAACTTTGCGTCTTGCTTTTGCGCCCTCAACGAGATAGTGATTCGCTTGTGATAGAGTCGATGTGCCGATGTAAATCGATTGCGCGTTTAAGTCCATCGCTAGTACGAGCGAAAGTGTCAACATACATCGTATCATACAAGTAAATAGAATCGTGAAGAAGTTGTTTCTTAAATCGTACTTTTTCGATAGTGTCTTCATAGTACGAAATAGTCTCAATGTACATCGGTTCTCTCTCAATCGGCTTGAAAGTAAAGAACGCGTACACGACGCTACACAGGTACAACGCAACTATCAGCCAAGTAAGGAGTAGAAATTTGGAATTGGATGCCATAACCTGCGACAATGTCTGTTTTTGCGTCATAGAAAGGCTCTGCTGTGCTACTCACTATCAACTGAAAGTCTTCATCGTTGTTGTAGTGATAGTCGATTAGAGCCATTATATCAATAATTATTTGAGCCGTATCGCTTAAAACTTCTATCGTATTCGACTCGCTCTCGAATACCCTATCAAAAACTAGCAACGCAAAGCGATAGTTCACGTAGCGACCATCACGAGTAGCCATATCAAAGCCGTCAGGTACTAACCACACGAGAGGGTAGAACTTGACCTCGTCGACTGCGAGATTGTACTCTGCACCGACAGAGAACTTGCCGACCATCTTATGGCTTTCGACTTGCGTTCTGATTTTTGCTATGATTTGATTTAGGGTCATTCTTTAAGAATTTGATGAGTTTGGCTTCGTTGTTCTTTTGCCACTTGTTATCTCTCGTCGGGCGGGAAGTCATAGTTCCAAAAACAATCGTCATAGTCAGTAGGTAAATAGATACCGCCTACAAATGTAGTGCTTGAAGGTCGTATAGTATCGAACGTAGAACCGGGATTCAAAAACAATGGGTAGTCGTTCGTATATTCTCGCAAGTAATCTCTTAAACGATTCGCGTAGTATTCTGCTTTGTCACGATAGCGATTTTCTAAAAGTGTCAACTCGTCTACACTTATCGCTCTAGCGTTGTCACTCTCTCTACTTGCTACGCTCTTATTCATCAATTTGAACGTCATAGGAAGCATCGCTTCGCACAAAGTATAGTACTTCAAGCAAGGCGCAATATAAGAGTCTAGAAGCGTTGTATTCAAGTTTGTGAGAGTACCTGCAAACGCTTGAGATTGCAACTCATTGTATAAGCCACTACCTATGATGTCACGAATGTAGATTTCTTGACTCTCTTTTATCGCGTTCTTTAAGAGTTTGTCGTCTACGTTCTCATTGATAGGCGTGTTGTCCTTCAAATATGTTGTCGAAACGAAGTATACAAAGTTTGTCATTTTCTTCTTCTTACTACTTTAGATGCCCAAATGTGACGACAAGATGGTCTATGCACAACAGGTGATGAATCAGGGATTGTGTACCAACCACCGCGACGCTTCCATACGTCATAACCTAGCAAAGCACTCATCGCGTTAATATCTTCACGAGAATACACTCTATCTACACGAACAACACTACGACAAAATTCACGAGATGTGTCGATAATGATGTCGCCTTTTGTGTTTGGTGCTTTCTCGTATTTGTAACGTACGAGCAACTCAGTTTCTATGTCTGCGATTTCTCTCAAGCCATCGTCTGTGATTGTAAGACCACCCTCAGCAGGTTGAATCATACCCGTCTTGTTCAAGTTGTCTATTGCTTGAGACACTTTCATCAAGTCAGCATCAATGATGTTGACAACTTCGCCTATCGTGATACCCTTGTTTTCTTTGATAGTGCTTAGAACTGCTTTCTCGATGTCAGTAGCAAAAGTCATTTTGACTTCTTCAAAGAGAGATGCTTCTTCACCGAATTGAGAGAACACTTTCAAGTCACGCTCGTCATCCCATCCGAAAGGGTTTGACTTAGATAGTGCAACAAGTGTTGCACCTTCTAGAGCGTCTCCGTTTGCGATAGGTGCAAGGCCTGCAAGTTGACGCTTCTCATTGATTGTCATATTCGACAACACGTTGTTTGCAACCAAAGGACTCAAAGAGTTGATTGCGTCGTTCAAGTTTGATTGAATCTTCACTTGTGATAGTTCAGGCAATCCCAACTCTCTCCGTGCTTCTTCATTTGAAATCAAGTTACGAGTATACAAGTCTAAGTAGTCAAGACCTAGAGGCGGTTTGTTGATTGTCTCAAGTTTGACAGGCGAGATGAAAGAGAATAAGTAAGTCAACTGCTCATCCATTTTCATTTGCCGAGGCTCTACGTACGATTGTTGAAACATCTCGTACGCTTCAATCATTTCAGAACGACCACCTAGTTGCGATTCTACGCGTACACCAAACAACATTGGTGAGTTGACTTTGTGACCTACGAAGATTTCTTGTTGTACCGTTTTATTTAAGATGTCAAATTGCTTGTCAAAGTCGCTAGGTTGAATGTTTGTCACAATCGACTCACGCTCGTTTGCGTCGTTGTACATAAGAATCAAACCACCTGCGTTGTCTGTACCTTGATATGAGTCTTTGAAGCGACGCTTTGCTTTTCTTGCTTCTTCAGGTGTTGGTACACCTTTAAACATTTGTATCAAAGTTTGTGCAGAGAAACCATTCTTGATAGAGTTCAAATGCCAATTCGAAATCTCTGTGTCAATCTCAATGTATTTCAACGCACCGACGTAGTCAGGTAATGGGTAAACACCACCACCGGGACGATACATCTTGTAGTAAAACAACTGCTTTGACTCACGAGTGTTCTCATTGAATGGGTTGTAGTGTACAATCTCTTCACGACGATTCGCCCAATCTTCTGAGTAGTAGTAACAATCGTCTAGACCTACTCGAACGTTCTTGAATGGTATGTGATACAACTCAGCGATTTGAGTCTTTGCGCGATTCCAAATGACTTCAACTGCAAAGCCATTGAACAACTCTAAATCGTAAGCGATTTTTTGCTTGACTTCTTCGAATGACTCGTAAGTGTTAATCGACTTGAGTTTCGACTCTGCTTTTGCGATGTCTTGTGTGTTTTGTGCAACGATTGCAGTTCCTACACCTGCGACGTATGACGCTTTCGCTGACACAATCGCGTTGTGTTTAGGCGATTTAGAGAACAAGTCAACTAGTAAATCGGGGTACAAGTTGTCGTCACCGAAATTGAATATGTCTTTCGCCTTATTCTCTTTGAATGTCGGTAGTTTATTCTCGTGAAATTGAAGTCTTTCGAAGTTCATTACTAGTAAATAGCGTTTATTCTTTTTTGTCTTTGATAAATAGCATCATAAAACCACCGCCTAAGAAGACGCTCACTTCACTCAATGTCGCTTTCTCAAGATACACTAGTACAAATGACGCTACAATTACGCCAATGCCTAGAGAAGTAGTCTTCCAATTCTTGAAGATTCTATCAATCATTTGCCTTGACCTTTGTACGGCTTTGCGCTTTTGTGTTTGTTTGCGTGTTTAGTGTGTCGACGAAGTTTATTCTTTGGCTTCACTCTGAATGACGACTCTGACTTAACCTTTGCCATCGAGTTTGTCTATTTTTTTAGCGTAGTAACGAATCGCAAACAAGCCCGATACAATACCAACAATAGCCAACAGAAGCGAAAACAAAGGTTGCCAAGTAGTCGCAAAATGTAAAACAGCAGACGAGCAAGAAATACCTGTTGCGATGTTAGCGATTGTATCGTTTTCAAAATGTCTCATTATTTGATAGGTTCAGGAATTACACAATATGGTGAATCGGGGAACTTGGCACAAAACCCTTTGAGATAAAGTGAATCATCACCGCTAAATGTGTGTATCCCCATCGGCGGAGGCCATACCTCAAACGGAGTAAACTCTGCGGGTGGTTCGGTGTAGAATAGAATGTCAACTGCCCACTTATCGGATAAAACTGCGGGGGTTTTCAATTCCATCCCGTCATAAACGGCGGGCGTAATTGGCAAAAATCCCAACTCAACAACCGCACAATCTTTGTAGGTAGTTGTTTCGCCTCCGTCGGGTGTGGTTGTAGTTTGCTCTATTAACTTGCGAAGGGTTGCCCATTGTGTAGGGGTGAACTCGAATTTATTGAAGGATTTCATTGTGTTAGATTGTGGTTAAGGATGCAAGTTCGGCGTTGGTTAGGCGGGTTGGGAATAAAACAAGTGCATTGTATTTGTTTTCAGTTTCCGAAGCAACTGCACCAAAACCCGTAGAGTTAAAATTAAATTGTGACATTGCTGGCACGGCGCTTGCGGTGCTTGTATAAATTTGCACCCCATTGACATAGAAAGCATATTGTCCGCTTTTGTATGCCAATGCCATTTTGTAGCGTGTATTTGAGGTAATGGTTTGAGATGTTGAGGTATTAATAACCACGCTACTACTTACAACTACATAAATATATAAAACCCCACTAATGTAATAAAGTTGTAAGTTATTTGTAGCGTCACCAAAAAGGTAAAAAAACGCATAAGTCGTACCCGCAACATTTTGCCCACTTGCCAAAACATCAATATAAATAACCCCCTCCGTCTGCCCAATCAACGAACTAATGCCCGTCTTAAAACAAGCATCCGCAACCCTTGTCGCACTTGATGAGGTTGTTGGTATGTAGGATGTGGCGTAAGTTGACGCTTCGAGTTGTGCGCCCCACAAATAATATATTTGATTTGCTACACTATCGTCCGAAGTATAACCAAATTCAAACCCCAATACAACATCAGTAGAAGTCGTACTAAAACTACCACTTACAACCACTCTTTGCCATTCGCCCGTTGTAAGTACTTTCGTGTCAATAACTTGTGCATACGAATCTCGTGCCAAAAATAATTGAAATTTTTGTCCAGCTGTTGCTTTCAAATAAACTGAAAGTGAAAAATTTTGGATTGCAATAGAACGCCCAATTCGATTAAATGCATCTCCTCCCGACGTTGTAACAATAAATTTATCCGCAGTATTTTGACCCGATGGGTCAAGGGTTTCTGTTGTATTAGCCGTTAATGTAATAAGATTTTGACTACCACCGCTAAAATCGTCACTCGGATAAAACAAATTCGTACTCTGTTTCTCCAACAACAAACTCGGACACCCGCCCCCGCCATTTTGGTAGGTTAGGCGTGGTACATTTAAGCGGTCGGTAGTGGGGAAATAGGGTTTGGCGGTTGAGCCGATGTTGAGTTGACCGCCCCAAACAAAAATCCCGCTTGTGCCATTGCCCGTGTACACCGTTCCCGTGCCGTCATTCATTTGTAAATTTCCGTAAATATATCCCGTGTTTGTGTTTACGCGGTAAATCGAACACCTATACCATCCGTTGCCAACGCTTTCAATGGCAACACCCGCCGTTCCACTTCCATCCGTAATTGATGCAGTTCCATTGATTAAATCAAATGTCCCTACGCTTACATCTGGTGTTTGTAACGCCAATGAAATCTTAGTCCTTTCACTTGCTTTTGCATAACAACTAAAAGTATAATCTTGACCTACTACACTACCACTTGCAAAAATTTCTTGATAA
>Ga0164293_10000514_pt1 | contig 30833 bp, 25 predicted proteins | sample GEODES118metaG_FD_111487 | JGI IMG/M metagenome (GOLD analysis project Ga0164293, IMG submission 111487) | Eutrophic lake water microbial communities from Lake Mendota, Wisconsin, USA - GEODES118 metaG | ecosystem: Environmental > Aquatic > Freshwater > Lake | place: USA: Lake Mendota...
TGGAGAGGTTGGAAAATGAAACGAACCGTCTATCCCTGTGGCCGTGTCTCTGCGCCGTTTGCCTCGCGTCGCGAGTGGCTTCGCCGCGCAGGATGCGGTTTCGGTGCGGTCGCTGCGAGTGCGCTGCTGAGCAATTGGGCCAAAGCGGCATCTCGATCGTCCGGAAATCCTGACCACACGAATCCGCTGGCTCCAAAGCCGACGCATTATGCCCCAAAAGTGAAACGCGTCGTTTACTTGTATATGGACGGCGGACCGTCCCAAGTTGATACGTGGGACCCCAAACCGCAGTTAACGAAGGAGCACGGCCAGCCATTCAAAATGAAGATTGAGCCGACGCAGTTCAACAGCATTGGCAACACGCTGGGGAGTCCTTGGAAGTTTCAGCAGCATGGAGAGTCAGGAATTCCGGTCAGCGACCTGTTTCCTCACATTGCGAAGCACGTTGACAAGTTGGCCGTCGTGCGCTCGATGGTCAGTAACTTCCCGGAACACACCAATGCCAATTACTTTTTGCATACCGGCAGTGGACTGCAGGGCCGGCCGAGCATGGGTGCTTGGATGGGGTATGGCTTGGGTAGTGAATGCGAGGATTTGCCTGGTTTTGTCGTGCTCAATGGCGGTTTGATTCCGCCTGGTGGCTTGGACTGCTTCAATAGCGGTTTCCTTCCGGCAACTTATCAAGGCTCGGTCTTCAATGCGGGAGATTACCCCTTGGCCAACATCCGTCGCCAAGAGAGAGAACCGGCGCTGCAAAGAAAGAAACTTGATTTGCTTGCCGCACTCGATCAGGGAACGGTACAGGAGCGCGGGGCAAACGATGAAGTCGACGCGGCAATTTCCAATTACGAACTTGCCTTTCGCATGCAATCGTCGGTTCCGGAGTTGGCCAGCCTTGACGGAGAGTCGGATGCAACCAAATCGATGTATGGACTTGATTCCAAGGACCCGCACACCGCGGTCTTTGGGCGCAATTGCCTGTTGGCCCGACGGCTGCTGGAGCGGGGGGTCCGGTTTATTGAGCTCACCTGTCCCGCGATCGGGCACGATCGTTGGGATCAACATGGCAATCTGAAGCAGGGGCATGAAGACAATGCGCGGGCTGTCGACCAACCAATCGGCGGGTTGCTCGCTGATTTGCAGCAACGTGGCCTGTTGGATGAAACGCTGGTTGTTTGGTCAGGCGAGTTTGGTCGGACTCCCTTTGCGCAAGGTTCCGATGGCCGGGACCACAATCCGTTTGGCTTTAGCCTCTGGATGTGTGGCGGTGGGATTAAAGGGGGAACCGTCTATGGAGCGACTGATGAGTATGGCTACAAAGTCGTGGAGAACCGCACGGAAATTCACGATTTACACGCCACGATGTTGCACTTGCTGGGAATGGACCACGAGCGATTGACGTTTCGTTATTCCGGCCGCGATATGCGGCTAACCGATGTCCACGGCAAGCTGATCAAGGGGATTTTGAGCTGAAAGCGGGGCTAACCGGGGATGCAGGAAATTTGCACCGGGTTGCGCCGAGTTCATCGGCAAAATCAAAGCAGGAGTGCCGCAAGACAGCTACCTAACTTCATTTAAGACAAGAGACAAATAAAAAAGGCTTCCGCCAAATTGGTGGAAGCCTTTTTTTACCGGTTCACGTGCCGTTGAGACGAACGGCTTTTGTTCGAGGAGTTGTTCAGCGGGAGATGCTGATCCCACATGATTGTAAGATCGGCATCTCATCCGACAAACTAGTTGCAACCACAACCGCAGGCGTTCGTGGGGCAAGGATTGCAGCTGGTTTCGCAGCAACGTGCACGACGCGGTTCGCGCGGTACGCGGACGAGTTGAACACGGCTGACGCACTTGGTTACTGGAACGCGTTCCATTCGGGCGCGGCCACATTCGTCGACGACGCAAACGCGTTCGCAGCGGGTGACTTCTTTTTGCACACGTGCCAACTTCAAACGGGTAGGCTTGCGGCAGCAGCCACAATCGTTGGTGTTTTCGCAGCAGGCGTTGCTTGGAGCACCGCAACCACAATCAGCAAAGCTCGCAGTCGGGGTACAGAAAAGGGCAGCGGCAAATACGACACACAGGGCAAGCTTAGACATCAATTCGTCTCCAAAACACGATAAACAGCAGAACTTGGTTTGCTGCCTTGAGCAAAACCACTCAAGTTAAGCATAGCTTTGGCTACGGGCATGTGTAAATTGGGCTGTTTGGGAGGCTTTGGAGGGGCGGGCGTTTTTTAGCGGAGAAAACGGTTCGTTTGGAGGGGTTAATTCAGGCGAATTCGGTTCAGCCAGCCATGCAAAAACTTCCGCTGGACCGGATTTTTGCGGGCCAAATCGAGATACTTGGCTCCCTGCAACAGGTTGAGCACTTTCAGCAGGCGGTCGGGTTGCTCACGGTTTAGGTCCAGGAATCGGTTGGTCGTGGACAGTGTTCGTTCGCCGGCGACTCCATCGACCTCGATCTCGGGGTAATCCCGCTTGTCTCGGTTAAGCAGATTCAGGGCTTCCTGCCAGAAGCGAATTGCCGTGCCGACTCCCAAGTTGACGGCCGTGTCGAAGAGCTCGTTGGCCAAGGATTGATCGCGGAGTTGCTCCCCGAGAATTGGCTTCCAAAAGCGTTCGCGATAGAACGTGGCGACCAGCCTTTGCAGCTCAAGATGTTCATCAAGCCGCGCGTCCAAGTCGGCGGGGGGATGCAGTTTGGCTTCGTCGACGATCTTCCAGCCAAGCCAGTCTGGATGAAATCTTCTGGCGACCCCGCGGTAGGTCTCTCCGCCGGGGTCATCGGGATCGTGAGCGTAGCCTCCCTCATGCAGCATGGTTTCATCGAAGGCAATCTCGAATTCAGCCATTGTCTTCCGTTCCCCACACTCAGTTTCTCGCTGATTGGATTCAACCGGTCGCTGCTCCATAATGGTAGAGGGACTGAGAAGCCAAGCCAATCGAGGGCAAGGATTGAATCAGGGGCCGCTATTTGAAGAGAACGTTTGCAGATGACGCGACAACGAGATCTTTCCCGGATGATCGCTGCCCATTTGATTTGGGCTGGTTGGTTCATTGGGCTAATGGCCGGAACGAGTTTGCTCTGTGGGCAGGAGTTTTCGGAGCCCTTGGCAAAAGGTGCGGCGATTTGGGACCAGCAGTGCGTGGTTTGCCATGGCGGCCAAGGGGAAGGCGTCAAAGGCAAATACGAGCATCGGCTGTCTGGTCCCGGTTCGCTCGAGGAACTCGCTTCGTTAATCGAGCAGACGATGCCGGAAGACGAACCCGGCAAATGCGTGGGTGAGGACGCCCGCAATGTGGCCCGCTTCCTGCTGGCCGGAATCCTCGCTGAAACAGAGTCTGGCGGGCCAACGCGCCGTGAGTTGCAGCACCTGACCGAGAACCAGTTTCACTTGGCTCTTGCCGGATTGGGCGATGCTTTTCTGGGACGGCCGGAAGAAGCCGGGCAGCCCGGCCTTCAAGCAAAGTATTTCGATGGGCGAGAATACAAGCAGGAGAAGCGGGTAGCTGAGCAGGTCGACCCGCAGGTTGATTTTGACTGGCAATCAAAGGGGCCGCTGGGCGACAAAACTGGAAGTGAAGAGTTTTGCGTCGAGTGGAGCGGCTCGGTTTTTATTGCCGCCTCGGGAGAGTATGAGTGGCAGATTCGGTCACCCAATGGCTATCGCTTATATGTCAATCGACAAGACGAGCCATTGCTTGACAGCTGGGTGGCAACACGTGACCAACCAGAAAAGTCGGCCCGCCTGAGACTGGTTGGCGGACGCTGGTATCCGGTTCGACTTCAGGCTTTGAAAGTCAAGGATCCGAATTTCTCGATTCAATGGTTGTGGCGTCGGCCCGGGAGAATGGCTGAGGTCGTTCCTGTTCAGTCGTTGCGATCGGAGATGGTCAAGCCGACGCTATTGGTGGAAACCGCCTTTCCTGCGGATGATCATAGTCTGGGGTATGAGCGGGGTTCGCTGTTTACTCCGGAATGGGAGGAGGCGACGACACAGGCGGCGTGGGAAGTTGGCGACCGCGTACTCGCACGCTTACCTGTTTTCGTTGGCGTGAAACCTGATGCGATCGAGTTCCCAGAGAAGTGTCGGGAATTTTGTGGGCGCTTTGCCGAAGCGGCTTTTCGACGTCCTTTGGAACCGGCCGAGCGCGAGCTGTACGTCGACTCGCAGTTTGTAGGCCGCTCGTCCGAAGAAGGAGTCCGAATCAGCCTGTTGGCGATTTTGAAATCTCCTTGGTTCCTTTATCGCGGCCTTGAGCAAGAGGCTTCTGAGGGGCGGCGGGCCGCCGAGCAGATTGCGTGGGCCATTACAGATAGCTCCGTTGCCGGACCGACGCTGCGTGAGTTTGCTGTGGAGGGGCTGGCAGCCCCTGAACTGCAAGTCAGGTTGGCGGAGAAGTTGCTGGATTCTCCAGCGGGGCGGGTCAAATGGCAACGCTTCTTTGCAGACTGGATTGGCTTGGAGGAAGCGGCGGATATCAGCAAGGACAAGGAGGTTTTTGCGGAATTCGACGCAGCGTTAATGGATGATCTGCAGGAGTCAATTTTGCGGTTTGTCGACGATGTCTGGCAGAGTCCGGAAGCGGATTTTCGCAGGCTACTGTTGGCAAATGAGCTTTGGATGAATTCGCGAATGCGGGCCATTTACGCCATTGGCTTGCCGGCCCCGACCACCGAGGGGGATGCGGAATTTCAGAAAATTGAATTGACTGCAGGCGAGCGGGCTGGGCTTTTGACTCACCCTCTGGTCTTGAGTCACTTAGCCTATTTTCGCTCTACCTCTCCTATCCATCGAGGCGTGTTTGTCACCCGCAAGATTTTGGGTTTGGCGTTGAAACCTCCTCCTGTAGCGGTCGAACCATTGGCTGAGGATGTGGCTGCCGACCTGTCGACCCGTGAGCGGGTGGAATTGCAAACCAAGCCCGATAATTGCATGGGCTGCCATCAAGTCATTAATCCATTCGGATTCGCCCTCGAAAAGTACGATGCAATCGGTCGCGTTCGGGAACTGGAGCGAGGGCGGAAAGTCGATGCGCAGGTCAAAGTTGCATTGCCGGGGCGGGGCGAAGTCAGTCTGAATGGTGCGCGCGAGTTAGCGGAGTACCTCGTTAACCAGCGTGAAACGCACCGTCATTTTGTCCGGGCCGTTTTTCAGCATGCCGTTCAGCAATCACCAGAAGGTTACTCTCCGGAATTATTGGATGAGCTGACTGATGAATTTGTGAGCGGGCAATACAACATGCGAAGGCTGGTTGTGGCGATTGCCCTGCGTACGGCGAACGCAAGAAGAAGCGAACTCGGTGAAGCGCGCGAGGGAGGAGAATAGGGATGAGTGTGACTTGTCATTTGGCCAGCCTTAATCGACGTGAATTGATGCGGCGTTGGGGCATCTCCGCCGCTGCTGCGGCAATGGTCGGATGGTTACCCAGCCTGGCCCGGGCTGGGGCCGGCAAGAGAAAGCAAAGGGTTGTGTGGATGTTCAGCCCGAACGGCGTCATTCAATCCGCATTTTGGCCTGAAGAGGAAGGTGAAGAGTTTCGGTTGCCCGAGATTTTGCAACCTTTGGAGCCATTTCGCGATCGGCTGTTGATACTCAAGGGAGTCGATAACCGAATTCGTGGTGATGGCGATGACCATATGCGGGGAATGAGCTGCCTGCTGACAGCAATTGAGTTGTTTCCCGGCAATATTCAGGGGGGAGGCAATACCCCGGCTGGATGGCCCCAGGGGCACTCCATCGATCAGGAATTGCGGCGGCGTTGGCAGGCCAGTCCAGAGACGGCCACCCGGTTTGGTTCGCTGGAATGCGGCGTGCTTGTTTCGGGAGGCGCAGATGTTTGGAGTCGCTGGGTGTATGCAGGACCCAATCAACCGATTGCGCCGCTGAGCGACCCTCGGCAGTTGTTTCGAAAGTTGTATGGCGATCGGCGACAACTGGAGGCAGTGGGGAGTGTGCTTGATTTGGTAAGCGGCGAAATTCACCGCCTCGAAACGAAACTTGGCGCGCACGACCGCCGGCAACTTGAGGCTCATCTGCAGGCAATTCGTGAAACCGAAATGAGACTGCAGCGAGACTTGACGAGCGAGGCGGTGACGCCGCCAGCAATCAAAGTTGACATCCCGATGGAAGCTGAGAAGTATCCAGAGCTCAGCGCCGTACAACAGGACCTGCTGGTTTCTGCCCTGGCGACCGACCAGTGCCGCTTGGCGACTCTGCAGTACGATCGTTCCGTAGGGAACATTCGGTTCAAGTTTTTGGGAATCGAAGAAGGGCATCACGAGCTCTCTCACGACCCCGATGACAAAGCCGATTCACAGCAGAAGCTGGTTCGGATCAATCGCTGGTACGCAGAGCAATTTGCTCGATTGGCTCAACGCTTGGCGGAAACGCCTGAAGCCGATGGTTCCGGAACGCTGTTGGATAACACAACGATTATTTGGACTAACGAACTGGGCAAAGGGAATTCCCATACGTTGAATGACATCCCGTTTGTGATGATTGGAGGGGGAGCCGGTTTCAAGCTGGGGCGGTCTCTGAAATTTGACCATCTGCCACACAATCGCCTTTGGATTTCGCTGGCTCACGGGCTGGGGCAGCAACTGGAAACTTTTGGCAATCCGGAATTGTCCAAAGGCGGAGTAGTGTCCGAGTTGTTTGCGTGAGCTGTGCGTGGTGAGTTCAGAGCGGCAGGGAAACTAGCCGTGGCCGGCGGCGCGGCGGAGGCGGTCGGCGAGGGCCAGCCCAAGTCCAGTGGGAGGTGGTAACTCGACCAGCAGAACTTCGATTTGGTCAGTGTCCGCCTGACGCAAGCGAGCATATAAGTCACGAGCGATAGTCTGGAGATCGTCTGACCAGTTCCAGCAGTCACAATTGCTCGCCGGCTCTAACGGAGTGGGCGGAGGTTGGCGGGAGAAAACCCTGACTTTGTTGCCCCGCGTTGACAACTTGAGGGCGAGTGGCCAAATCTCCGCGGAGCTGGCGATTCTGACGGCCGCCCGCGGCGAGTAATGCAAGTGATGTTGGCCTGGGCTGGGAGTTGCGCGGCCGGGCGCAGGTGGCTCGGCGACAGTTGACTCGAGCACGAATTCAAGGGCTTCTCGGCTGATTCCGCCCGGGCGGAGCAGGATGGGGACGGGGCCGGACAAATCGAGGACGGTCGATTCAACTCCCACTTCGCAAGGCCCGCCATCGAGGATCAGGTCGAGGTCCTGTCCGAGGTCAATCGCCACGTGTGCGGCGTGGGTCGGGCTGACCTGCGTAAACCGGTTGGCTGAGGGAGCAGCAAGTGGCGCATTCAGTTCCCGCAGGAGTTGCAAGGTAACCGGATGGTTGGGGACTCGAATGCCGACAGTGTCATGACCGGCTGTGATGCAAGCCGGAACGGAACCGGAGCGGGGCAATACCAGAGTGAGCGGGCCGGGCCAGAAGGCCGTGGCAAGTTCCACAGCGTCGGCGGGGAAATTCCGGGCCAAGGTGCGGGCTTGGACTAGATCGGCGACGTGCACAATCAATGGGTGCGTGGTGGGACGGCCTTTGACTCGATAGATTTTCTTCAGGGCCGCTTCCTGATTGAGCGAAGCGGCAAGGCCGTATACCGTTTCGGTTGGGATCGCGACGAGTCCGCCTGTCGCGAGGATGCGGCTGGCCAGTTTGATCGAGATGATGTCGGCGGACGCAAGCAACATGGCGGGCGAGACTTGGCGGGTGCTTGTTTGGGGGGAAACGGGAGTGCTGGCCAGGTGGCAAATCGAATTTTGCCCGCGGTTAAATCGCTGTTTTATTGCCGAAGTCATCGACGTTCACCATGGTGACCGTCGTCGTGAAAATGGAAGAATCGGGATGGGTTTCATGGTCCCGATAGACATTGACGAGGTAACTGACTGAAGTCGTTCCCAAACGCGACTTGGTGACTTCAAACCGGAGGATAGTGCCCTGTTTCACTCCGTGTCGAAATTCGACTCGATCCATGCCGATCGTCACGAAACGGTGTTTCGGGTACTCCAGAGTGGCGGCGACCCAAGCAATTTCGTCGACCCATTTGAGCATGTAGCCTCCGAACAGCATCCCGTAGTGGTTGAGGTTCTCGGGCATGACCAGTTTATAGGTTTCCATGGTTCCTTCAGGGCGACGGGGTGATTCGGGGATGGGAACAGGGGTGAGTGGCCGCAAACTCGTGGTAAACGGACGATTTGACCGCTTTTGCGAGGGGAGAGTGGCCGGGGAGACGGGAGAAATGGGCTGAAACTGCGGGGTCGAAACTGTTATAATCGCGAACTTGACCTGAAACGGGTCGGCGGTCAATTGGGCTTAACAAATTGGTTCCGCTGGCTCCGGAGCAGGAACTGAGTTGCACAATGCTGAAAGAGCGATTCAGTGGTATGAAGGCGGAACCATTACGAGGGTTACCGGGCCGGTTGGGGAAGCCCAAACCAAGGGGATACCCAAAAATTGGTAAATCGAATGCCTGGTTTCACGGGTTACGGTTTGCAAGCCGGCTTGAATGTGGTTCAGAGTTGCACAGGAACAGGGAGCCTGCCAAGGGATGCTTTCCCCAAACGAAATCAAAACAGAACAGCCGCAGTTGACCATCACCGAATTGCTGTCTCCATATTCGCCACCGGAAACGACGTTTCTCGATCGGCTGCAGTATTGGGCAGCGGCGCGGACTGATGACTTGGCTTACCGCTTCATTGATTGGACGGAAGACCGGATTTTTGAAACGACGTTTGCCCAACTGGACCAGCGTGCCCGGGCAATTGCGGTCCATTTGGTCTCCCGCGGCCTACAGGGCAAGTCAGCCTTGATGATGTTCCCGCCGGGACTGGACTTTGTTGAAGCGTTGTATGGCTGTTACTACGCGGGCGTCATTCCTGTGCCGGCCTATCCACCGCGGCGCAACCGGAATATGAACCGGATCAGCGCCATATCCGAGGACGCACAAGCCGCGGCGATTTTGACCAGCGACGAAGTCATTCGACGTTCGGAGCCGATGCTCGCGGATGCACCGGCGCTCCGTAAAGTTTCGTGGATTGCGACGGAACTGGTGCGCAATGAATTGGCCGATGACTGGACGAAACCGTCGTCCATTCCTCAGGATATCGGCTTGATTCAATACACTTCGGGTTCGACCGGGGCTCCCAAGGGAGTCGTTTTGACCCAGCAGAACCTGCTCGCAAACTGCCGGATGATCTCGACGGCATTCCAGATCAATTTCGAGGACTCCGGAGCTAATTGGCTTCCGTTTTATCACGATATGGGGCTGATTGGCGGGATCCTCAACCCGATGTTTATCGGGATGCCGAGTACCTTGATGTCTCCCATCGCTTTTTTGACCAAACCGGTGCGGTGGCTGGAGACGATTTCACGTTTTCGCGCGACGACCTGTGGCGGCCCGAATTTTGCTTTTGCGCTCTGCACCGAAAAAGTAACGCATGAGCAGTGCGAAGGCCTGGATCTGAGTTGCTGGGACTTGGCCTTTAACGGTGCTGAGCCAGTTCGGGCCTCAACACTGGAGGCGTTTTCGAAGAGGTTCGAACCTTATGGGTTCCGCCACACTGCTCATTACCCCTGTTATGGGATGGCCGAAGCATCTTTGATTGTGACCGGTGGGATTAAGGGAGAGGAGCCGATCATTCGGACCTTTGATCGCCAGAAGCTGACCGAGCACAAGGTGGAGCAGGTCCCGGAGAGTTCCCCCCATGCGCACCGCATGGTGGGTTGTGGCCGGGTGCTGGAGGGCGAGACGCTGGTCATCGTCCATCCGGAGAAATTCTATCCGCTTCCGGAGGGCGAGATCGGCGAGATCTGGATCTCCAGTCCCAGCGTTGGCAAGGGTTACTGGAACAAGCGTGAGGAGACTCAACGGACCTTCCGCGCCACCCTGGCAATGTACCCGGATACGCACTTCCTGCGTTCAGGCGACTTGGGTTTTATCAATCGGGGCGAATTGTTCGTCACCGGTCGGCTCAAGGACATGATCATCATTCGCGGAGTCAATCGGTATCCGCAGGACATTGAAGCGACGGCGGAGTCGGCTCATGATCGCCTCCGTTCCGGTGGAGCAGCTGCCTTTGCGGTCGAGCACTGGGACCGCGAGCACCTGATTGTCGTTTGCGAAGTCGAGCGGGGGCCAGAAGCCGACCTGGACCCGCTGATCGAGACTGTTCGCCGAAACGTGACCGAGCAGCACGAGATTCCGCCGGATGCGATTGTACTGGTTCGTCCCAACTCTGTTCCCAAAACATCCAGTGGCAAGGTTCAGCGGAACGCTTGCCGTCAGGCTTATTTGCAGAATGAGCTGATGGTTTTAAAGAGCTGGCGAGCGGACGGAGCAGCCGGCCCGGGATCGCGCGAAGGCTCGCAAGCGAAATCAGTTTCCGCAGCAGCTGCGGGGCAACGCAGCACTGTTGAAATTGTGATGCAATATGTCCGGCATGTCGGGCGCGAGCGTGCGCGAAATCTGAAACCACAGACCAACATCGTGCTGGATTTGGGTTTGGACTCGTTGGAGCGGATGGAAATTGCCCGACATCTGGAGAACGCCTATGGTGGCCGTTTTCCGGATGAAGTGCTCCAGGAGATCGAAACCATTACGGAAGTCGCTGAGGCAATCGAGCGGCATTTGGGGACCCAGCTGAAATCGGCTGCATTGCCCGGTGAGGAGACCCCGGAGAGCACTTCCGGTGACGGACCATTACCGGAGTCGTATTACATTTTTGAGAAGACGCCGGAGTTCGTTCGGTTGCAGCGTTCCAAAGAACAGGTTGCCCGTACGGGACTTCGCAACCCGTACTTCTCCGTGCACGAAGGAGTCATTGCCGACACCACGCGCATCGAGGGTCGGGAGCTCGTTTCGTTTTCGAGCTACAACTACCTCGGGCTTTCAGGTACCCGCGAAGTTTCCGACTCGGCCAAACAGGCGATCGATCAGTTTGGAACCAGTGTTTCGGCGAGCCGGCTTGTCTCGGGCGAGAAGACGATTCACAAGCAACTGGAGCGGGAGTTGGCCGAGTTCCTCGGAGTGGAAGACATCATCACCTTCCCAGGAGGACACGCAACCAACGAATCGGTGATTGGTCACTTGGTGGGTCCAGGTGATTTGATTCTGCACGACTCGCTGGCTCACAACAGCATCATCCAGGGAGCTGAGTTGTCGGGCGCCCGGCGACGGGCGTTCGAGCACAACGACTGGCAAGAGCTGGATCGCGTCCTGAAAGAAATTCGCCGCGATTATCGGCGAGTGCTGGTGGCGATTGAAGGACTCTACAGCATGGATGGCGATTACCCGGAGCTGCCCAAGTTTGTCGAGGTAAAACGCCGGCACAAGTGTTGGCTCTATGTTGATGAAGCCCACTCAATTGGAACGATGGGAGCCACCGGACGGGGAATTGGAGAAGTGTATGGCGTTGCCCGTCGGGAAGTTGAGTGCTGGATGGGGACTCTCAGCAAGGCCTTTGGCAGTTGCGGCGGATTTGTTGGCGGTTCAGCCAACTTGATCGACTATTTGCGGTACACGACTCCCGGCTATGTCTTTGCCGCCGGGATTCCTCCGGCAAATGTAGGCGCTGCATTGGGCGCGTTGCGCGCTCTCCGATCCGCCAGCGAACGAGTGCAGCGATTGCAGGCGAATTCGGCGCGGTTTTTGAGTCGGGCCAAGGCTGCCGGACTGGATACGGGACCAAGTCAGGACTCGCCCATCATACCGGTGTTGACCGGTAGTTCCGTCCGAGCCTTGGCGCTATCGGAAGGGTTATATCGGGCAGGAATCAATGCCCAGCCGATTCTTCATCCGGCGGTGCCCGAAGAGCAGGCTCGCGTCCGATTCTTCATTTCCGCAGCTCACCGCTCGGAGCAAATTGACCAAGCGGTCGACACGATTGCTCAAGTCTGGTCCGGCATCAAACTGTCCTGACCGAATCGGACCTGGAAATTCAGGTCTAAGCAAGGGAAGCACCGGTCATTCTTCCTCCGTGTTTCGAGCCTGCGGTTGGTGGCTTGGGTTGAGTTACCTGTCTTTTTCTGTTTCCTGAATTGATTGCTTGCCCATGCTCGACGCGACATCAAAAGCGGACACCTTGATTGAAGCCCTCGGCTGGATTCGCCAGTTTCGAGACAAAGTTGTGGTCATCAAGATGGGCGGGAGCATCATTGACCATGGCGACACGCTGCGGCATTTGCTTCTGGATATCCTCTTTATGGAAACGGTCGGAGTTCGCCCGGTTGTGATCCATGGAGGTGGGGCTCGAATCAACTCGGCCATGGAACAGGCGGGCATCAAACCTCGGTTTGTCCAAGGTCGGCGTTATACCGACGATGCCACACTGGAGATTGTGGAAAAAGTGTTGGCCGAGGAAACGAATCAGTATCTGGCGGATCAATTTGAAAAGATCGGCGGGCGTGCGATGACGCTCAACTTTCAGTCCGCGCCGGTGCTGTTCGGGAAGCGGTTGACGCTCAAGGGCGAAGCGGGAGAAGAAGTTGACTTGGGGCATGTCGGTGAGGTGACGTCAATTGATCGGTTGGTGATCGACAACCTTTGTTATGCCGGGCAGGTTCCCTTCATCCCCTCGATGTGTCTCGATGAGCAGGGGCGGAAACTGAATGTCAATGCTGACACGGCGGCGACTCGCTTGGCGATCGACTTGAATGCCGAGAAGTTGGTGTTTCTCAGTGACATCCCGGGAGTGTTGGCTGATCCGGCGGACCCCGATTCGTTAATCAGTTGGTTGAATGCCGAACGGGCGGCCGAGTTGATTGCGGCAGGCAAGATTTCCGGGGGAATGATTCCCAAAGTGGAGGCCTGTCTCGACACAGTTCGCCACGGCGTCAAGAAAGTCCACATTGTCGATGGACGGGCGCGACATTCGCTGTTGCTCGAGGTCTACACGACCAAGGGCATTGGTACGGTGATATCCTGAAATGAAGCATCTAATTGAACTGAGCGATTTGAGCGCCGAAGAGATCGAACAGATTCTTTCGATTTCATCCGAGTTGAAACTTGAATTCAAGCACGGCAAACGGCGACCGATTTTCGCCGGCAAGGTGCTCGGCCTGCTTTTCGAAAAGCCATCTTTGCGGACGCGGGTGAGTTTTGAGGCCCTGATGAACCAGCATCAGGGGGCGAGTCTCTATTTGGGTGCAGATGTCGGCTGGCAGCAGCGCGAGCCGTTGCGAGACTTTGTTCCGGTGCTGACCAGTTACCTCGATTTCCTTGTGATTCGCGCCAAGTCGCATGAAGATGTTGTCGCCGCGGCGAGTTTGAGCCGCTGTCCGATCATCAATGGGCTGACGGATTATTCACATCCCTGTCAGGCATTAGCGGATTTGCTGACCGTGCGTGAACTGTTGGGAGGTCTCGACAATGTTCGCCTGGCCTACGTCGGGGACGCCAACAATGTGGCTCGCAGCTTGGCGGTGATTTGCGCCCGCCTGGGAGTGGAGTTGGCGATCGCCTGTCCGGTCCAATACCAGTTTCCCGAATCGTGGGTGAACGAGTTGAATCGCGCCGCGGGCCGTCGACTGGTCTGGCAAACCGAGAATCCGCAGGCCGCCGTTAAAGGCGTTCATTTTGTCTACACCGACGTTTGGGCGAGCATGGGGCAAGAGGCCGAACAAGCCCAGCGAGTCCGTGATTTTTCACCGTTCCAGGTTACGACCGAATTGTTGGCCCTCGCGGACCCCGATGTCAAATTCCTGCATTGCCTGCCGGCTCGGCGCGGCGAAGAAGTCGCGGCGGAAGTGATTGATGGCCCCGCCAGTGCGATTGTCTTGCAGGCAGAGAATCGCCTGCATGCCCAAAAAGGAATGTTGGCGTGGCTCCAGGAGCAACAGCGATGAGTCGAGATCCCAGTGCAGAGTTGAGACCGGTCGTGATTGAGCGGGGGTTCACCCGGATGGCTGCGGGGAGCGTGCTCTACAAATCTGGAGAGACGATTGTTCTTTGTACGGCCAGCGTCGATGAAAAAGTTCCTGCGTGGATGGAAAAACAAGGCACGGGCTGGATTACCGCCGAATACAACATGCTGCCCGGCAGTACGAGTCCGCGGAAAGAGCGCGAACGGCAGAAAGTTGACGGTCGGACGACTGAGATTCAGCGTCTGATTGGTCGCAGCCTGCGGGCTGTGGCTGATTTGGCGGCACTGGGGCCGCGGATGATCACGGTAGACTGTGACGTCCTTCAGGCTGATGGAGGAACTCGCACGGCGGCGATTACCGGCGGGTTTATTGCACTGATTGATGCCATCCAGTCAGTACGCGACCGCCTGCCGGATCCGAATCGTTATCCACTGCGTGACAGCGTTGCTGCCATAAGTGTCGGTTTGGTCGACGGAGAGTTGCGAATCGACCTGAACTACGAACTGGATGTGGCTGCTGAAGTGGACTTGAATGTGATCATGACCGGACGGGGACAGTTTGTCGAACTCCAGGGGTGTGGCGAGGAAGCAACATTTTCCGAAGAGCAATTGGCCCAACTCCTGAGTTTGGGAAAGCGGGGGATTCGGCAACTGACCCAACTGCAGCGGAATGCATTGGGAAGTGTCTGGCCTTGGAGCCAGGAAGGAACTGACGGATGAGTCGACCGTTGAAGCACATTTGCATGGCGACGGACATCCCGTTTTGGCTTGGGTCGACGGGAGCCGAACAGCGAATGCTGGCGCTGGTTGACTTTCTCTCGCAACCTCCATTTCAGTTGAGTGTGTTTTTCTTGGGCCAATGTCAGGGAGCCGACCTCGAGCGAATTGAGCGACTGCCCTGTGAGGTTGTTTTTTTTGAAAGTGAAAAGCCGCCCGAATCGTTTCTCAGACGGATTCGCTGGTACGCCGAAGCGACGCGGAACCAGCTGGAGAAATGGCTCAAACGTTCCAATTCGGACGCAGCAACTGCCAGCCAGCCGGAACCATTGAAACTGGCCGACTATCGTTGGCCATGGGCCATAGACCAGTTTCGCAGCCATGTAGCCCGAGTAAGGCCGCGAGCGATTATCTGTCAGTATGTGACCATGGCTTATTTGCTGGAAGGATTGAGTCTGGCTGACCGCCGGCACATTCTTTGCGTCCTCGATACGCATGACATTCTTCACGATCGGGGAATGCAATTCCATTCAGCCGGCTATTTGCATTGGCTGGAGATCAGTGAAAGCGAAGAAGTTGAAGTTTGGAACCGCTTTGATGCGGTAATTGCCATCCAGCCCCAGGAGGCGGAACGGATTCGTGCAGCGGTTTCCCAACCGCGGGTAATCGTTGCCGGCCACGCGTTGCGTCGGCCGTTGCGGCTTGCTCAGCGGGCGCGGACTGCGGAAGCCGAGTGTCGCAAGGTAACCGTCGGCTACATCGCATCGGCCAACTACTCAAATTGGCATGCCATCAATCGCTTTTTAATCGAAGTTTGGCCCGACCTGCTCGAGTTGCAAGGAATTGAAGTCGAACTACTGGTCGCCGGCAAGATTTGTGATTGGTTCAATCTGGTGGAGGGCCGAGCCGAAAGTTTGCTGAAGAGTCGCGTACGATTGCAAGGGCCGGTCGAGCGGCTCGAGGATTTTTATTCCAAGATTGATGTGGCGATCAATCCGGTGCAGTTTGGCACGGGTTTGAAGATCAAGAATGTGGAGGCCGTGGCCTTTGGGAAACCTTTGGTCTCCACGGCAAGTGGCGCGGCGGGGATGTCTTCAACTGTCTTGGCATGTTGCCTAGTCGCTGAAGATTATTCACAAATGTCCACTCAGTTACGAGAAATCTGTGGCTCTGCCGAGCGTCTGGAAGAAATGACTTCCGCCGCGGAAGAGGTGGCAAAATCCGAATTTTCGCCCCAAAAGATCTTTGCCGAGCTATCGGCCCTGTTGGCGAATTTGGACTAAACCCCCGGGTGTTCCCTAGAATTTGAGTCCCTTGACGTGGATTCTTGAACAATCGTCGTAACCACGGCAAAGATTAGGGGCGCACCAGGTTGCCAGTTTGCGTGGGTGAACTGCGCACTGTTCGCACGGCTCTTCCGAACTATCCCCACCAATCTTTCGAGACGGGGAGCTGTTTCAAGTCGCCGATTCCGCAAGTCTTTGGTCTTGAGGTTTTTGAATTCAGGTTTGGGATCGGTTCGATTGTTGTCGGCCGAAACGCAGTTCCAGCCATTGTTCGAGCCCTTCATTCGGTCTGAAGTCATGAAACGTCCAACGAGACTGGCCTTTACCCTGGTTGAATTGCTTGTGGTTATCGCCGTAATCGGCGTTCTGGTAGGGATGCTGATCCCGGCAGTCCAGGCGGTTCGCGAATCGGCCCGCAGAACGAATTGCCTGAACAAACTTAAGCAGATTGGGCTGGCCATCCAGAATTATGAGTCGGCTCACAAGCTCCTGCCGCCATCGCGCGGTGCTGACATGTTTTTGACTTGGCCAGTCTATTTGATGCCCTATCTGGAGGCCCGCAATCTCTACGATCAATTCGATTTGCGGAAGGTCTATTCCGTGCAAAATTCAGCCGCGGTCAAGATTGGATTGCCCGACTATTTCTGTCCCTCGCGGCGCTCTCCCGAAGCGCTCAGCAAATTTGAAACGGAAGGGGAACAGGTGGGGACAGTCGGAGACTATGCGGGCAATGCCGGGACAACCGAGTATTTGCCAAATGATGATTGGGCCCTGTACACCAGAGATGTGGATGGTGTATTTAACTCCGGGTACGCGGCCAACAATCCGGTTGTCGGCGGGGAACTGGTCAATGGAGGACGTGGCCGTTATCGTTTGGCCGATATCAAGGATGGCTTGACTCACACGCTATTTATCGGTGAGAAGGCGGTCAGCTCGGATTCTTTTGGGCAGCCCGGAGGATTGGGAGACGGCTGTATTTATAACGGTAACGAGCCACCAGTCGTGATGCGACTGGGTGGGATTGGAATGCCCCTGCAGTCGCGGAAAAAGTTTGAAGTCGACCCTGTAGGTCGTGTCTTACAGTTTGGCAGCTACCACACGGGAACCGTTAACTTCGCCTTGGGGGATGGAGCCACAATCGGCTTGCGAACTACCCTGGATGAAGAAGCGCTGCGGCGGCTTTGCTCGCGACGCGATGGCCTGACTGTATCCGTGGAAGACTGATTGGCGACAGTGCCGCCGGGCAACAATTGGGAGGTTTCCCGTAAAGTCCGCGGTTTGTGCACGGCAGCCGGGCAGGTGAACAACAGCGGGGCTTCGGCTCAGGTGATTTCACGACAGTTGTTTGTTGTTGCCGGTAGTTGGGAATAGTCGCAGTCCAGTTTCGGATGACGAGAGGACGATGAGGCAGTCGGTCTACATGGCGGGAAGCGACGCGGAGGCGGGGCATCATGTCCAATCGCTCCGTTCGCGCGTCGCTGTGGAGTGTCTTCCGCCGGAAGAGCTTTTGGGGCGATGCCGCCCAGGTGACTTGGTGCTGTTTTATTCCGAGCACTTTGATCGTTTCCGAGCCGCGATAGAGCAGTTGCACGCCAATCAGGTCGGGACGCTGTATTTGCTGGACGGCATCTTGGAGTGGCGCAACTCTTGGGAGAATCGACCTGACGAGCCTGCCTGTCCTTGGACCATGCGGCCGGTTTTGGCCAACGTGGCGGCTTGCATTGGGGCCAGCCAAGCCCGGGTGTTGGCCGGGTGGGGGAATTTCGGCCGTTTGGAAGTAGTGGGAGTTCCCCGCTTCGATGCCCTGCGGGAACGATTTCTGACGCGGCAGTTCGTGCGCCGCGAGCGCGAGGGCCAGTTTCGCTTACTGGTGATGACGGCCAAATGCCCGGGCTTTACTGCGGCACAAGTTGCCACGACGCTCCGTAGTTTACAGGACCTGCGGGAGCGCTGCCCGCAGCACTTGCCTGATGGACGGGAGGTCGTACTGACTTGGCGATTGACCGCAGGGTTGGCCGAGTCATTGGGCGTCGAGAATCAGTTACAGGATTTGACTGGTAGAGAGCTTTCAGAGGTTTTGGCCGATCACGATGCAGTTGTCTCGACGCCGTCGACAGCGGGATTGGAGGCGATGCTGGCGGGACTCCCGCTGGCATGGCTCGACTATCACAGGGTTCCGCAACTCGTACCGGCGTCTTGGACGATTGCCTGTGCCGAAGACCTGCCGAGCGCCATTGAGGAGTTGGCCCGGCCGCCAGAGCGGCGCATGCTCTGGCAGGACCAGTTATTGATCGACCACCTTTACTTGGGAGAACCGGCCACGGAGCGGTTGGAGCGTTTGCTTCAGAGCATGCTGGAACGGTTGGCGACAGCGGTTGCAAATGCGAGGCCGGTTGATTTCACCGGTCCGCTCTTGGAACCTCCCCGACCGGTCCGTGTCGGGTTTGAGCATGCCCTGTTGTTTCCCGGGGTTACCGAGTTCCGGGAAGGTTCAACCGTCGTGCTGCAGGCCGAATGGGCTCATGCCCGCCGTGAAATTGCTCATTTGCAGCGGGAACTGCTGCAAGCCCGCAGCGAGTTGGCTGAAGCGCATGCGATTTTCGATGAGATTCATCGGCACCCGATTGCTGGTCCAGTGGTCAGATTGCGACAACGCATGCTGGACCGGATGCGTGCCTGGCGTGGGGCGGGGAAAAATGGCGCGGCAGCAGCCACAGGAGAGTCCACGGCACCGCACGAGGACGCGTCATGAGGATTGATGACCGAGGAATTCAGTTGCAAACCGGCGACGAGGTAAGCTCGGCTTCAACGAGGACCATCGACCCCGTCGTGCTTTGCGCGGCCGATGATCGATACGCTCGTCCCTTGGCAGTGACGCTGTTGACAGCAGGCGAGACTTTGGAAAAGGGCCACGAGTTGACCGTGTATCTGGTCGACAATGGTCTGAGTGAGCAATCGCTGATGATGCTCAAGGAGACTTTGGCTGGGCTGCCGATTCACTTGGAAATGGTGCCGCGGCAAGAGCTTGGAATTGAAGACCTCGGCGTCTCGCACCATATTTCGCGCACGGCGTACCTGCGTTTGTTTGCCGATCGCTGGTTGCCAAGTTCGCTTGACCAGGTTTTATACCTCGACTCGGACTTGCTGATTGCAGAAAGTTTGACGGAACTCTGGCGACGTCCGCTGGGTGAAAATTTCTGCCTTGCCGTTCCGGACATTGCTTGTCCCTACATAGATTCTCGGCTCGCCCCGAGAAGCTTTCGAGAGCATGCTCCCTATACTGCGGCTTATCGACCGATCCCCAATTATCGCGAGTTGGGACTCGACGGCGGGAGCTATTACTTCAACAGCGGAGTCATGCTGTTGAACCTTCGTCGTTGGCGAAATGAGCAGATGGGGGAGCGGCTTTTGGAGTGCCTTCGGAATAATCGCGAGCATGTCTGGTGCTGGGACCAGTATGCCTTGAATGCGGTTTTGGCGGGACACTGGGAGCGTCTGCCTTTGCGCTGGAATGCAGGGAGTCATCTATTTGAATTTCCCTCCAGAGTTCCTGGGCCAATCGACTCCGAAGAGTTTCGGGAAATGCGTGAGCGGCCCGCGATTGTCCATTTCACTACAGAGTTTAAGCCGTGGGATTTCGGCAATCAGCATCCTTGGCGCGACCGCTATTTTGAGGCCCTCGATCGGACGGCCTGGAAGGGTTGGCGCCCGGTTGATCCCGGATTCAGTTGGAAGCGGTGGTGGACCGGTCAGGCCGTGTATTGGTGTCGGCAAGCAACCATAGCGTGGCGGAAGGTCACGGCCTGGCAGGTGGGGCAGTGAAGTCAAGCGATGCGGAAACGCCCGCGTCTGGAGCGGCTCAAGCGACGCCCTGCCGTGAGCAGAACCCGATTCGGCTGACTGTTTTTGCGTTGCCCAAACCTTTCAGCGACGACGCGACGTCGCGGGCACAACTGAACGCGGTGCGAAGTTGGCGAGCGCTTGGTCCAGCGATTGAGGTGTTGTTGCTGGGCGATGAAGAGGGGATTGCGGAGACAGCAGCGAGCGAAAGTGTCGGGCACATGCCGGGTGTTGCCCGGAACACTCAAGGCACGCCTCTGATCAATTCGGCCTTTGCCTTGGCCGAGCATGCGGCTCGGGGAGATTATTTACTCTACTGCAATGCGGATGTCATCTTGCGGGGCCCGCTGGTTACTTTGGCTGAGAAATTGGCCCAGCGATGGCCTGCAGGATTTCTCGGCCTCGGGCGCCGCCGCGATATAAAGCTCGACCGATTAATCGATTGGACCCAGTGCGAGTCAGCTCAAGCTCAGCTCGATGCCTTGGCGGGGCAGGGGCGAATTGCTGCCCGAGTTTGCAAGGAGTATTTTCTGTTTCGCCGTGGCCAGTTTAAGGAAATCCCCGCTTTTGCGGTGGGGAGAGGAAATTGGGATAACTGGATGGTGGCCAATTCGCGCCGCGTGGGTTGGCCGGTCGTAGACCTCAGCACGGCAGTAGAGGCCTTGCATCAGGAGCACGATTACTCCCATCTAAAGGCAAGCAGGAGGCGACCAAGCCGCTGGGATTGTTATGTTTCCGGAGTCGAAGCGAAAGAGAACGAGCGTCTGGCTGGCGGAAAGTGGCTGGCTCGTGGAAGCTCAGCCGACTGGCGTATCAGTCATCGCGGCGAGTTGGTGAAGAACATGCTGAGCTCTTGGGATCTCGACTTTTGGCTCGACCTGCCCAAGTTTCTAAAGCTGAGTTTACAGCTGCCATTCCAGCGTTAATGCTCGGGGCGGATATCTCGCTTGATTCAGGTCGGATCGCCCGGGGGCATGATATAGGGGCTATTGGCCCAATTGGTAAGGGTCGCGGTTTTTCTTGATCCGTTCTGTCTCTTCTTTCCAGAAACGATTTAGTTCCTCGTCGTTGCCAAAGTTAAGGTCGCGGAGGTTTTCCGACCAGGCCTTGATCAGCCACTCCCGAGCGTCGGATTGACTGGCGTCGTACTTGATGTGGTATTCGATGATCTTTTGGTACAGCAATTTTCGTTTGGTTTCGCCCTTGAGCCAAAACAGGCGCGCCTCGAAGGGATCGGTCTTGCGTAACAGGTACTTGTATTCGCGAACTGCTGCGACGCGTTCGCGTGAGTCACCAGAGTCCCACATCAAGTCAGCGCGTTCCAAGGCTTTGGCCGGGTCATACCAATTGCGATAAACCAGCCAGCCGGTGAGAGCAAGCCCGACGAGCAGGAGCGGAAAAACGAATCCCGAACTACGGGAGGCGAACCGTGTTGAGAGATTGAGTAACAACGGCAGTCCTTTCCGGCAGAAGCGACAGTGTTTTGGCAAGGGGCAATTCCGAGGTCCCCGCAGGGCTGCGGTATTGCAAGTTTAGCGAGGGACAACGCCCCGGGGCAGTAGATATGGACTGTTCAGCAGCATAAAAAAAGCCTGCGACCCCAATCAGTTCGCAGGCTTCAGGTTCAAATCAAATCGAAGGAGAATCGCGGGGCCCGCAGTGACCGATAGCCTTTTAATCAGCCCAGTCCCGTGTTAGCCGCGAATTCATCCCTACTCGCAGTCGGGAAGACTACTTGTCTTCAGCCGGAGCAGGAGGAGTCGACTCGGCAGCAGCGGCCGGAACGGCAGCAGCGGTCGGGGTCGAAGCGCAACCGGCGCAGCCGGTCGAGGAAACAGTGGTTCCACAGCCAGTGCTGCAGCCGGTGTTGCAGCCAGATGCACAACCGGTATTGCAGCCGGTGTTGCAGTTGCTGGTGCAGCAGTTGTTGCTGCGGCGATTGAAGACGCGGAAGCTGCGGTTGCGACCATTGTTGCAGCAGTCATTGCCGCAGGTGGTTGCACAGCCGGTGCTGCAGGTATTGCAGTTGCCACAATTGTTGGCAACAACAGTGCCGCAGCTGGTGCAGTCGCTGCTGGCAGCCGGGGTGTAGTTGGTGTAGGTCATGTTGCTGCTGCAAGGAGCGGCGGCAACCATGGTGCCACAGCAGCTGTTGCAAGCGGTTGCACAGCCAGTGTTGCAGCCGGTGTTGCAAGCGGTTGCACAACGGGTGTTGCAGCCGGTATTGCAGGCAGTTGCACAGCCGGTGTTGCAGCCAGTGTTGCAAGCGGTTGCACAGCCGGTGTTGCAAGGAGTCGAAGCAACGACGGTGTTGCAACCAGTGTTGCAGGGAGTCGAGGCAACGACGGTGTTGCAGCCGGTGTCGCAGGTGTTGACCGGAGTCGCACAGCGAGCCGAGGTGCGGTTAGCGCGCCAAGTGGCAACGCGACCTGAGCGAGCGCGACCGCCAATCCGGCTGCCGTTGTCGCAGCTGGTGGTTTCGCAACATTGAGCAAAAGTTGTCGCGGTCAGAGCGACCAGCGCGACAAACGAAAAAACAGAAGACAAACTTCGAACCATCACGTTTCTCCTTGTGACTGTACCGTTCGACAAAACGCAAGAACCTCAAATTCCGTTAGCTTGCGAGAATGAGAAGATGTCCGTTTCTCGATCCGAATTCGCCGGGGAGTGGTCGCTCTGCCGCCAAAACGTCAGGTGGAGGAATCGCGAACTCGGATTGATACCGGATTCGAAATTCTCCCGAATGCTGACGATTCCTAAAAGGGGCAAACGGCCACTCTCGATTGGGAGCGAATTGGACTTCCCTGCTTCCTGACCAACTGAAAGGCAGTCCTTACGCCAAAAAAATGGGAAAGCGGCCAGTCATTACGGCGACTTTGCCTATCCTTTCCACACGATAATCCTGGGTCAACTCGCTGGAATCCTTCAATTCGAACGTGTTCCATTCGAAAAAGGCAGCGAATTTCGCGTGAGTCTCGCCGCAGGCCCAGCCCGATGGGCTGTTTTCCGCGGCAAAACTCAAATCAAGTTACCGGCTTCACCGGGACTGTCAAGCAGTGACCAAGCGGGCTGGGGAAGATTTGCGGGAGGCAAATCCTACTCGCCACAGAACGTGACCGGACAATATTTGGTTCATCGCCCGACCCGAGAATCTGCTTATTCCCCCTGGGTGAGCGTTTTTTTCGCATCGGATTGACTCCGGTTCGGGCTTTCTGCCTCGCCGGAGGATGTCTCAGCGCTGCCGAGCACTTGGGAACTTGCGGATTGCTAGCTGCTGGCATATTTCGGAAGTATCTGAACGCGGCCCGCTGGCCAAACCCGCCGAGTAAACACCCCAGGCCTCGTCAGAGGGAAGACTCTCTCCCAAAACGGGCTGAAATCCCGCCGAGGGCCATATCGGACCGCAATTCAAGCGGAGCAGGGACACGCAACTGTTCGACAACTGAGCGAAGCGACGTAAACCGCCGCTTAGGAAGTCGTGGAGACGCAGGGCAGCAGGCCTTTTTCAGGAGCTGGCAAGTCCGTAGTGGCGATGAATTTCACCGCGAATTTCGGGGGAAAGCCGCAATCCATGGGCCAGTTCTTCGAGGTACCGATTTTCAGCCGGAGTTTTCAAGTCCATCGCCATGATTGAAATGGCGTACACCTTCTGCTCCATCCCGACAGGTACGGACCAAGCGAATTCACGAACGTCCAGAGGTTTCTGGATCTCTTGTCGGAGGTAATTAAGCACTTCGGGGGAAGCGTCGCCGATCTGCTGGAAAATGGCTTGCTGCTCTGTTTCGGAAATTTGTTGGTCGCACTTGGCTGCATTCAACATCGCCTTGACCAGCAACTCAGCCTCTTCATTGGAGTTGAGCTTTTTCCCGCCCGAAGTCGCCGGAGGCGGGGCTTCGCGGCGGGGCGTGGAAAACGGGCTCGAGCGTTCTGTCGGCGCTACAGGGGGAGGAGCATCGGCTTGCCGTTGGCCGCCAAACGGACCGCCACCGGTCGGAAAGCTGCGTGTTGCGGCGTTGCCACTTGAGTTGCTGTTGCTGTTTCCAAACGTGCCGGGGCGCGATTGCGACCTCCCTCCAGCGACATTCAGCAAGTCTTCGAGTTCCTTGGCTTGTCCAGCGATATCAGAGCGGCTCGCGGTGGTTACTTCGGGTGCTCGACCGCGAGAGGGACTGTTGCCTCCCAAAATGTCTTTCAAAATTTTTCCGCCACCGGAAGGCGCAGGACTGCCAGCTTTCTGCCCCAAAATCCCACCCAGAATATCAATCATGTCCATTGAGACGACTCCAAAAGTTAGGCCCAACAAAATTGGCTGCGAGTTCCAGAAAATTGGCTGAGAGTTCCGGCGGGGCGTTTCTCTTGTCTACTTCGGTGATAGCTTCGCCCCTTCGGGTGATAGCTTTCACTGCAAGCTGGGCTGGGAAATCTCAGCCCGCCATTCGAGTCCGCCGTCGTTGAATGCTAAACAATTGGGGGCATTCGTCAACCGACAGGTTGGTTGCCCTTGAGGGCAGAAATAGGGCCGAAATCGCGGTGAGATTCCGGCGGACACCCGGTGCCGAGCCGCTGGGAACCAGCCTTTTTCCCGGCAAAGTGGAAGCATTTGGCGGAGTGGACGGGAAACAGCCGGATGAATGGCCCCGGCGAGGGCCGATAACTAATGCGCTGGATTTGATTTGGCTTGGCACTCAGAGAATTGCCCCATGTCCGATGTCGCCACATTGTTTTCGTTGTCTTTGGAACAGCACCAGGCTGGGAACATTGCACTTGCCGCGAATGGTTACGCTGCCGTCTTGGCGGCAGAACCGGACCGCGCGGAAGCTTGGCATTTGGCTGGCTTGGCTGCTCACCAGAGTGGCCGGTCCGCCGAGGGGGTGCAGTACCTGTTGCGGGCAATTGAATTGGACGACAGCAATCCGGAGTTTCATTCCAACCTTGCGGCCGTCTGGATGGCGCTTGGTCAAGTCGAACAAGCCGAGGCCTCGGCCGATGCTGCCTTGAGGTTGGTGCCTGGTTTTCCGGCGGGCTTGTTTCGCAAGGGAGTCGCTTTATCCGGCCGCGGTCAGAGTGCCGCGGCTTTGCCCTTTCTCCAAGCAGCCTTGGATGCGGACTTCAGCCCGGCAGCAACCCTGCTTGAACTGGGAATGGCTTTGCAAAGCCTGGGCGATTTCAGCGAAGCGATTCACGCGTTGGAAGTTGCCTTGGAGTTGGATGCCGACCAGCCAACCGTTTACTTTCACCTCAGCAAATTGGTCGCCACGGGAGACTACAGTTTCTCGGCGGAACAACTGGAGCGAATGGAAAGACTCCTTCAGCGAGCTGGGAATGAAGCTTGGTTAGGGGCTCAGGCAAGCCGATTGTGTTTCGCCCTGGGCGTGCATTGGGAAAAAAATGGTCGGCCGATGCGGGCTCTGGATTACTTCGAGTTGGGCAATCAGCTGACTCATGACCAGTTGGCCAAGCGTCTGGAATTCGGGATGGACCGGCGAGCCAAAATTGTTGCGGGACTGCAAAACTACTTTACCCCACAGCGGCTGGCCTCTTGGCAGGGGTGGGGCCATCCCTCAACACGCCCGATTTTTGTGTTGGGAGTCCCACGCAGCGGCACGACGCTGGTCGAGCAGGTATTGAGCAGCCATCCGCTGGTTGGGGATGCCGGCGAACTCGCAGCATTGGAAGAAGTGATTTTGCAATGGGCGGACTGTTGGTTGCGTCCGGAACGTGGTCTGCAGCTGACTCGCGAGTCGGTCTGGAACGCGGCCGAGCAATACCTGGCGAAACTGGCTGGAAGCGACAGCGACTCGCCGCATGTCATCGACAAGATGCCAGACAACTCCCTGTACATCGGTTTTATCCGCTTGCTCTTCCCTCAGGCTCGAATTGTCTCCTGCCGCCGCGACCCACGGGATGTGGGAGCTTCCTGTTTCGGGCTGCTTTTCAAATCGGATCGGCTGAAGTTTCAGACCTCATCTTGGGAGCTGATTGCTGAAAACTTTCGGCTGCATCGCTCCATAATGCGGCACTGGGAGCAGTTGTATGGCAATTCGTTGGTCGAGGTTTTTTACGAAAACCTGACCTCCGAACCAGAGCAGGAGATTCGGCGGTTGGTCTCGGCGCTGCAATTGCCTTGGGCAGAAGAGTGCCTGCGCCATGCCGAGCGTCAAGGGAGTGTTCGTACGGCCAGCGTCGCGCAAGTTCGGCAACCGATCTACCGCTCATCGCAGCAGCGGTGGAGGCGGTTTGAGCCGCGCATCCAGCCGCTGTTGCTGGCCTTGGGTGATGCCGTTCCCGAATTTGAGACGGCATTGTCCAAGTCTCGGAAATCGCAAACCTGACGAATAACGTAACTGCCAGCGACGACGGGAAGAGCTCACCGGTCAGGCTTGAAAAAAGTCTGCGAGTTCGGCAGGCACCAGCCAGTTGCGCATTTTGGGGGCGAGCAATTGGTTGGCTTCGTCCTCGGCGTCGAAGCGTTCCTTCTCCGGCGACCAGGTCAGTTTGCGACCCAGCGTCATCGCAATGTTGTTCAGGTGGCAAATGGTGGCCGTTCGGTGGCCAATTTCTCCACTCGCAAACGGCTGCGTACCCGACTTGAGGCAGTCGAGGAAATTCCGGTGGTGTCCCGGGCTGCGACCAAGTTGGAGTTTGTTACTCGAAGCATCTTGGGGGTCGATTAATCTTGGATCGCTGGCTTCGAGTCTCCCGCCGTGGATATGGATCATGATCCAGCCATCATCGCCGATTAGTTTCAGACCGCGGGGGCCATCGGTCGTGCCGACCAGACGTGTCCCGTCGGCATAGACATTTTCAAAACTGAAATCAAACCAGGCGTCAAATAATCCGACGTTGGCCCGGCGACCTTGAGCGGTAATTGAAACCGGTCCAGTGTCATCCTTGCCCAAGGCCAATTGGGCGAGGTCGATAATATGCGCACCGCGGTCGGTCATTTCTCCGCCGCCGTACAGCAGGTTGAAACGCCACCAAAAATGACAGCCGCGGTTGGGCTCGTCAGGCATAAAGGGGCGGAATGGCCGCCACGGAGTGAAGCCCAGCCAGCCGTCGTAATCAAAGCCCTCCGGCACAGGCATCACCGGAGCGATTTCCTTCTGGGCGATTACTTTTTGGTGATGCGCCTCATCAGTTGGCAAGTGGATTTCAACGGTGTGCAGTTTGCCAAGTTTTCCATTGCGCGCCTGTTCGCAAGCCAGTCGCACCGTTTCGGTGGAGCGTTCCTGGCTGCCGCATTGGATGATTTTCCCGGCGCGATTAGCGGCTGTGACCATTGCCCGACCCTCGAGCACGGAGTTGGCCAGCGGCTTCTCGCAGTACACATGGGCGCCGGCATTCAAGGCAGCAATTGAAGCGAGCGCATGCCAGTGGTCGGGAGTCGAAACGCAAATGGCATCGAATTTACCCCCGTCGAGCAGTTCACGAAAATTGCCAACCGCTCGGCAGTCTTCGTTCTGGTAGTGTTTGTTGGTCTGCTGGCGGGCAGCTGCGAGGTAATTCTGGTCTGGGTCACAAACAGCGACGCATTGCACATCGGGCTGATTGAGAAACACGCCAAGGTTGTGTTGGCCCTTGCCGCCAGTACCGATGAAGCCCATGACGATGCGGTCACTGGGAGCCGGGCGCTGTGCACGTCGACCAAGTGATGTCGCCGAGACAATGGTCGGAACGGCAAACGCTGAAAGGGTAGCAGCGGCAGCTGTCTTGACGAAGCGACGACGGGAAACAGAACCTGGTTTCATGTTCATCCTCGACACGGAATTTGAGGTTTTCGGCAGCTTTTCTCGAACGGATTCGCCCCTTGGCTGGATTGCCTTGCCCTTGCCTCAAGGAAGGGCGACGGGGCGTTCGCTCTGGCTGTGGTGATATTTTCACTCAGGTCGCGGGGTAAAGAAAGCACCCCACCGTTTGACAGCAACTGGCTCCCTGTTCCCCGAGTCCGGCAGAGTCGCCGGGGCTGGTCGCGTTCGGATTGATGTTTCCAGCAAGGCGGGAGTGGAGACTCTGCTCGTGGTTGTAAATTCAAAGCGGCTGTTAAGTCAAAACGCGATTGGCAAGAGAGGGGGGCTTGGCGACGAGCAAAGTAAACCCGGTTAAGGGGCGGCTCGAAGAAGATGCTCCGCAGGTTATCGATCTGATCGCGGACGTCTGCGTGGCGTTGCGGCACAGGTTGGGGCAATCGGAAACCAGGTGTGCCCATCCTCGACCACCGGAGCGGCGCTCGTTAAGGTGAACGCTCCTGTTTTCATAGTTGTTTCCAAGGCTAGAAGCCGGAGGGAGTTCGTGAGTCATCCGAAATTTCATGCCACGACCATTTTGACGGTGCAGCATCAGGGCACAGTGGCGATGGGGGGAGATGGACAAGTGACGCTGGGAACTGCGGTCATGAAGTCCGATGCGATGAAGATTCGCAAGCTGCTTGAAGGCCGCGTCCTATGTGGCTTTGCCGGCAGCAGTGCTGATGCGTTCGCCCTGCTCGAGCGTTTCGAACAGCAGCTCAAGAACTCGCCCAACAACATTTCGCGAGCTGCGATCGAACTGGCCAAGCTCTGGCGCACGGACAAGATGCTGCGGCAGTTGGAGGCGCTGTTGACGGTTACAGATGGAACTCAGATTTTGTTGATCAGCGGGACAGGTGATGTGATCCAGCCGACGGATGGGGTGGTCGGCATCGGGTCGGGGGGGAACTATGCGATCGCAGCGGCGCGGGCTTTGAAAAGGCATTCCGGTTTGGATGCTGCGACTATCGTGCGCGAGGCATTGACGATCGCTGGCGAAATTGACATTTACACCAACACCAATATTGTTGTGGAACAACTCGCGGCAACGGTCTGAGTCGCCGCCCGGAAATTTCAGAGACTGATAGGAACAGTGATGAGTCAGGCAGCAGCAAAAGACAACTGCCCGCGAACCCCGCGGGAACTGGTGGCGGAACTCGATCGTTACATCGTTGGTCAGGCCGAAGCCAAGCGGGCGGTTGCGATTGCAGTCCGCAATCGTTGGCGACATCAGCAATTGCCGGAAGAGATCAGGTCGGATGTCGCACCCAAGAACATCCTGATGATTGGCAGTACCGGTGTTGGCAAAACCGAGATTGCCCGCAGGCTGGCTAAGTTGACGACAGCCCCATTCGTCAAGGTGGAAGCGACGAAGTACACGGAAGTCGGTTACTACGGACGAGATGTGGAGAGCATGATCCGGGAATTGCTTGACCAAGCGATTGCCTTGGTCAAGTCGGAACTACGGAAGGAAGTTGAGGCCGAAGCGCGACGCCGGACCGAAGCGAGGCTGCTTGATTTGCTCTGTCCTCGACCGCCGCATTACTCCACCACCCGAACCAGTCCTGCTTCCGAGCACCCCGTCGACCACGAAGGGGGAGAGACTTCGTATGAACGCTCTCGGGAGAAGTTGGCCCAGCTGCTGGCCGCAGGCAAACTGGATGAGCGGACTGTCGAAATCACAACCGAGCAGCGGGCAACTCCCGTTGTCATGGGCGGAATGGGCTTGGAAAACATGGATGTCGATTTTCAGGGGATGCTGGAGAAACTGGTCCCCAAATCGCGCGTCAAACGTGAAATGACGGTGACTCAAGCTCGCAAAGTCCTGTTCGAACAGGAAAGTGATGCGCTGCTCGACTCCGAAAAGGTGAATCAATTGGCAATCGAGCTGGCAGAGAATCAGGGGATTATCTTTATCGATGAAATCGACAAGGTGATCGCCAGTGAGTCTCGGGGGGCAGATGTATCAAGACAAGGAGTTCAACGCGACCTTTTGCCGATCGTGGAGGGAACGACCGTGCAAACGAAGCAGGGAGCAGTTCGCACGGACCATATCTTGTTCATCGCGGCTGGCGCCTTTCATAAAAACCAACCGAGTGATTTGATGCCTGAATTGCAGGGAAGATTTCCGATTCGGGTGGAACTCAAAGACTTGGGGGCTGCAGAATTTGTTCGCATCCTGACCGAACCGCGAAATTCGCTGACCCGGCAGTACCAAGCACTGTTGGCCACCGAGGGCGTGCAACTGAGTTTTACCCCGGAAGCAATTGAAAAATTGGCTGAGCTGGCGTTTCGCGTTAACCAAACTACCCAGAATATTGGGGCACGGCGGTTGTATACCGTTTTGGAGCACTTGCTGGAGGAGTTGAGTTTTGCTGCCCCGGAGATGGAGGATGGCAAAATAGAGATAACCCCGGAATATGTGACGCAAAGATTGCAGCTGGTAGTGGCGGACGAAGATTTGAGCCGATTCATCCTGTGAGCCGGGCCATTGGCGGGGAGTTTAGTGCCCCTGGGCGATGAGGCGGAACGGTGCTCGGTTTTTTCCAGGGAATTCGGCAGCTAAACGGCGGGATTCCAGAGTGGAGGGCATGTGTCTCTTTCTTCATCTTGGCGGAACTTTCCTGGTCCGGTCTCGGCAGGAAGCAGTTCCCGCCCGTTCAAATACCTGAAAAAGATGAAGCTGGCTTGAAATCCCCTGACAAAGTTGATTTCGGGATTCCGTTTTGCCGAGGTTTCTAACTATCATTCTTCCGGGGGGCTTTCCGGCGCTTTCCACTGTAAGCCAGCCAAACTGACTCGGCATTTGCCCTTTTATTTTGGCGACGGCGGTTCGGAATCGATTTGCGACTGGCCCATTTCTCGGTTTCTCAAATTTGGTTTGCACCAAAGTTGGGGCTGGCGGTGTTTTTTAGAGGTCGAGCATGTTTGTCACTCGAAGCTGCTGCGGCGCGCTTTGGCTACTAACGGTTTGCTGTAGTTTGATCGTGGCGGTCGAATTGCGGGGCCAGGAACCGGCGCCGACGGGCGACCAGTTGCGTCTCGCGAGTTTGGTTAAAGAACCGGTGGCAGAACCCGGCGCTGCGGAGCCAGATGCTGCTGTGCTAGCAGGCCCGGTCCCCCGTCGCGATGGTCGGCGAGACCTGTTACCCAACATCATCGTGATTAACCTCGATGACGCCGACCGTGATTCGGTCGAAATCGATTTTCTTCGCAGTGGTAACTACCGCTTTCTGCCCAATTTGGATCGCTTGGCCAATGAGGGGCTGCGGTTCGTCAACATGCACGCGACCTCGCCGCTCTGCGCCCCGTCGCGTGCCAGCTTCTTTACTGGCCAGTATGCGCACAA
>Ga0164293_10000516_pt1 | contig 30816 bp, 34 predicted proteins | sample GEODES118metaG_FD_111487 | JGI IMG/M metagenome (GOLD analysis project Ga0164293, IMG submission 111487) | Eutrophic lake water microbial communities from Lake Mendota, Wisconsin, USA - GEODES118 metaG | ecosystem: Environmental > Aquatic > Freshwater > Lake | place: USA: Lake Mendota...
AGCTCCATATGGATGATATTGTCCCATCTACCATCATAATATTCTTCACGGTCTTTCATATATACATCCAACATATGATTATTGCCAAAGAACTTTGCCAACTTTTGATAGAGATACGTCATATTAATGAAAGCATTATCAAACCATTGTGGTATTGAAAGGAAAAATTCTTTCATAGATGTTATAAAATCATATTCATATTCTATTTTAGGTTCTGCAATTGTCTGTCCTTCTAATGTCTTTTCAGGAGGCCTCTGAGAAGCAAAAGCAGGCAATGGTACCAAATAACCAAATACAAATTGTAAAATGAGTATGATACTTACAACTAATAATATTGCACCTATAATCACAGGATTTGAGAATATAACTTTGATAGCTGAAAAGATGAGGAGTAATATTTGTCCCAATACAACAAATATCAATGTATATAGCAGAGACCCAATTGCAGCAAAAATATATCTGAAGAGTGAAAATATCCCAGTAAGCAGAAACATATACCATTTTGTATTAATCTGGCTGTAGACTGCTGAATTTCTTAATGTTATTGCTTCAATTTTGGTCTGTCTATCATTATTCTTTGCCAATTTTATCTTGTTTTCTTCTTTTTCTGTATTTATATCTTCTTGTAATCTTGGAATTATCACTTTATCAATTTCATCAATATGTTTTTTTATATCTTTCTTAGGAAGGTCTCCATGAAATTGCGTATCAAAAGGAACTTCTGTGCTCCACATGGTTCCTCCTTTAGATACTCTAGAAGACCTTTTCTTGTTTTTCATTTGATATGATATACTCTATATACCATTGAAGATTTAAATTGAGACAATAAATTGTATAAGACCATTATGCATACATAATATGTCCTTCAGTGTATTCTCGCAAGTGTCTTCCATATATGGGTTATGAGATAGGAGTAATCAACCTTTATAATTTGTTATAAGCATAATATACATTGAATTGATTATGCCAAAAATCTTCAAGGGTGTAATAACAGTTCGTTATATTTGGGTAAATATTGTTATGTATTTATAGTAAAATGTATTGGTATATAGTACTTATTGTTGCTGTAATCACATTATATGCTTGGTTATACTATATATTTCCTGAAGATTTGATTATCTATCAGACAGATTTGGCACATTTTGACCTTAGTATGCTATATAATAAACAGCCTATCATTATTGAAGACCAAGTGAAAGAGCCTATTGAAATAATGAATTCGTGGTTTAATATAAATTTTATAGAAGATACTGTAGCTACTGATATTTGGACCAGGAACAATTATAAGTATCTCATGATATGTTCTGGTGAGACATTATCTGAAATAACCCTTTGCCCTCCTAGAAGCACACCAGAGACAAGTACTGAGCTTACTACAATAAAACTCAAAAACAATAAGATATTAATAGTCCCTTTCAAATACTACTTTAATATACAAGGTACTGTTATGATGTATGGTATAGATGACTACATAACATATGGTTTAAGAGGCTTGAATATGTAATTATGATGTACCATTTTACTAATTGCCTGTTAAAAAATATTGTTTTTGGATTTTTGTATTATTTCTATGATGATGTGTTTTTACTGTTTGCCTAGTTGTTTGGCTATTTTCTTGGATACTATGTAGGCTATTTCATCATTATCTATCTCATAATTATCAAAGTCTTCATCATCATATGAAGTATATATATCATCATAGGTGTCTATGTATTTCTCATACTCCTCAAGTTCTGTATAGTATATCTCATAATCATCAACATATTGATTATAGACAGGGGCTTTTTTTACATATATCTCGAATATTTTTGCTACTAGCTCTCTATCCATATTGATCTTGAAACGGTTTGTGATGTCTCCCATCACACAAGCAAATTCAATAGCGTCCATTCTTGTCTTCCACCAATTATCTAGAATAATGAATAGATCATTTTTTATTTATTGTTAGATATTTTCGCACAAATGTATCTAGCAAGGTCTCAAATAACCTAATTATAGGTATCATGAAATGCTAAGAGAATGTATAGATATACCCTTGAAAGTATATCATAGACATAAAAAAAGTACATAATTGAATTATTTTTAGATTTTCAAAAAGTTTCTGTCATTTGTATTTTTATTTTAATTATGTACTCTTTTTACAATGTTATATAGAACTATTACGCTAGTATGCTTTACAGTCTCAAAATACCTACATAGAAGTATCATGAAATGCTATATCCATTGAAAGTATATCATAGACTTAAAGAGAGAGTTGTAGAGTGCCTTTGCTATTCATATCATTATAGTTATATATTATATCAAAAATATATAAATAATATTTATATTGATGGATATATAATGTCTAGTATTGATACCAAGATAGAAGAGTATAAGAAAATGCTTGCTGGCTTGAAAAAACAAAAGAAAGATGAAGAAGAAGCATATAGAGATACCATAAATAAGAAATTGTCAAATGATTATGATAATGTCATATCAAGGCTTAACAAATTAGAAGAGGAGAATAGACAATTAAAAAATTGTCAAGTCAGATTAGATATATTAGAAAATAAGTTTAATACTTTAAAATATATTGAAGATTCAGAAGATTGGTTTGATGATATAGAAAGAAAAATGGATAATATAATAGGAATAGATTCAACAGTACTAGAATTAGATTATAGATTAGATATATTAGAATCAGAAAATGAAATTATGAATGAAAAATTATATAATTTAGAAAATAAAAATGTAATTGAAAATATTTTAGAAAATAATTCAATAGATTTAATATCATTTTAATAATTCAATAATTATTTTTCTAATCTAATTCATCATAATATAAAGATTCTAGTTTTTTCTCAGTTCATTTACAAGATAATATCATATAGTTTTGTCTCATTTTTCTTTTCGATTTGTGTAATCTAAAATAATATCTGTATATAATAGACAATGGATAGATTTTTTACTATAGCTAGTGTGAATGGTTCAAAAAAAATAATGGGGGGGGGAGACATAAAGGTTCTACACCAATGATGGTAGCAAAAAAGGTAGCTGATAAACTATGTAATGAAAATAAAATGAAGAATAAAATAATTTTTAGTATTCGTGAAACAACAAAAGATAGTAAAAAGAAAACCTACTATTATACAGCTATCAAAAATAAAAACAAGATTAAAGTTGTAGTAAATAAAAGCTTTGTAGGTGGTGTTCCATTTCCAGAAAAGTTTAAATTAAAACAAAATAATAAGTTTCTGAAATATAATGGACATCAAGATGCTTTTACCTTCACAGTTAATATAGATGATGCATGTGTTTTTTTTGTTAAAGAAGATGACTTTTTAAAGAATATAGAAGGGCTTCCTGTTTATATATCAGGTATACAAACTCCTTCTTTGTATTACAAAGACGGAAAATATTTTATTAATGAAAAGGATGATGATGTGAGATACATGTTTAGTGTTATTAGGTATGATGCTACATATTATCAATTAAAAAATAATACATCAAAAGATATATTTGTAGTTGTTCCTGTAGTAGAGGAAGCTCCTAAACAAAAAGCAGTGGAAGATCCTAAACATGTAGTATAATCTCCTCAACCTGTAAAAAGAACTAGCAACAATAGTACTATAGTAGGTGATATGCCATGGAGAACAGCAAAAAGTTATTTGGATGATATGTAACAAAAGAGTACATAATTTAGTTTTTTTCTGATTTTCAAAAAGTTTTTGTAATTTGTATTTTTAACTTGATTATGTACTCTTTCCAATAATATAAGCAATTCTTTTTATGCAATATGCAAATGACTAAGGCATATAACTTTCCAATATACCTATATAGGATATCACACAATCAAGAAAACACAAAAACTTTCATCAAAGCCTATGAAAAATACATGGAGTATTCTAAATATCCTACTTACCTCTCTTATTTAGATGACAGAATGAGCGTAGAGGTTGATACAGGTACATTCATCTTTGACAAGGTCCAGTCATTCGCGAACCATTATGTATTACAATTACCATACATAAAAAAACTACAAATCATAAACGAATACAGTCTAGAAAATATCATACAAACACATTATGAAGAGTTTAGCACAAAAAGAGGCTTCTGTTGCGAATATCTCTTTGATACATACTTGCAATTGCAAGAAAAGCAAGCTATTTACACGAATTCCTTGACAGAATATGCGTTGCTATCTTCTATCAAGTTCTTCGAAAAAAATGATATTCATATTTAGTATACACGCATACACAATGTCAGAATTGTCAGAGTGTCTTCAAACCTGTTCTCTTTATGATGGTGAAAACAAAGACCTCATAATGTATATACAGAGATTGCATGTTACCCCTGCATTGAAGAGACAGCTTCACACATTGATAGAAAATGACAACTATAATGATTATATGCAAATATATAATATTTGCCTAGAGAATGATATTGAGCTACCCCCATTATAATATATCAGTATATTAGAAAATGGATAAAGAAAAATGCAGAGCTTTCAATAATAGCCAAGCTAAAAATAACAAAGGAGAGATTGTCTTTATGAACCCCATAACAAAGCGTCCTGTTAAGTTGAATGGTCCTATCTATAAAAAAATCAAAAAGCAATGTGATAGACAGACAAGCAATACAAGCAGTTATGATATGGATGCTTACATTGACAAATGGATTGATAACCCATTATATAGTCCTTTAAGCAATAAAGATATCTTAGCAGATGTAATAGATAAATCTGATTATGCTACCTTATATGCTATTGCATACAAACATTTCATAGATAAGCATTACAGTAAAAAGAAGGCTCTCAAATTACTTCCTAAAAATCACGTTTTATTCAATGGGAAGCTAGACATCCTTGCATATAGAATTGATAAGACCAATGTGAAAAAGGCGGATGCCCCCTTCTATGAGTTTTTTGATGCTAGAATGCAGCTCTTGAATATCAATGATTTCAAGACTGCAAATAAATACTATCAAAATGATAATCCGTTTGAGGCTTTTATAATACATACAATATGCATATTTTTCACAGAAGCTTTCATACAATATTTGAAATATGTTGAAGAACTTTTATCTAACCCAGATGCTCTTAAAGACTCCGAAGATAAATCTAGCAAACTAGCTGATATCAGAGCAACACTGCAATTCGTACATAGCTTCGTAAAATATCTTGATATCTACGGTTATGTCAAGAATGCCTTAGAGAGGAATAAAACCTATAGCAATATGTTAGAAACCACTGCACTATCTGAAATAGTAGCAGAGCAAATACCAGATATTGAATACAATGTTTATCATAGTAATAATGTTTTTGAAACTTTATTAAAATACTATAATGAAATATATGACATCTATAACTATAAAAAAGAACCTAAAAAATCCCCATTTGATAATATCAAAAATGAGAAGCTAACAATCATAGAGGACCCCTTGATTACCATTCTCAAAAGCATAGGAATAGATAATATTGACTTGGCTACATTGCAAATACCAGAACGCATTTTCAAAAATAATCAGGAGTATTTGTATTATTCACAACAATATATGAAGCTTCGCCAGCAATACAAGACAGGTAGTAGTAAGCCACTACTTCGATTGCCAAATGGTCTTTCCATAAACGTTATTGATAACCCTTTGCCAATGCATATGGATGATGATACATATGATAAGATTGTAGATATTTACAATAGAAATAAAGCAACCATTGATATGTATAGAGCATTGCTAGATAAAGGTTATATAACACTTCTCAGAAAATCCAAGAAGAAGGTCCCTTCTGCAGTCAAGGAACTCAAACTAGTCTATAAAGATAGGAAGTTCTTTGAGGAGAATAGTTGCAATATAGATATTGATGTCCTGTCAGATGAAAAGTTTGATAAAAATTACCCATTATATAAGATGCAACTTATGTATAGGCTTCCTACCAAAGATGCAGACTGTAATACAGTACATACTGATTGCTTTTATGCTCCCAATTTTTATAATTATCTAGTGAAACAAATGAATAATGACCTCCCACTCATCAACCCAATCACGAAAGCTCCATTGACACAAAAGAACATAGACAGTTTGATGAAGATTATGAAGGCTCTTGTTCCTAAAATCAAGAAGCCCGAGCTTATAAAACCATTCAATGATAGGAAATTGCAAATAGATTATTATCAATACAGCTATAAAAATAATAAATATTACAAAATCTATCTTCGAAGGACCATTGGTGATATTGACTATCTCATATATAATGTTTGTACTATCCCTGCCAACATTAAAGATATGATTGAAACAATTAATAGTGAAGGTAAAGAGCATGTATACTATTCTAGCGAAATTTCAAGTGATGTGTTATTGAATTACATTATGAAATTATTCAACCATGGAAGACTGCTTTATACACATGCGCCACCATACTTTGTAAAAAATAATGTATATTTACGCACAAATGTAAATTTCGATATTTACAAGACAGAGAAACAATGGGATAAACCTCCAAGAGAACAAATGAAAATGTTTATTAGTCTTATGGAAGATGTGAAGAAGTATATGCAGTAGTTTTATGCTTTAGAAGCGCGCGGAGCACGAGGCTTCTTGGCTTTGCTTTCAACAATACCCTTTTTATCATTATCATACTCTTTCAGTGTTATGTCTCTGTGTTCTACCCAAGCCTTCTCAAGTTCATTCAAATCATTAAGCCACAGGTCCTCAATGGAGGTATTCTTCAAATGATTCAACTTATTTGTCAAGTCATCTACTTCTTTTTCTAAGATAACCTTTCTATCATATGTCAGCTGCGAGATTGGCATCTTCAATAGATATAGGAAATCCTTAATATCCTGGCTAGCATCAGCTTCTTCTGTATCAACAGCTGTATCCTTATCCTTGGCAATTCTCGGATATCCAAGTTCAATAAGCCTTGCAGCAATATCCTTCATCTTCTTGTTCATAATTTGGATGTTGCCAGCAATCACATCAAGAATAAATCTGATTTTTGCTGATAGTATCAAGTGTTCGCTTTCCAATACCTTCACTTGGTACAGCTTTCTCTCATAGTACTTGCGAACCCTCACCTCAGCCCAAGACTTGATAATCTCTGTAGTAGTATCATACTTCTGAATAGCACCTCTCTCGCTGAAGAGATGCATATTATTGATACTCAAATTCTTGCTAGAAGATAGCTTGAAGATGGTCTCAAACTTCTCTCCAAGCACATCCTTGCTGTTTGGGTTGAAATGTAGGATAAACTTGACATTCTTTGAAGTATAGTGGTTCTCAAAATATTTCAAATGATTTTGCCCGTTTGTTATCATACCTTCGAGCATCTCCTTGTAATCCTCCGTCCAAGTACCAATAGGCAATTCAACAATCTCTACTGTCTCATTGTCCTTCCAAGTATAAATACCTTTGCTAAGATAGGCATTCTTGTCAGTCTTCTCAATGGACCCTGTGAAACCAAGGTAATATGGAACCAACTCTTGCACTTCAAGAGCATCAATGGTGTCATACACCTTCTCCAAATCAGCCTCTTCCTTAATATCTATCTCTGCTATCTTGATGACTTCGCAGATAGTCTTGCAGACCTGTATGATATCTCCAGGATTGAACTGAGGAACGTTAGTAGAATATCCAGTGCCAATACCAAGACCACCATTCACCAATATCATAGGAATGACAGGAATATAGTACTCTGGCTCAATTTGTTGTCCGTCATCTTCCTGATAGTCAATGATTGCATTATCCTCTTCCTTGAAGATGAGCTTCGTCAGCTTTGACAATAGTGTGAAGATATACCTAGGCGATGATGCATCTTGACCTCCTTGTACTCGAGTGCCAAACTGGCCGTTAGGCATCAGTAGGTTGATGTTATTGGTTCCTACAAATATCTGTGCCATTCCTACAATAGCCTGTTGCAAAGATGCCTCTCCATGGTGATATGCAGATACTTCACTGACATATCCAGAAAGCTGAGCTACCTTAATCTCATTTGTAAATAATTTTCGTTTGAAGCAAGCAAACAAGATTTTCCTAGTACTCTCTTTAAGACCATCACAAATGTGATTAATAGACCTCTGCAGATCGCGATTGCTGAAATGGATCAAATCTCTATCTACAAAGGTCTTATAATCAATATCCAGATTGGTATAATCCAGCACACTATCCTTATTATAAGAAGCTAGCCATTCCTTCCTGTCATCAGCTCGCTTCTTGTTAAAAGCCAGGTCAATGACTTCATCTGCATTATCATCATAGTTATATGTGATTTTCTTCATATTTTTGAAGTATTCCTTGGCTTCTTGATCGCTAGATGTACCCAATCCCTTGTAATACTTGATTTTCCAACCATTTCTAGGAGCAGCAGACCACTTCTCATAATCAGACATGTTATAGAACTCTATTACCTCGCCTCTGCCATTGGACGCCTTGATGATAGGTGTCAACATAGAAGTGAGGAAACCCTTGATTTCATAGAGTTCGTGCCACATGCTCTGGAATATGTTGAAGATAAGCCCCTTGATATGGCTACCATCATGGTCCTGGTCTGTCATAATCATGATAGAACCATAACGCAGCTGGCTGACATCTGTGTATTTCTTGTTCTGTTCCAATCCCAAGATTTTCTTGATGGCAGTTATCTCATTGTTGTCACTGATCTTCTGCAGATTGGCATCCTTTACATTGAGGATTTTGCCACGCAGGGGAAAGACACCATATCTGTCTCTGCCAATGACAGAGAGACCTGCAATAGCCATTGTCTTCGCTGAATCCCCCTCTGTCAATATGAGAGTACACTCTGCACTATGCTTGGTGCCTGCCAAGTTGGCATCATCCAGCTTTGGTACAATAATCTTTGATATTTTCTTACCGTCTGTTTTCACCAGCTTCTTCTTATCATAGAACTCTGTAAGACTAAGGGCCTTGTCTATGATACCCTGTTTAAAGAGTTTGTCATAGAACTTGTCACTCAGATCACATTTGGAACCAAACTTGGCTACAGGCGTAGTAAGTGTCTCTTTGCTTTGTGAATCAAAGCTAGGGTTAACAATGAGAGCCTTTACAAAGACAAAGAGATTGTCCTTAATATGTTGTGCTTTGATAGACTTCTTCTTCTTAGCCAGTGCCATATCTACAAGATTCTTTGTTATCATATTGGTTATATACTCAATATGTTTGCCTCCTCTGATTGTATTGATGCCATTGACGAAAGACAGTTGCTCGTAGGAACCAGACTTTGAGATAGATGCCACAACCTCCCAGCGTTCACCACAAGCCTCATAAACGGACGGCTGTTCCTTCTTATCCAAGAAGAGATCACAATACTTCTCAAAGTCCTTGATAGCTAACTTCTCAGTATTGAAGAAGACTGACACATCCTTTGAAGTAGTAGCACAAGCATCTATAACGCGTCTGTGGAAAAGCTCATATATATCATCTGATAATCCTGAGATACCAAACCTGGCATAATCTGGCAAGAATGTAATCTGTGTATAAGGGACTTTAGCACAAGCCTTCACTATAGGCTGTTCGCGTTCTGTCATATTATTGCGGAAAGTCTGAGTAAATATCTTCTTGCTATAGTGGTCCACTGTTTCTATAGTGAACTCCTTAGAGAAGATGTTTGTCAGCTTGCTGCCATAACCATTCTTGCCACCCCAAATCTTTTCCTCGTTCTTGTCATAATTTGTAGAGGTGAGAAGCTCACCAAAAATCAGCTCAGGAATCCAAAGATCTCCGTAAGTAGCATGTTTCTTGATATCTACGCCATTGCCATCATTGAAAATTGTTATGTAGCCGGTTTCTTTGTTAATTGAAACCTTGATATTTTTGAGGTGTTTGATATCTTCCTTGCCAGTTGCTTCTTCTGCCTTGAGGCGCATGGAATGGTCTATAGCATTCACAATAACCTCATCGAAAATTTTCAGCAAACCAGGAATATAGATAAGTTCCTTCTCTTCCATCTTCTTGGAATCATTATTGAATACATACGTGCTGATTTTCTGAGGCTCAATCGAACCAATATATGTATCAGGAAGTGCTAGGATATGCTCTAGAAGCTCATACTTCTTGTACTTTTCCTCAACAGTCTTTTTCTGTGCCATGATCTCAATGGTTGTTAATGGCTCTTAATACATTTTAATTGTCATTTTTTTATATCTAATAGGAAAAATGTGAAAAAATTATTATTTCAGAGGATTGAAAATAGCATCCTTCAATAGCACTTAGAAGCAATATCAGTGTATATACTGCTATTCATAATTTCAGCACAGATTTCAGCAATAGTCTTGTTCTCTATGTCTACAACCAGTATATTCATTTTTTGTGCTATGGCTTCTAGAAGTCTTTGTTCGTGCATTTCATGTATTCTTTGTATATATTCTAACTTGATATTCTTCTCAGATTGTCTCCCTCTTTTTAAAATTCTCTGCATACACATTTCAGGTTCTGAACGAAGATATATATATGCATTGGGTTTCCATAAATCATCTGTCTTATTATGTAAACTTTGCAAGATTTCATATTGAACTTTGTCAATAGTCTTGTCTTCGTATGCCTTTTCTATGAAGACATTTTTGATGAAGTGTGGACTTCTTTCCATTAACACAAGGACGTTAGACTTCTCCTGTATCCAGCAGCGGTCCATCCATACTTTTATCTGGAAGTTATATGTGTTATCCTTTGCATGATCGTACATATGACTAAGATACTCGTTCCAACTCTCTACTGGCTCAAGATCAATTGCCATTTTGAATGTTTTGTGAAAGAAATTCAATAGACTAGTTTTACAGCTCCCAATATTCCCATCAATGGTTATAATTGGCATTGTTCTCTATGTTATGATTAGCTATGAGATTTAGTTTTATGTATTCTTTTACCATCATTTTTTTTTGGCTTAGTAAGAACATCTGATATCTTAGATTTCTTTAATATGTCAATAAGTCTCTTTGCAGTTAATACTTTCGTTTTATGAAGCTTAGCAAAGAGCTCGCTCACAAATACATTTAATAGTCGAATGAATTCGTCACGAGCCTCTTTATTACTAGATATCTTAAAAAACTTGAAGACATTGTAAATCTCTCTTGAAATAGTCTGTTGTAATTTATTGCATGAGCTCTTGGGTCTCTGTGATATGACATGTCTCCCACCTGTCATAGTAGATGCTAGCATAGGACGGGCAATATTATTATTCCAGTCAATATTCATGACATCTCCTCCTGCATTTGCGACAGAATATTGTGGCTCAGGTACGCCAAAAAAGGCTGCTGTATTAAATGCACTTCCGCCGTTCATTCTTCCGGCAGGTACCAAGCCCTTCATTCTTCCAGCAGGTACCAAGCCGTTCATTCTTCCTAAAGCCCAATTTTTTCCTGATAATTTACATCGCTTTATGATGTATCCTTCTAGGTGCTGCACGTGTTCTTTTACAAGTTTCTTGATACCAATAGTGAGACATATAAGACAAGCTACTGCTACCATATTGAAAATAAGGTGGTTAACATAACGCACCAAAATAGATACAACACGCGCATTGTCTTTTTTATCAATATTTACTTTGTTTTTATTTAATAATTCCATGACGCAATACTCAATATCTTTACAGTTTGTCATTATGCTTTTCTATTATATAAGCTGAAAATAAATCTATAATAGTATAGAGACAAATATGGAAAATTATTATTACTTAAATGGAAGAGTGAATGCATTGGGTAACACACCAAATACATATAATCTGCAAAAGCAAAATCAAGCAGTGTCTGAAAGTCCACAAAATGTTACTTCTCGAAACTTGAATTGTACTGCAGTGTCATCCATGTTTTTCTCAGCAGACAATATTGATATTCTACAATTAGGAATAAAAAACAAGGTACTGAATGAAACACAAGGTAGATACAATATTGGAAGACAGAGTGACGACGAGCTTAAAATAGTTATGCGCTCAATTTACTTTCAGCACAGTAAGAACTTGCCAAACAATGTCAAAGAACAGGTGAGAGAGTTAAATGCTAGGGTCATTGAATGGTGTGTTCCGCAGATAATCACAAATCTTAAGCAAGATGAAAAGTACAGATATGATATTAGCACATTGCCAGAACCTTTAGAACGCTCTGTATTACCATCACAGAAAGGAACAAAGGTCTTGGAACTTAAATCATACATTTAGTCTAAAATAAATAATATTATATTATAGAAGTACATACAAATGGAGGAGAATAATTTTAAAGGGATCGGATTTGAACCTAATCAGAAAGAATTGGACGTATTCAATAAAGAAAAAATGGATATGTATAAAGGGACCTTTTTCGTATGCCTTGTATATGGTTTATCAGCATTTGGACTACTGATAGTCATATTCTTTACTGATTTTGGCCGTGAGTATGTTTACAATCGAATGATGCCTGCTGCTATTACATTCATAGTGGGGGCATTGTTTATCATCTTCTATTTGATAATTATTATCTATGACTTGAAGCCCAGAAAAATCAGCAATAAGATGGAAAAAGACAATGCTATCATCTGCCCCGACTACTGGAAGTTAAAACTAACAGACGCCGATGAAAAATCAAATTTAGTTAGTAATAATACAAAGCAATCATATGATAAAATATATGGTGATATACGAAATGACAAGAACGAGCATTTAAAATATAAATGTGTCATGGACGAAACAGTATTTTCTGATTTGAAATCAGTATCAGAACAAAAAAATAATATTTATCAAGGTAAAACAAGTTATTATCAAAAGGCTATTACATTTCAGAATAGAAATGTAGCTGACAAAACAGATTATTTATATGTGGTAAAGAAAGATGCTGCATCACCTGGAAGTACAAATGCTAATGGAACATATACTAATGAACTATTAGGTAATTATGCAGAATTTTCAGGAATGTATAGAGTAGGGAAAAAGAATGCAGGTGGCACATTTGAGGATAACCCTTCAGATGGTGAAACAAACATGGAAAATAATGCATTAGTTCCTGTAGAAGATGGATCGAGAGATGCAACTTTTTATAACACTAAGAACCCTCTAATATGTAATGTGGTATATCCTCAAGTATTGGCAAAACTTGATGCAGAAACACCAGAGCAAAATAAATACAGATGCATGTATGCCAAGGCATGTGATATTCCTTGGACTGGTATAGGCTGTGAGCCCTTTAAACCTGGAGACACTACATAAAAAACAAAACTTATACAAACCTATATAAAAATAAAGGCAGTATTTAGAATAATTTACTCATCATCATGATAGTGTACTTGCATATGCTAGTTGTATCATCACTATTTTTGATGTCTTATTTTGTCATTGAGAGCATGCTTCGCAAGGTCATTGATTACAAGATAGAACGCATTTGACTTATTGGAATGTCTTGCATATACCAAACGATTTTCGATGAAATTCTGTTATACCATGCTGCTTGATTGCTGTTAAGTGCTTCAAGGTCCCGTATCCCTTATTATTATGGATATCATATGTTTTGAGTATAGGATATCTGTTTACCAAATCTGCAATCATTTTTGTATGGTAATCTTTAGCTATAATAGATGCCGCAGCAATACACAGATAACTTGAATCTCCTTTTGGTATGCACTCGTGTTCTACTAGTTCCACATCATGTCCTGCTGGAACATATCCCTTGAAATAGGGTCCGTCTACCAATATTTTGTCAAAAGCATGTTTTTTGTACGCATCATCTACTGCACGATGCATTGCCTTCATTGTAGCATTGAGAATATTCATGCTATCAATTTCCGCCACACTAGCAGTACCTAGGCCATAAGTTATACATATACTCTTTATATATTCTGCCAATTCTGAACGTTTCTTAGGACTGAGTTTCTTTGAATCTTTAATCTGTTTATATTTGTCTGATTCAAAATTGGTTGGCAATACTACACAAGCACACACAACTGGTCCAATGAAAGTTCCCCTTGCAACTTCATCCACACCGGCAACAAGTTTATCAGTACAAAGAATATATTCAGTTGTCGTCATTTGTTCCATTGTATCCCCCTTCTAGTATGGCAACAAATCATTTTTTTCTGTAATCTCTTTGCATATCTCTGCCAGTATTTATCATCCGTTTGATATATATTTGCTCTTTGACAAGCTTATATATTTTGCTATATTTTTCAGCATCTCCAATAGCACCATGTGTCTGTAATATCTTTGATAATATTTGTCTATTTTCTGAATATTGATGCTCTAACAGTTCAATATAGCTCTTGATAAATACCCGCTTTCTTAGCAAACTTGCAATCATCTTATTTTTCATATTATGCCAATAATCTTATATACACCCTTGAAGATGTAAAATGATAGATTTTATGAAAATATTATCAATCAATAACAAATGACATTATACGATGGCTTTGAAGAAGATGCATATTCGGACACATCAACCATAATAGATGATATGTCTGAAACAGATGATTTATCTGTCAGACTAAAATATTCAATTAGACATGCTTCTATAATATTACGTTGGATGTTCAAAATACAATCCATAGAATAATATATATAAGCTTACAACATGTTATACCATACAAATATGTTCTATTCTTCCGAGGAGGGTTATCTACAATTACTCAAAGATACCATGCAACATGGTGAAAAGCGTGAAACACGTAATGGTGCTGTCATATCACGTTTTGGTTGCATGATGAACTTCAAAAATATAGGTCAGCAGTTTCCATTGTTAACAACGAAGAAGATGTTTTTCAGAGGAATTTTAGAAGAGCTATTATGGTTTTTGAGGGGTTCTACGAATGCAAAAGACTTGCAAGAAAAAGGAGTTCATATTTGGGATGGAAACTCTTCCAGAGAATACCTTGATAGTATAGGTAAACAAGATTATGTAGAAGGCGAACTAGGACCTGTCTATGGCTGGCAATGGAGAAAGTTCGGTAAGGACTATGGAAATAAAGAAGACAGCAAATGCGTAGACCAAATCAAGTATGTTATTGAAGAGTTGCAAAAAGACAACAACAGCAGGCGCGCTGTATTATCTGCGTGGAACCCAGTTGATTTAGATAAAATGGCTTTACCCCCTTGTCATATTCTTTATGTTTTTTATAAGAACAAAGATGGCTTGTCTTGTCATATGACTATGCGTAGTTCAGATTTGTTCCTAGGATTGCCTTTTAATATTGCCAGTACAGCTTTGCTTACTCATATTCTTGCAAAAGTATTACATATAAAGCCTAATGAAGTCTCCCTTTCACTCTGTGATGCACATATATATGAAGAACATGTTGAAAAGGTCAATATTCAATTAGAAAAAGAAAACTTTCAGCTACCTGTACTTTCTATTAAGAAAGAAGCTCCGCCATTAGAAAGTCATATTGAAGATAAAATCAAATGGATTGAAGAACTAGAATATGATGACTTTGTTCTAGAAAATTATAAATCACATGAGGCAATAAAGGCTATTATGAAATAAGTGCTAGTGGTTTCCATTTGCCGAATTTGCTATCAAACACACACTTGAATCTGAAACACGTCATTACATTTTTGTCCTTGAATGCATTTCTTAACATCTTGCTGACAGTCAAAGTCTGTACCAATGCAATACCTATGCTTTGTGTATTCAGAATATTCTCTGTTTCATATATTTTATAGATATCTGGTTCATTTGTCTTAACAAGATACAATATCCTTTCATCTTCTTTGCATACAATATCAATATTGTTGGTCTTAAGCATTGCAGAAACAGGCAAATCATCATCCGAAGATTTATCTGAATGTAATGATAATCTAGCCATTCTTTCTTGGGCCTGTTCCTGGGTCTGTGAAAGCTGAAATTCTGTCATATCCTTTGTTTTTCTGACAACATTTACAATAGTTGTTTCATCAAAATTGTAAAGCTTTGGTTTATATCTCAGATCATAAGACCATATATAGATACCACGACATGTATAATTGAGTTCTTTTGAAGTATCTATCAATTGAGGTATACATTCTTTATACATATGGTAATAATTTTTCACCTTATAGTCACATACATCAATGGTTTTATCGGGGGTATACTGATGTTCTAATATATGATATATGATATCAAGTCGTTCTGGCAACTGTTTATTATGTAAATATTTACCTTCATATACAATAATATCATTGATTAGAAAAGTCCAAGAATCATCCTTGCACTTTACCATTTCACCATCTAAAAGCGTGTTTTTGAAAAGATTTTTATCAAATAGACCTCTCCCTAAAATGATGCGAGGCCTCTGATAGCCAGGATGTATTTTTTTGTCAATGAAGTATATAATTTCTATATCATTATATAATGTAAAATAAAGATAGTATCTGTTACCATTGGAACGCAGATTCATCATATGGCTGCTTGTGAGAGTAAATTTCAAATTAGATTCATTCAGATCATGATGATGTTTCTGCAATATCTTGATTTTATAGAGATTATTTAACTGTTCCAAAATCAGATCCTTGTGTTCGTTGCTTTTGATATTGTATGCAATTCTGTTTGAGAAACTAATAATCCCTAGCATTTATACAATGCAGATATTATATAAGATATCAGTCATTTTTTTATATGTATATATATATTATACTCAAACAAATAATACTTATGTTATATTGATATATGTATATATATGATATGACAATGAGTATATTATGTATACAGAAGATGTCGTTCATATGCTTTTATTATCATAACATAACTATAATAAAAACATGGATAAATCCTATGCTTTCAGAATAGAAATGAATAAAGTATACACATCCTTCACAATCCCTTGAAATCTGCAAAACATATCTTCTTCATTTTGATACATTACATCATTTGTACTGAAAATGAATATATAGGGTTCTTTTTGATATACAAAAAAAATAATAGTTTTAAGTAAATGAAAGTGTGTAAGTTTGTAAAACATTATAGTGTAGTTATTCATAGACAGAATAGATGGATATATATAAAATCATGTTCTAAATCCAAAAATCCTATCATGTATATCAGACACAAAGGTTCATATATGACATACAAACAATATTTACAAAAATTTAAGAAAAATCAAAGAAAGGGTATTCACAAAGGAGGGATAATAGCTCGAAACTATCAACCAAATGATTTGAATAATGTAACTCATGATGGATATATTTGTGATAAGAATAATAATAATAGGCGTGCATTATGCACATTAACACTTTTTATTCAAGTAATTGAGGAAGACATAGACAAAACGCACAATGATTATCAAATAGCGTCAATTCCTCGTGGAAAAGGTTATATAGATAAATCTGGGTATATTTACAATATAGATAATTTATATGAATATATCAATAAACAAATACAACGTGATAAAACCCTAGAAGGTGGTTCTTATATTCAAACTATTATTCAAGGTAATGATGGTAAACAATACATTAAGCATATATTGAGTAATAATAAAGATGTAATGTATGATATTGAAGCTGTTAAGCTTGCATATAATGCTGCCAAGAACGTCTCTATGCATACAGTACAATCTCCACCAAATAGTATTCCACAATATCCTACAGTACAATCTCCACCAAATAGTATTCCACAATATCCTACAGTACAATCTCCACCAAATAGTATTCTACAATATCCTACAGTACAATCTCCACCAAATAGTATTCTACAATATCCTACAGTACAATCTCCACCAAATAGTATTCTACAATATCCTACAGTATATACAGCACATAATGGTCCAGTACATTCTCCACGAACTGTCCGAAATGATATAACACGACAAACTGAACCACAAACTAGAACATACAATATGAACACAATGACAATAGAAGAACTAAAAATGTTACATAGTGAAAATCAAGCAACTTTATCAAGGATACAAAAAGGTATTGATATAATAAACGCGAATCTAAAACATCTTAAGAATGAAGAACAAAAAAACCGAGACATTGAAAATAAAAAAAGAATTGAGGAAGAACAAAACGCATTACAAAAATTACAACGGTTCATTGATAATTTCAGTATAAATAGCAAAGGAGTTCCCTCTTACATATTAAAGGACCAAGCAAGGGACCAAGCAAGGGACCAAGCAAAAGATAAAGAAAGGGACCAAGCAAGGGACCAAGCAAGGGACCAAGCAAAAGATAAAGAAAGGGGCCAAGCAAAAGATAAAGCAAAAGATAAAGAAAGGGGCCAAGCAAAAGATAAAGCAAAAGACCAAGCAAAGGATGAATCCAAATTATTAACACCAAGACATTTTAAATTACCTGTTCCTGTAACATTTATGATTGATATGAATATGTTTGAAGCAAAAGTAGGAATGTTAAATAAGTTCAAAAATAAAAATATTCAAATGAATGAAATCATGCTTGAGAAAGACAAATACATGAGTGATGATTTTGTTATGAGGAAACTGAAAATTATGTATCAAATAAAAGACTTACATACAAATTATATGAATGTAATAACCAATTTCTTTGATCTTTTTGAACGAAAGTATTTATATAATTTAACTTCAGAAATTATGCTTCATATCATAAATAGGTTATTATTTCTTCCGTTTGTAGATAATTTAGATAACATGTTAACTGTAAAAAAAAGTGATGAAAAAGAAATGTATATATTATTCTTATTGCATTATTACTATAATTGGTTGATAGAATATAAGCATAAAGAGATAAAGAAAAAAAAGGAAAGTGTTGTGATAAAAGTTGTAAGTGAATTAGACGTAAGGATAGATGATATAGACGTTCAAAAAATTTTAACTGATTTTGCGATAATATTAGATGAATTATTAAATTTATATGACAGTATGGGTTTAACAGATTTCCTTGGCATCAATAAGCAGCGTCATGAAGCTTCTCAAAGTTGACATTGATTTTCTTTATGTGCAAGTACAGATAGAAAAATGATACTCTTCTTGCATTTTCCATAGATTTTACACAAAGACAGTATAATTTTCCATATTTAAGAGTATAGTTATCAATCTGGTTTCCGTCAGTTTATGATGATTTGTTATATCCCTTAAATTACCAAATTGTCGTTTTGATAATACAATCAATAAAAACTAAAAATTCAGCAACATGTCATTTAAGGGATAATCATCTAATTCATCAATATATTGTTCTTTTGATATGCTTGTATTTTTAGGTTTTGAAAACTTATCTATCAATTCATCTCAAATAAGCAATATAGATAAAGATACACCATCAATGGATATCATGTTGTGATTATCCTCTTTCAACATTTCCTTTGTGTCCTAAAGAAAAATATAAAACTGGAAAAAATTCATTTTTATTTTGTTTCAGAAAACTTTATGACCCAAGAGGAACAGACTTGTCATTGCTATATTGTAGATATAGTATTGAAAGATATATGTCTTCCTATCTGTCTTGAACTGTTTGAAATCCCTATAGTGATTTTTGCACTTATTTTCTAGGTACTTGTTATCCATGTTGCTGCTGTAGAAACGGATGCATCTGTACTTTTGGTCGAGAAGCTTGGTCTTGTTGAAGTTGTCGACGACGAACTCTTGTTGGTAGTTGACTATCAACAAATAGTTGATATAGTTCAACAGAATGATGAAAAGCACTTGGAGAGCGATTTTGGCGTTCATGGCTGAAGGCAAACACAGCAGAGAAGTGAAAGTATCATTTTTTCCATAATAGAGACTTTTTTAGAACATTTTTATTCCCAGAATAATTTGTCCTAATTTGCACTGAAAATGGGAAAAAAATGATTATGGCAATTAGAAAAATCTATTGCCAGCGAGCCAAAATCCCAGTACAAAAGCAAAACTCGAAAGCAGAACGACAAGCGACCGAACGACAAGCGACCGAACGTGAAACAAACATAATGCAGACAGATTATATCAGGGTGCATAGTTGTGGTGCAGTATACTATTTGTCTGATAGCATCTACTTTGATGTCTTGACGAAAGTAGGGTACCCTTACTACCTCAAAATATGCATTGAGGAAGAAGAAGGTGATAATGTTCTCCTATTCAGGTGGGACAACATCCCCGATGATATTATGCAGGTATACAATTACATTGTCGACAAGTCATATGTTGGCAAAAATAATACTATGTTAGGCCCTCATATTAACAGGTCAGACGGCAGGATTTATGCCCTCTGCAAGGTCCCTGACGGCCACATTGGCAGCTATGTTGCCATAGATGATACTATCATTCCTGACTATAATGCCAAGTTCTTCAGCATGCTACTCAAAAAGATGAATGACAAAAAAATCTAAAAAACACACATTTGTAAATAACACTGTCACCTGTAAATATCCATTTTTTACATTGGCTTCTCAGATAACCTAAGGGGTTTGTCATCTTGTAATAAGAAATATGGTACATTTGCAATTGGCAAATCTGACTTGTCCGCTTTGATATATGGGTTATTTTTCTCCAAATGAGGTGTAGCTATTGAAGCAGCATACACTTCTTCTAGTTCAGGTGCAAACTCTTGATGTATTGGCGTATAGACAGCTTTTTCAAATCCATCAGCTGCAACATCATCTCCTTCCTTATACATTTGTATTTTTGCAGCAGAATTATTTAGCTCATTTTTGTGAGACAGTGTAGTATCACTGTGTTTATACATTTTTAATTCATCAGGACCTTTAGGAGGGCACCTTACTTTATTGATAACTTTTGCATCATTTGTTGTCTCTACTGAAACAGGCATTTCATATGTTGAAACATAATATTTATATGCTAAGAGGATTAGTAATAAAATAATGAAAAACCCAAATACTTGCATTGTAACAGAAACATCTACTGTACTGTTATTCTTCATATCTAATTATATAAGATATTATTCATCATCTATGAATTGCAAAGAAGGTCTTTCCCCTGCTTTTTCATTGTGAAATTCTATCTTTTGATTGTCCTGGTAATAAAGAACATTATATTCATTTTTGTTATAGTACCGAAGTCTCACAAAACCTTTATTCCTAAATATTGAGAATTCATCAAGTATGTCAATACATAATGGTGTATATTTTCTTTTCTCGGGCCTTTCTCGCAATATCCGCCCAATTGATTGCTGGATATCTGAAATTGGACTAGCAAATATAAGGGTATTTAGCGAAGGTACATTGAAACCTTCAGATGCTAATTGATATGTTGCAAGTATGATTTGTTTTTCAGCAGAAATATTGAGGTTATCCTGCGACATCCCGCCAACATAATATCCATAATCTGCATTTGCTATATTGTCTTTTAAAATATATGTTTCAATATCTTTCAATTGGTTCCTGCGTTCACTGAGAATTAGCACTCTGCGACCAGGTTCTTTTGCCAATATGCTCTTGAGAACACTAATGATGTATTCTGTTCTAGGTTTAAAAGCACATATATTATTTATCATAGCTGCAATGTTCTCTTTTCCATTCCAGAGCGTTCTTACACTGGAGTAATCTACATGTGTTTCAAAATACTTGTGAATTTCAACATTCACTTCAGTGGTTTCTTTATTTTTCAAATTGTAAACAGATGTTCCAATGTAATATTCAAATACTTTTCGCATACCATCTTTGCGATTAAGTGTAGCTGATAGGCCTAGAATAATAGGATTACTGAGTTTCTTGAATGCTTGGCAGAACACCTGTGCCCCTGTATGATGTACCTCATCTATGATGACGAATCCAATATCTTCAAATATTTCACTGGGATAATCACGCATCGCCAAAGATTGCAAAGATGCAATAATGATATCTTTATCCTTTACATCTACCTTGCTCTGTTTTATCTTACCTACGCGCGCGGTTGGAGCAAATTGTTTCACAGTATCTAGGAATTGTTGATTTAAGAAATCCTTATGACTGACGAACATCGTCTTTCTTTTCAACTGACATGCAATGTATAAACTCATAATGGTCTTACCAAATCCACAAGGAACAGAAATAATTCCTCCCATTCTTAAAGGATCCCGCGCAGCTTCTAAGAAGTTTGCCACAGGTTCTTCTTGTGCTTCACGTAGTCTCCCTATAAATTCAAGGTTAGAGCATTCTTCTCCCATGTTGAGTTTATTCAGTGAAGCATTGCCAAACTTTTGAAGTCCATAAAATCTAGGCACATAGAGCCTCTTATCATTCTCCTTATAGAGGGTGAAAATAATCTCTGGTTCAGTGCCTGTCATGGAAAAGTTTTTATGAGGTTTCATAGTCAGTTCTTCCTTGATTTTTTCTAAATCAGGGCAAGCAGATTTCAAGATACCATAACCATTTTTTGATAAGATGGAGAACATTTTTAGGTTAACATAGTCATATATATATCATTTTTTTATATGAATTATAGTAGATATGATAAAGTATTCTTTTAGGATTTTGGCTCTGGTGCTTTTATTTATCATTATATTAGTACAAGATATACCTTATACTAGACTTTTCAAAAGTGCCACCTTGCAACTCTATCTAGCCATTCTTGTTATGCTTATCTTGCTGATGTTTGATAATGTTACAGGGTTCATTCTGGGTATTTGTCTCTTAGTATTATATTTTAAGATATATAATAAGGAGCTCAAAAAAAAGAAGAATACTCATGTGCAACCTGCCAGCAAAGAGAGTAAACAAGGGTGTTCTTTGGATAAACCATGTGATAAAAAAGAAATTCTTGAAAATTATAGTGAGACCAATAAGCCTGTAGTTCCAAAACCTACAGTCATGCAAATAGCCTATGTGACAGAGGAGAACCTTTTGGCGGCCCAGAATAACATTGTGAATACAGAATGCTATAGTAATGAGGTTATGGGTGTTGCTAATCAAAATGTCTATGGTCCACAGGGATTGGATAAGCAAAACAGTCATATTAGAGGATATGATATGCAAAATGCTCTTCTAGGAAGCATGAATTATGATATTTTGTGAGAATAAATATATATGTATAAAAATAGAAAAATAAAATGAAGCTTTTTAATGAGGCATTTGTTTCTGATAATGAGAATGACGAAGCTGTGAAAAACATTTTCACAATTATTGGCTTTTCTTTGTTAGGTATGCTTGTATCCACTGTTTTAATGTGGTCTTATGCACTATCAGATAGAAACCAATATATGTTTATAGTCATTTTATCAACTATTGTAATAGTATATTGTATTGTCATTATATCAGTCAGTGTTATCAATAAATCAGCATATGATTATGCTACATATAATGTCATGCTAGGGTTTAGTATTTTCATGATTTTTTTGTCATTTGCAATGGTTGTATTTTTCTTATTGAAGTATTTCAATATATTCTCTTTTGGTTTGGGACAGTATGACAGATATAATTATTAAATATATTGCAGGAATGCTAGACCATAGAGAATAATAAATAAAGCAATACCCTTTACATAAACATCGAAGGATACAGCCATATCATAAGCATATGGCGGTAGTTTTTCATAAATCATATGCATGACATTTGTATAAAACATTAATACGCATATGATGACAATTATCAAAGTTTTTTTTAACAATTCCATATCAATATAGTTATATGGAAATTTGTCACTGTTATAATGAATGCTGTATTTATTTACAGGGGCTTGCGGATAGTGTGGTATAGGCTGCATAGGCTGCATAGGCTGCATAGGCTGCATTGATTGTTGTGGTAACTGTGGTGCTTGTTGCATTGGATGTGGATTTTTTTTCGACATCATAAGTTCTTCTTGGAATTCATTGAGTACATCTTGCACCATAGGGTCATTTATATCACTTGTTTCATCATTACCTTGCTGTGTCTTCAGAGGTAAGTTATTCAAAGGTGTTGACATAGACATATTATTCTATTGATACAATATATTTTGATTATTATATATACAACGCAATTCATCAGAAAAATCCAGAAAATAGGCTATAGTCTATGATTTGATTGTCTGGCGTTATATTGACGTCATAGGGTTTAAAAACATTTTGCATATTTCCACATTTTGCTGCATATGCATTATATTTATAGCATACATCTTCTAATTTAAATGTTTTATTTTCTACATCCTTTATATTAGGTGCATAGTATACTACACAATTGTCTTTGCATACTCTTCTGAATATTAGCGCTAATGCTAGGCCAAATAATGCACTTACCACTATCTGTCCTGTTTTATCATAAAAAAGCCTATGGATTGTTTGAACGAGTGTTGATTGGTTTTTATTTACCATAATTCTTCTAATCTATAGCCATCAAAATATTTTATGTTATTGGCTGAGGAATAGCTGTGTCAGTACATTTTACCTCCTCTGCATCATATTTGTAACACACATTATCATCATTCTGATAGGTCACTTTATTTGCATTGTAAGGTGTTGGATATTTAATGATAAGCCTGGGTTTTGGTGATGATATATATACATAAAACATTCCTACTGCAAATGCTATAAAGAAGGCAATCCAATTAAGTCTGAATACTTTTTCTTCTTTAGGCATTTATCTACTTATTACAAGTGTTTTTATTCTTTGGCTGCCATTTTTTTTGGTTTTTTCAGATTTGGATCATTGATACATCTGCCTGTTTTCGGGTTCAATATTTTGCCTTCAGGGCATTTTTTGTCTGCATTTGCCTTGACAGGTTTATTGGGTTTATCAGTTTTGTCTACTTTCGTTTTTTTGTGATTTGCATCATTGATACATCTGCCAGTTATAGGATTTAATATTTTGCCTTCGGGACACTCTTTTTCTTTTTTAGGATTGGGCTTAGCAGGCTTTGCAGGTTTGACAACAGGCTTTATTATAGGCTTTTCTGTTATATGCCTCTCTGTTACATTGATAATAGTATGTGTGTATATATCTGGAACATCTTTTGGTATAGGTCTAGGTAATTTTGCCAAGTCAATCAATGCTGATTTGGTTTTGGTCTTTTTCCATAAATCATAAATTTGAGCTCTTTCATTCAGGTAAGCATTATATTCTAGATTATTTTTGGTTCTTTCATTCTCAAATAAAGCAATGTATTTATTGTATTTTTGATTCAATGCATCATCATCTACCTTTTTATTATCAAAGTATGACTTTATAAGTGTTTTCAAAGCATCTATATTGTTTTTATTTTCAATTTGACCTATAAATGATTTTTCAATGTTTCTCAATATTTTCATTTTACTAATATCAAGGATAAAAATAAATATCTTTATGGTAATAATATGTCTTCAAACATCCCTTTATAAAATGTTTGAAGACTTTCTGATGGACTTAATTGTTCTTCATATATCTTCCTTGGTACATATTTAACAATGACTTTTTCAGGAGGACAGAGACTTTTATTATAATAATAACCTTGAATGATTAATAAACATCCTATAAATAACAAGAATATAGCTATTGCCTTCATTTCTTACTATTCATTGTAGATAATTTATTCAGCAGGAGTATCAGCAGGAGTATCAGCAGGAGTATCAGCAGGAGTATCAGCAGGAGTATCAGCAGGGATGTCATCTTTGTTAGTTACTTCTGCATTCAATTTTCTTGCACTCCAAGCATCTACTTCTTCAATGCTCTTCTGAATATCAGACATACTGTTGATGCTTGCATTGGTTTCCTTATTTTCAATATGGGCCTGCTTTCTCTGTTCGAAGACAATATCCTTATCTTCCATATTCTTCTTGTATTCTTTCATCAAAGTATTGAGCTGTGTCTCAGCATATTCCTGATTTTCCAAAGCATCTGGATTTGGAGACCAGGGACACCAACAGCCAACTTGACCGATAAAAATATTGAACTTATTATCAATTCTCTTCAAAAATTCACTACGATTCTTAGCCTCTTCCATAGTATCAAAAACACCTCGAACCTTGATACCACGCATAGTAGTCATGAAGTTATTGTCCCTGTGGAAACTGGACTCAATATCATTGTAATTAACTGATTTGAAAAAGTTGTATTGTTCGTTCAAATCCTTAGCATTGAAGACATAGGAATGATTTTGTTGGATTGTGTCAACAAGGTCCTTGCTATCAGGGTACTTTGAAGCAATACCATCCAACAAAGTTTTCATATCTTTACCAAATTGATCCAAAAACTTATTGAAATAATATACCTCCTTATTCATCAATACATCCTCTGGACTAACGAATGAAAGTAAGACATAATTCTGGCCTCGAATGGGCTTATCTTCATCCAAATAATCAGTTTCCTTTGTACTAACTAGTCTACTATTATCAGCCATTTTCTATATTGTCTTTTCTATTTAATCTTTTATATAATTTTTTCTCTGCAGAAAAATATTCTTATAATATAGTATAAGAATAAGATAAAATAAGGATGGAATATTCTATTGATGTTTGGGAGGCTTTAATCCGCCTTATCAAATATGCATTCGAGGGTCTTATTGTAGCTTTTGTAGCTATTATTCTTCCTAGGTCTAAGTTAGAATGGAGCGAAATCTGGCTTTTAGCTTTGACTGCTGCTTGTGTATTCTCTGTCCTTGACTTGCTTGCTCCTTCTGTATCTGCTGGTGCACGCCAAGGCGTGGGACTTGGTGCTGGCTTCCGCATGGTTGGTTTCCCTAATGGTATGTAAAAGCTCGAATGATGGCACTATTTTTTTTATAAAGACGGTATAATATCATAATTTAACTCTTTACATATTTTTTTCCATATCTGGTCTTGTACGTATAGTTTTTCCCTGCTTTTTAATAGAGGGAAATACTTGAGATATTCATGTAGTCCAAGGATTTGAAAGAACTTGTATAAAACATAGCTGTAAGACAAGAAGTTCTTTCTGTCTTTGGGACAATGTTTCAAGAAGGGACCCTGTATATTTCTAAACATATTGCATAGCTTTTCTTCAAGCTCTGGGCTAAACTGTGGTGTAGGTATGCCATTTATCCTATTGATGATGTAATTAATATGCTCGTAATATTTATTGATACGAAGACGTTTCAAAATATCTCGCATCTTGTTATAAGTGATTGTCTTAGTGTCTGTGATTTTCTCTTTTTTAATTTCATTCAGGATTTTTTCGAATATCTCGTCTGGAATGTCTGTGCTCTCTTTTCCCTGAACTTGATTGCACCATTCTCTAAAATGATTAATTCTTTTGTAGCTGAAATGCGACGTATCCTTGGTATTCTGTTTTAATATGGGGCGATTTTGTTCTACTAATAAGAGCTCTTGATAACCACATTTATTGCATATCATGATAGCATCATATTGTAGACAAATCATAGAGCTCTTACATACTTTGCATATCTCTATTTCATCTTGGAATACTTTTTTTACATACTGTTTGTTGATGATAGATAAATATTTATCAACCAGTAAGCTTTTGCAATCATTGTCTTGCATTTGGCAATCTGGTATATCATTTTGTATGCCTGGTATATTAATTCCAAAACTATCTTCTATAGGTTTATTTATGCTCTTTCTTTCTGCATCATAATTTAGTGCATCAAGAACATTTACAGTATTGTTTATAATTTTCTTCTTCTTGCTATCACTTTTGGACTTCCCAGATTGTTTTGTCGAAGTCGTAGATATCAATGTAGGAATAGTATTTATACTATGTGGCAAAATACTAGACTGTTTTTCAATAGTATTATAATACTGAAACAAGATATCACTGGTATTTTTATAGTATTCTATTTCATCGTGATTTTCGAAATCTTTTAACTTGCCTTCTACTTCTAAAATAAGCTCCTTGATTTCTATATTACTACTCCAAAGCTTGTTGATTGTGTCTTTGTCTTGCATAATTTTCAGATAGTTCATTTCATTCAATATAGTATTATGGATGTCATTGTAGGTCTTTAACATCTCATGATATTTGTCTTTTTCTTTATCTATGTTCTCGAAGTTTTTAATCATTTTATTATGCATGGCATCAAGCGTGGATATCTCCTTGTTATCTATATTGAGCTTCTTTTTCGAAGATTTCTCTTTAAACATTTGGGTATGTGTATATAAGAATGTTTGCAACAAGCGTTTATATGCCTATTTTTTCGCGTTCAATGTAATTCATATTTTTTTTCTCCGCTAATAGTATAAAGAATATAGCATAAATGGGTGGTGGTCTTCTTCAGCTTGTAGCTTATGGAGCTCAAGATGTCTATTTGACTGGTAATCCTCAGATTACTTTCTTCAAGGTGGTTTACAGACGCCATACTAATTTTGCATTGGAATCTATCAGACAATCCTTCAATGGAACTGCTAAGTTTGGAAATACTATCACATGCCAGATTTCACGTAATGGTGATTTAATCAATCGTGTATATGTAGAGGTTTCTGTTCCTAGAATTAATGATGTAAAAGTTGGTGCAACAGATGCAGTTGCTCCTGCAAAATATGTTAATTATTTGGGTCTCCGTCTACTCAAGTCTGTTGTCATTGAAATTGGAGGCCAGCAGATTGACAAGCACTATGCTGATTGGCTATACATCTGGAATGAATTGTCTTTACCTGTTGGCAAGCGATATGCATATGATATGATGGTTGGTGCTGATTCTGATTTAGTAAGTGCTGCTGCTACTAAGCTCTATGTCCCCCTTGAGTTCTGGTTCTGTCGCAATGTTGGTCTTGCCCTTCCTTTGATTGCTCTTCAATACCACGAAGTCAAGCTCAAGATTGAGTTTGAGACTTTGACTAAATGTGTCAAGAGAACAACTGAAATATATACTGCTAATCCTGGTACTCCCTATAGTTTTACTAATATAGATATTACAGACTGTGTTATCTGGGTAGATTATATATTCTTGGATACTGATGAACGACGACGCTTCGCCCAATTATCTCACGAGTACTTGATAGAACAACTTCAGTTCACTGGCTTAGAAAGCCTCAGTGTTGGCCGCAATCGCATCAAGCTTAATTTCAATCATCCTTGCAAGGAGTTAGTCTGGGTTGCAAAGAAGGACACTACTCAAGCTAATCAGGCTGCTTATTGGTATAATTATACTACAAGTAATTTGTTCTATGATGATCCTTGGAGTTATGCTAACGCAATTGAAGCTAGTCCTGATACCCTTCCATCTTCACAACAATTTACAGATGATGTTACTCTAAACTATATTGCAAATTTACAACCGATCAAAAAAGCTGAAAATCCATTCAACTCTTGTCTCTTACAATTGAATGGTAATGATCGTTTTGCCGAACGCAATGGAACCTACTTCAACTTAGTACAAGCATATCAGCATCATACTAATATTCCTATGAATAAGGGTATCAATGTCTACTCATTTGCTCTTAAGCCTGAGGAGCATCAGCCTAGTGGAACTCTCAATATGTCTCGAATTGATACTGCTGTTTTATCTGTTGATGTTAAACCTTATTACTACAGAATAGGTATAGGAAAAACAGGAAGTGCAGCAGGTACTGATGATGATGGTAATGTTGTGGCAGCACAAGATAGTCAACATGATTTTGCAATTGTTGAGGGTACAACATATGATGGTATCTGTATTTATGCAGTTAACTACAATGTTCTTCGTATCCTTTCAGGTATGGGTGGCTTAGCTTATTCTAATTAACAAAAGAATTATTGTGTCAGTTTCAATATTTTCCTGCTTTTTTTTTCTCCTCTAATAGTATAAAGAATATAGCATAAATGGGTGGTGGTCTTCTTCAGCTTGTAGCTTATGGAGCTCAAGATGTTTATTTGACTGGTAATCCTCAGATTACTTTCTTCAAGGTGGTTTACAGACGCCATACTAACTTTGCAATTGAGGCAATCCAACAGACCTTCAATGGAAATCCTAATTACGGCCAGAGAGTAACTTGTCAGATTTCACGCAATGGTGATTTAATCCATCGTATGTATTTAGTTGTTGATTTATCTTCAAATAATACGCTATTGTGCCCTTATTTTGGACTGAGATTGATTGACTATGTTGAAATTGAGATTGGAGGCCAGAAGATTGACAAGCATTTCTCACACTGGATGTATATCTGGAATGAATTATCTCTTCCAGTATCTAAGCGATATGGCTATAATGAAATGGTGGGTGCAGCTGGAGGCAAACTTAAGAATACTCTCTACATCCCTCTTGAGTTCTGGTTCTGTCGCAATGTAGGTCTTGCCCTTCCTTTAATTGCTCTTCAATACCATGAAGTTAAGATTAATTTACAGTTTGAGACTGGTGCCAACTGCAAGAAGGATAGTGAGCCTACCCCTACAGGTGGCTTCTCTGCATCCATATGGGTTGACTATATCTTCTTAGATACTGATGAACGTCGTCGTTTCGCTCAATTATCACATGAGTACTTGATAGAACAGCTTCAGTTCACAGGTGCAGAATCTGTAGGAACACAGACTAGCTTGAAGCCTAAGCTTTCCTTCAATCACCCTTGCAAGGAGCTTATCTGGGTAGTTAACCCATCAATTAACAATCTTAATTGGTTCAATTATACAGTTGATACAGGAGCTATAACATCTGTCCCTGTTTCAACTAGTGATATGGCTAAGCTCAAGAACAATGGTGCTGCTTCGAATAACCCTATCAAGGATGCTAAGTTAGTATTGAATGGCAATGACCGTTTCTCACAGAGAAATGGCTCTTACTTCAATTTGGTTCAGCCTTTCCAGCATCATGAGAATATTCCGTCAAATGCTGGTATCAATGTCTACTCATTCGCTCTTAAGCCTGAGGAGCATCAGCCCAGTGGAACCCTCAATATGTCTCGTATTGATTCTGCTGTTCTTAACTTAACTATGACTGATAATGACACATATAAGACAAACGTTATTACTACAAGCAAGGGTCAGCTATATGTATATGCAGTTAACTACAATGTCCTTCGTATCCTCTCAGGTATGGGTGGCTTAGCTTATTCTAACTAATAAAAGAATTATTGTGTCAGTTTCAATATTTTCCTGCTTTTTTTTTCTCCTCTAATAGTATAAAGAATATAGCATAAATGGGTGGTGGTCTTCTTCAGCTTGTAGCTTATGGAGCTCA
>Ga0164293_10000519_pt1 | contig 30776 bp, 21 predicted proteins | sample GEODES118metaG_FD_111487 | JGI IMG/M metagenome (GOLD analysis project Ga0164293, IMG submission 111487) | Eutrophic lake water microbial communities from Lake Mendota, Wisconsin, USA - GEODES118 metaG | ecosystem: Environmental > Aquatic > Freshwater > Lake | place: USA: Lake Mendota...
AGGGTTGACATCACCGAAGAAATAAAATCCTCTTTATTCTTCTGTTTTTTTATATTCTCTGCCACATCGTCGAGGTGTTCATATTCTTTTTGTAAAAGATTAATAAGAGCGGATGGATTAACCAGAAATTTCTTCAAAAATCTATGGTAGTATTGGGACTGATCATTTCCATGTAAGTTATCCATAAAGAGAGATGGATTTTCGAATTTAACGTAAAAAGCCATATCCAAATTATTTTCACTCTTCTTTTGATAAAACTGATTCCACCTGGTATTGCTATCAAAGTATAATTGAGTTAAATTCAACTCTCTGTTTGGATCAAAAATTATTAATCTTTGTTCCGGTGAATCATCCTTCTTTGAGTCTCCGGGAACCAGGGAATCCGTTCTTGGCTCTATTCCGCAAACCTGACAGTTTCCTGCTATGTCTTTTAATTGGGTTAGCATCCAGTCCTCTTGTTTTCCAAAATACACCCAATAAGGACCACCGTCATTATATGCCTCTGCTACTATTCTTATCTCAAATACTCTTTCTAATCCGGCATTTGCTCTAAGAATCTCCTCTGCAGTGCTATTGCCGTAGAAAATATCATAATATTCCCCTATTTTTCCTGCTATTAAATAAAGATCTAGTGCTTTGTATATTTTTTTAACTGTTTCATAATCTGCTAAAATGTACCAATCGTTATCAGGTACCTCGATTAATTGAAGAACATAAATACCCTTTTCCGAAAGTCCTTTAGGTAATTCATAAGAATTTGGAATAGAGAATTTAGGGAATTGCATTTTTGAAAACTCTTCAAAGAGTTTAATAAACCTTAACATAGATTACTTTTTTTTCTTTCTTAGGTTAGCCTTTCCTCTTTGGTATAGTGCCTTATCTCCCATTTTAGTAGTCTTTCCTCCAGTCACAAAAGAATTAACTCTTGCCATTGCCCATTGTTGTGGAGTGGTTCCTGGAATATGTCCTTTCTTCCAAGCAGCATATCCTCTTTTCCATACTTGTTTAAGAATACCTAGGGGAAATCTTGTTTTATCTGACTTATTTTTAAGAGCTTTGTTGACCGGGCTAGATGGGGAATCTACCCCTTCGTTAATATCTTCGTTGACTGTTTCTAAAAAAACTTCGTAAGCAGCAATTTCTACAGCCTCATTAAATTGCTCAAAATTTAATATATTCATACTCTCCCCGTACATTTTTTGATATTTTGTTGTGTATTTACTTTTTTTAGTTTCTACCGGTTTACCCTTACCCGCTTTGCCTGATTTATAATCTGCATCCCATTCTTTATAAGCGGACGGATCGTTATCAGCCTTGTCCCCGTGCTTTTTAATCTCTCTTTTCATAGCACCTGGGTTCTTTGTCAGATATTTTTTAGGTAATTTCATTATTTTTCTATTATTGAAACGTTCTGAGCAGCATTTAATAAAGCATCTACGGTCTTAACATCATATCTGGTTTGTCCGGGAACCCCCCATTGATTTTGATCTCCCCATTTAATAAAATCGTTATGAGTAACATGATCTCCTGATTTATAAGAGAATTCATGATTACCCTCTTTTGCTGAGGACTTTGCAAAATCGTCCATTGAACTGATGTTTTTGTAACCGTATTTTTCCATATTGCTTTATATATTCATAAAACCCTGAAATAAATCTGACAAATTCGGTATAATCTATTGCATAGTGCAAAACCATATTATTGGTATGTTTAAAAAGTTTAAGAAAATAATAGATATTATGATGGATAAAGACCTTTCAGAGCTAAAGGAGGACTATAGTCAATCCTCCTATCAGTGGATAAAAGGGGAAAACATCTCCCAGGTTCAACATTACAAGGACCTTGTTAACGAAAATGGTAAGACGTACGTTCTTTTTACTGACGGTAATAGAATGTCTACGGATTTACTAGAAGAATTTATGATTAGGGTTGAAAAAGGATATGAAGAGGTTAGTTTAGATTCTGCCCCTCAAGAAAACGAAACCCAAAATATTTCTAAGTCTTCGGTTAAACCAAGAGAATCTGAACAGAAAAAATCCATAGTAGTAGAAGAAAATCCTATTTTTTCCTTGCTCTCGAAGCAGAAAGAAAATTGGGTGGATGTAGATCTTAAACTTAGTATTAACCTTCCTCCAAAAAGTCTTTGGGATATTCTAATTTCTTCCTTTGATGATGCGGAAAAGGACATCTTAGAGTTTGTCACCAAGGACTTAGATATCGAGGTTGTTCGTCAATCTTTAAGGGAATCTATAAAAGAGATATATAAAAAACAAAAAAACCCCACACCAGTAAAAAATGTCAGATCCCAAGATTCTATTTCAGAATGATTACATAGAGGTTATTGAGAAGGATGACAGAGTTGGAATAAAACAAAAAAATCCCTCTGTGATGATTCTTCCTTATACCTTAGATGAATCAGGAAATCCTAAAAAATTGGGATTAATAGCAGAGCCATCTGCTGTGAAAGAAACCCAAATTTCTTATACAATTATTACAGGATCCCCCGAAGAATCTGATGTAGACATTTTAGCAACAGCAAAAAGAGAGCTTACCGAAGAATCTGGCTATACTGTAGATGATATTGAAAAATGGGATTATCTAGGTAATATCAACGGATCTAAAATGGTAGTTAATGGCAATCCCGCCTTTGGTGTAAACATCACAGGAATTGAAAGAGGTGAAAAAACAGGGGATGGCTCAGAGACTGAAAAAAATACAAAATTCTCACTAGTTTCCGTTTCGGAAGCAATTAATCACGACGATGCACTAATATCCTGTTTATTTTTAAAATTATTTCAAAACAAGATAATTTAATTTATGAATTTACCATCAAGAAAGGAAAGAAAGGCTCTTGCCAAAGCATTTGGTTTAGTTAAGAAAAAAGAATCTTTTAAGGAGAGAATGGAGAGAATTACAAGATCACAAGAGATTGGAAAACAAATTCATCTCCAGCACCTGCAGAACATGGAAAACCAACGCAGAGAGGAAGAAAAAGCTAAAGAAAAAGAACAAACAAGCTGGGAACAGCAGGAATTGAAAAAAACAATCAGTGAGTCTAACCCAGAAGAATAAAAAACCTACCCTTAATATTCTTTTAACTCATCTTTCACTCCGAGAAATTAAAAAGATATTTCCCGAGAAAGAAAAGCTGTTTTATATGGATGTTTCTAAAATTATTACTGAATCTTTCGGGGAACAGGATAGTTTAAGTGATGTTCAGTATTGGATCTTAAACCAGATGATAATCAAAAAAATTGAAGGATTTGTGTCATCTAAAGCCGAAAAAATCTTAGTTACTATTAAGGAACCTAACAAAAATAGTATTAAATCCTTCAAAGAATTACTCAGAGATCATAAAATTACCCCGGTTCTAGTGGAAATTCTGAATTCCTAATTTATTTGGTTTATATTTTTTAGAATATATAAATCAAATAATTGGATAGTTCCATGTCTTTTCCAAATTTCGATTTTGTTACATCTTTAAGAAATAATTCTCTGAATAGCTTTCAGGGGATCAATACAGTGGTAAACACTACTAGTAAGTACGTGGACAAAGCTATTGATAAAACCTCGGAGATTGATCGTAATATCTATAGAACAGTTTCTGACACAGAGTATGGTGTTTTTGAAAACGTTAACGAAGCCAAAAGTACACTTCCAGGATCTCTATTTTATGAAGCACAAACCTCAGAAGATGGAAGATCTGGCCTTTTTAATTATTATGTTATAGGGGACGCAAGATCTGCAGAGGGGGGAGCTAAGTTTAGCTACATCAAATCCGAGACATATCAAATGAATAGGATGGTAACCCCGGAGGTTAGCAGAAATCCTACCGCTCACAATATCATTGAAAAAACCACAGCGAATAGTGCTTATTTAGATCCTAAAAGTAGGTACGTTTCTCAGCCTTATAATGTAAAAGACTTTATTTTTTGTAAGCATTACGGAATCATTCCGAATAACAGAATGATTACTCTTAGAAGATTTCCCCATCCAATCATGGATAATTTAAGGGTTCCTACCCCTGGACCAAGGCCTGAATTAGTATCCAAGGACGGAAAAACGTCGGTGCAGGAGGTAAGTAGCCAGGGAATTACCCGTGGTGATATGGAAAGGGTTGGTGTGGGTCTTCCAGTAGCTCAAGCTGTTACTTTCTTCGGAGAAGGAACTGGCAATAATCTATCTGAAATACTAAGTATTGATTCAGGTCTGAACTGGAAGGATAATACACAAGCTACCTTACTTAATGCGCAAGGAAACGATAGAGGATTTTTAGATAGCTCTATCGGAAAATATCTTCAAGGGGTTGCTGGCGATGATGTAATGAAAAATGCTCAGGGTATCAGTAACGCTATAGGAACATTTACAGATCCTGAAAATGTGGAACAAAGAATTAAAAGAACATTCTTTGATAAACTAACTTCAGGCGATGGTCCTTTAAGTAAGAAGATTTTTGTTGATGTTAACACTGTGAATCAAATGTACACTAGAGCGGTTGGATTTGAAGGTGGTAAATCTCCTATATCCCTAACCTTCACGTATTCATTAACCAGTGTTGGAACAGTGAATAGTAGAATGCTTTTTATAGATCTCCTGGCTAATCTTTTGACCATCGGTACAGATTATGGTAAGTTCTTAACACCCCAACTTTTAGTAAATTCCAATAAACAGGGTATAGGATTTCCGCTGGGATCTGCAGGTTATGTTAAATCTTTACTTCAGCCGGTTGAATTTCTAAATGATATGCTTGACATTAACTGGAGTTCTATGATGCAGGCTAAGAAGCAAACTTTAGAAGATAGGGTTCAAAAAGCAAAAAGCGAATTGGAAGGATTAAAAAAAGGAACAAAACTTCCTAAGGATGGGGTAGTTTATAAAACCCTAACAGCCCTACTATCGGATCAACTACTAACTCAGTTAAAATATGAACCAATTATGCTTTCTGGCTATCCAACAGGGGAATGGCACATGGTAGTAGGTAATCCTTTAAATCCCATAGCTATGATAGGTAATCTTATTTGCTCGGGAGTTAAGATAAAGCTAAATAGTGTTTTAGGACCAGACGATTTTCCTACTGAAATGACTGCAACTTACACACTCAAGCCAGCTAGACAAAAACATAGAGGAGATTTTGAAAGTATGTTTAATCGAGGAAATGGTAGACTTTATCTTGGTAAAGTTAACTACTCCGATGAAAGTAAAAATGCTAATATTACTGCTCAGTCTAAACAAGACATCACGCAGGTTGATCTTAGCGATGCTAAAAATGGAGGTAGCTTGGCTAATCCTTTTGATTATTAATAAACTTTAATTATGCTACAGATAGACATTTTAGAAAATAAAAAAACAAGTATTGTTAACGGACAAGAGATATTAGATCTTAGTACTGTCTCAATTAATAATGACGTTAAAATAGGATTTTCCCGCTTAATAATGACTACCGAGGAACATATCATGAGACCTGATCTTGTTTCTGCTATGTACTGTGGTAATCAAAATAACATGGGAACTCTTCTAAAAGTAAATTCAATTTCAAATCCTTTTTCCATCGACAGCAATGAAGTTCTTTTCATTCCTGATAGTGACACGATAAATAAACTACCAAAAAAACAAACGCCAGAACAACAGGATGATGTTAGAAAGTCTTTTAGAAAAAAATTACAAGAAAGAATTTCAAAGGTTTCTGAGCAGAGAAAAGAGTATTTAAATTCAGTTAATATCAGTCAAGCTGCTGTTTTACCGCCTAACGTTTCTCCAGAGGGAGCCGAACAATTTAAAGTTGAAAATGGAAAATTAATATTCGGTTCGGATATTGGAGTATGTAGAACTAAGATACAGCAAAACAAATCAGTTGCAACCATAAAATCAAGATTTGCTCAAAGACAAATTTTTGAATCATGATAGACAGTAAAAAAACAATTTTACAATACGAAAAAGAAACAATAGTTCTTGATGAACTGTCTATCTCTGATGATATGAACGCAGGGGTTAAATCCTCCGTGGATGCATCTCAGAATAGAGAGGAAACCACCAACGGATACGGAATTCCTTTAATTAAAATAAATTCATATCAGGTAGTTAATTTAATTTATTTTAAACTTGATATGACAAGTAAAATTCCCACTTTAATTTTCAGATTCGTTCCAGAAGATGAAGTGTTTTTATTTACATCATATCCAAAAGACGGAGATTTAGTGTCTCTTTTTATTAGATCATCATCTCAATTATACAAACCCATTAGAATGGATCTGTTAATTACCGATGTTCTAAATACCTTTCCTATCGCAGGAAGTGGAGGATTTCCTGTTGACGACAGAGCAAATGCTAACGATTCTCATTTTACCATTAAAGCGCAGATGAGAATCCCTGGATTATTTGAGCATATTTCAAAATCTTTCAAAGATAAAACCTCATATGAAGTTATGAGAGAGATTGCCAAGGAGCTTGGTTTAGGATTTGCATCCAACGAGAAGGGAACTAATGATAAGATGAATTGGCTATGCCCATATAAGACCTATTATAAATTCTTAGATGATGTATGTAACTCTTCTTGGCAGGGTGAGGAAGACTTTTTTGATTGGTGGATTGATCATAACTATATTTTAAATTTTGTTAATTTAAGAAAACAATTATTAGAAAAAAGTGTTGATGATCAAATGGTGCTTCAATCTGTTAGTGATGGACAGGGATTACCCGGCGGGATTGATAGCAATACTAAACCTGGTGAAGTTGATCTTCCTTTGTTTATCACCAACGATGCTTTCTACAGAACTTATTCTTTTTTCATTACCGCATACTCCGTTAAAAATGCATCGGGAAGTATTTCTAATAGTTTTGGATATACGAGGGATCTTCAGTTTTATGATACTAGATTAGTAAGTGATAGACCTATCAATAAGTATGTTAAATACGAAACTGAATATGTGACTGAAAAAAATTTAGGACCAGGCAGTATTATTTTTAAGGGAAGGGTAAACGAGGAAGTATATAAGAAAGAGAAGAAAAGAATTTGGGTAGGAACACAGTACGGTGAAAACCAACACCAAAATTTACAACAGGCTTTAATTCAAAATAGGATTAATAGATATGAAAATTTTAAGGTTTATCTGGAGACACAAATGCATTCTTTTATCCCCTGGATTTATCGAGGACAAACCGTACCAACTAGGATAGTACATGCTAATGCATCTCAAGCTAAAATGGCATCGCAAGAAGGGGGAGGAGGACAACCTTATGATTCTAAACAACACGAGGTTGGTGCAAAAGTGGACAATAAGTTTCTAAGTGGCGTTTATATGGTTATGGGATCATATATTGAGTATATAAACAATAAAATAGTTCAATCATTTGTTTTAGGTAAAAGAGAATGGATGATTAACGACGGTAGAGGATCAGATCCCGACCCATTAGTTAAAAATTAAAAATGGCTAACTTTTTAAATGAGATAAAGGACAATTTAAGCAGCGTAGCTGATCCGAATCAGATTTTTAATAAAGGAATCGATAGAGGAAGAACTACTTTCTTAAAAGGACTTAAAACAACCTCCTCTGGTCAAAAAGAGGATCCAACGTATACTGGGTTTAGAATTATGTTTGATATGGGTTACGGTGGTTTGGTTGACCCTGAATCTTATTTACCAATTAGTCCTCTTTTCTCTGAGGGAAGTAGTCAAATAGTTGGTCCAGTAAAAGGAATGAAAACACCGGAGCCAATTCCTAGGGACTTTTTTAATCTGTCCCAAAATAAAATTAGAAATTTTCCTAACTACACAGCAGATATGCAATACATGACTGCTGAAGCATATTTAAGGGAAAGAAGAAGTTTAGAGGAGAATGGATTAGGAGGAACAACAAGAGATGCTTCTGGAAGGGTTATACCTTTAGATGCTAATAACTTTAGTGGCTCTGGAGTATCCCACAGAGCAGATGCTTTGGCTGGATTTAGAAATTTATTGTTTAGCATAAACGAAAAAAGTCCATGGTTCATTAAAAGCATTGATGGATTAGACGGAGTGCTAAAAAATCTGATTCCTAGACAGATAGGCCAGGGTGGATCATATAGAGAACAAAGATCTGGAGTTCTAACATTTAACTGTATGGATTCAATAGATCTAAGGGTTAACGCCATGGCGGATTTATACAGAAAGGCCACATATGATTATCAATATCAAAGAGAAACCCTTCCATCTAACCTGAGAAAATTCAGAATGTGGATTATTGTCACAGAAATAAGACAAGTTGATCTTCAAAGAAATCTTGCTGATGTTTTAAATCCTTTTAACCTTCCGGGGGTAAGAGGAATAGCAGAAACAATCAGAGATATTGGACAAGGAACAGGACTACTCGATGGTGGAGCTAATCAATCTAAAAATCCCGGAAAAGATTTGGAATCTTTTGTTAAGTCGTTTGAAAAACTTACCCCCTATATTTTAATGTACCAATTAGATCTTTGTGAGTTTAATTTCGATGAATCATATCCTTTTACATCTTTAAACAATGCTGAAAATAGAAATGCAGTAGAAAACAAATTCAAGGTACATGTAGGAAATATAAGAGAGTATAAACTTCAGTATAACATCCTTTCTGATCTATTGAAAAATGAATCCTCTTTTGCCCCTATATTAGTTCAAGATAGCTGGAACATGGCAGGTTCAAAGATTCTGTTAAAGGGTGTCAATTTAAACAACAACACAAATCTTTTCAGAAAACTTGCTAACAACTTTATTAATAACTCTGTTGCTTCTGTTGTTCAACAGCAGGTTTCTCCGATAGTAACCCAACAGATTTTAGGTAATGCATACGGATTTAATGTCGCAGATGCTGTTAGATCCCTAAATTCTGTCCAAGATCTAGTTACTGGAATAAAAACGATAAAATCTCCTTTCCAAGACAATAAACCTCAATCCAAAGGATTTGGCGGGCCAACTGAAAGAAATTATCCAGGAATTAAAGAAGATGTTTATCCCGGGGTTCCTGCTCCCGCTCCATCAAATTTAGGAAACCAATATCCTACCCCTTCACAAGGTGCGGGATTAGGAAATAGCGACGTGTATCCAAGTAGTCCAGGAAGTGATTTAGGATTACCATCCAGGATGTATGAGACTATTAAACAGGATGAATATCGTAGTGTTGGCGGAGATCTTGACAATAAAGATTTGGGTGTTCCTGATAGGACTTATCCCACAATTTCTGACGATACTTACAAAAACAGCCCAGGTTCTGATCTAGGACTTCCTAAGAGGGTTTACGGAACAATAAAGGAAGATAGCTATACTGAAGTACCTGGAAAAGATCTAGGAGCTCCTGATAGAACATATCCAATAACTACAGGAGATGCTTACGAGAATAATCCAGGAAAAGATCTTGGACTTCCTGATAGAACATATCCAGTAAACAAAGATGATGTTTATGGAAATATCCCAGGATCAGACCTAGGTGTTCCTAAAAGAACGTATCCGACTATAGACGAAAACGTCTATAAATAAGGCATTTTAAATTCGGGATACATAAAGTAAAATCCGAGCTATGCCTTTAGATAATTTACAAGAATCTAATATAGAAAGATCCCAACATTTTCTTGGTGTTATAATTGACAATAAAGATCCAGAATTTCGTGCTAGATGCAAGGTTAGAGTTTTTGGTGTATATGACGATATAGCAGACGAGAACCTTCCTTGGGCTTTCCAGAGATTTGATATTTCATTCGGAGATAGCGGAGGATCAGGTAGAGTTAGTATTCCTAAAGTGGGCGGAATAGTTCATGTTCAATTTAATAACGGAAATTATTATGCTCCGGAATACAAAGCAGTCCAGGAATTATCCACAGATCTTATTAATGAAATAAAAACATCTTACGAAGGTGCTCATTCCTTGATCTATGATGGAATAGAGAAGTTAAAAATATACTATACTGTAGCTAAAGGACTTGTTATAGATTTAAAGGAATCTACAATCATAATATCTAATGATAACTCCATAACAGTTACCCATGCAGGTCAGACTGCAACTTTAGAATTTAGAGGGGGAAAAATCACAGAGTATGCAAATTCTGAAATAGAAAGCACAGCAGTAACTAGAATTAAGCAGAGCAGTAACGAAGTTTGGGCTGATGGCAAAGTTACAAAAATTGGACACGTTCCAGTCTATTCTGCAGTTCTTGCTGAGCCTCTCTGGATGTTTTTGAAGCAGCTTGCAGCAGCAGTAGATGCTAAGGTTCCTTCCTGTCCAGGATGTATGACAACATTAGCAGAAAGTTATGAACAATTATCAACATCAAGTGTCATCAAGCTAACAAAGGAGAATGGACAATAATTTAGAAAAAATACAATTACTCGTTGATAGTTTAAATCGAGGTGAAATAACTCCAGAAGAACTTGCTTCTAAAATAAACCCTGGGCAAGATCCTTTACCCAGCGATGATGAAATCATAGCCATCGGGGAAGAAATTAATAAATCTTTAGAGCCAGAGCCATTAATCCTTAATGATAATGAGATCAACGATTTTCTTTGTCAGTACGAGGGCGAAGAATTGGGAAATAGAATTCTTTGGGGATGCTTGGATAAATTAGGGCTAACCAGAGATATTAATGATGCTCCTGATTTTTCAAGTAATGATTCTTTTGATTCTTTTTTTGAGAAGAAAAATCTAAGCGATAGATTACAAAGAGCGAAAGAGATGTTATCTGACAATCTTGATCTGGATGTGGTAGGAATTAAATTTAAAAAAGCTAATCTAAAAATTAGAAATTTTAAAATCGCTGGATTTAGCCTTCCTTTAAATATTATAACACACCTAGGTAAACCTCTTTTCTTTCATATTGCACCTCCTAAGCTTTCCTTAGCTAAAATTCTTGAAATACTAAAGATTAGAGCTAAGAGCAAAAAAACTAAAGATTGCGAAAAGAAGCTACAGAAAACCATGATAGATGAGGATGAACTCATCAAAGATCTAGAAGACTTATTGGACCAAGAAAAAGATTATAACGACTTAGGAGAAATTGTAGAAGATCTTTTTTGTGAGCCGGAAATACCAATTAATCCGGAGACTGGAGATCCTCTTTTTACAAAAAATGATTTAAATAAATTCTTAAAAGAAATTTGTGAGCCTGATCCTGAACCAGATCCAATAGAAAATTTAGAAACCCCTTCTATAGAAGACATCTCGGATCAAATAAACTCTTGTTTAAAACAGACCAAGTCTATTTTTAATGATATTAGAGAAAAGAATGAACAAAAATCTAGATTACAAAAAGCGGAAAAAGAATTAGAAGAAATATTATTCCATTATAAAATAGTAAAAAATTATTATAATGGACTTTACGATCAATTTCAGAAGAAGCAAGCAGCAGGAAAGAAAGGAAACCCTCTGCTGTTAACTGCTCCTCTAGTAATGAATTCTGCTGCTGCTAATAATTTCATGGATGCTTTAAAATCGTTCTCGTCTAGATTTAAAGAATCTAAAAGGAACGAGATAGCTTTATTGTCTGGTTATGTAGGTGTTTCTTTTTCCTTACAATTTCCCCATGGGTTAGGAAAAGATGTTCCGTATGAGCAGGTAAAAATGGACATTAAAAACGATTTGTTATCCCAGGATTATCAGAAAGTTGATATTACTAAACTGCAATTAGGAATGGAATTTTCTAAAAGCGGAGTTTTATCCGGGGAGGATACAAAATTTCTTAAAGACTTTAAAAGCTTTATTATAGTAAAGGATGAAAATCCCAAAAATGATAAGGACTATTTTAATTTTGTCGGCGATATAGAAAACACAACAAAACCAAAATCTCAAATATTAGAAGAGATTGATAAGGACCATGGGTTTTTATATTCCAATCTAATAGAGATTTCAGCTAGTCCATGGCTTTTCTTTACCAAAGAGGAAAGAGGTGATAATGACGCAAGAAAATCTTCGGACATAAAACCAGCAAATACTGATAACGAAGGAAATCCTAATAAAGAATTTGAATCATTCTGGCAGGATTATAAAACCTCTTGGGACAAGAAGTACAATACAAAGAAAGAAGAAATAGAGAAAAAAATCACAGAGATAAAAAAGATCTCTGATGTTTTTGTTGAGAGACTGGCTGATTACTATTTCACTGTAAATTTAAGTTCTTCTGCCAATAATCTTGCTATGCTTAAAGATGCTTCCGAAGGGATATCTGTGAGGGTTACTTCAATAGAAAACTCCTTACTTGATATTGCGGAAAAGATTACTAAATTGGACCAAGAAAATTCTGCAGATTCCCTCCAATCAAAAGCCGGAGCAGTATCTTGTGCAAATCCACCTCAGAAAGCTCCTTGTCCTAGTGATTGCTGTGGACAGGCAGGACAGAGCATTAATATAAGTAAAACCTGTACGTTCCCAGGATCTCCTGACTGTCCCAATCTATTTACTGTTTGTTATTGGAAAGAATTTTGTAAGAATCTAAATAAAGTTGGACTTCTACCACTTCCTGCTGGATTACCTCCAATAGAAAATCCTGCTGGATTTTTACCAGATCTAGGATTAAAATATTGGCCAGTCGGGTATTTACCTCCCTCTTTTATTCCTCTTCCACCTCCGATAGTTAATCCACTCGATGGTCTTCCTTTTATCAGAATTCCTATGCCTATGGTATGGACAAAGGTTGATCCGATAGTTATCCCGATAGGAATAGGGGTAATTGTTATCTTTATTCCATTTATTGGGGGTTTCATGCCTAGTCCTCTAGTTTATTTTCATGACTTTTTAACGGGGAATAATATTTTTCTTTTGGGAATGAGAGGATTTAGATTCATCCCTAGAAAATCCGATCCTATTGCAAGGGATCCTCTAGAAAATTACAAGAAGATGCTTTCTAGGGGAATTCCTAATTTTCTTTTTCCTTTCTCTAATTTAGGAAAAGACGATGTTGATTCCCCAAATAGAATTATTAAAGAGATAAAAGACAATCTGGATAAGAGACTTGCTAATTATAAAAAACCTCCTAACATGGAGAAAATTAGAAAGGTACAAGATAAGATTACAAAAAAGAAAGAGGAGGCTAATGCAAAAATTCTGGAGAAAAAAAGAAGAGCTGCATTAGATGGAGGAGATGTTAAAAAAGAAAAAGAAGAACTTGAGAAATATTTAAAATCTATAGATAAGGAAAAATTAGAAGCCGTTAAAGAATGTATTGGAGAATATCTTACTGGAGCAGTGGATCTTCCTGATATTCCTTTTCCAAAAAAATCAAAAAATCTAATAGCTGAAATTCCGTCTTCTATAAAAAGTTTACAGGATATTGCTAACAAGAAAAAGCTAGGAGTTATTCCTGCTGTTACTCCAATCCTGAAAAAAATAAATTTACACTCAAATATATTAAGATCGATTGATAATGTTAAATTCCCTGTTTCCAGCGAATTGAGTGATATTAATAAAGGACTTTCAAAAGATTCTAAAATTGTTGCAAAATTTGATACCAAATTAAAGGACATATCAAAAGATCCTGAATCCATGAAGAAAATATCAAATCTTATTTCCAGCGGGGTAAAAGATGCTTTTAATGGTAAAAACTCCCCTGTATCAAGTAAAGGCCTTTCTTCATTTAAAGCTAATATAAATCCAGCTCCTAGGATAGCAGGAGCAGGGGTTCCCCTTCCTAGTTCATTAGAGGAAATTCCAAACCCAATAGTACAGTCATTAAAGAACTACGTGTCTAGCAACATAGCTGTTAAGCCAGATCAATTAGATGATGCAATCAAAAATTTATCGATTGGAGAGAATAAGGTTCTGAGACAGAAGGACATTAAAATGCTTACAAAAAATGTTTTAAATAAAACTCTTTCTGGATTTCCGGGAGTTGATCTGAAAAATTTTGTAATTCCAGATCCTGCTAGTATGACAAGTATGACTAAAGCATTTTCAAATCTTGCTTCTTCCCTGGATCTGCCTAAGATTCCCCCTAAAAAAAGTGCTTTACCTTCCGCTCCTTTATTACCCGGGGGAATACCTCAAATAATTATACCAGGAAAAGCTATTGGTAAATTTTTAGTTAATGGATTGATGTCAAACTTAGATCCATCGACCTTTAACAATTTATTACCAGGAGGACTTGAAAATTTTGAATCATTGACAGAAAACGATTTAAAAGCGGTTTCTGATAACTTAATTAAAAATTTCACGGGGAAAGCTAAAATACCTGTGATTGAAAATCTTCCAAAGATTCCAATCCCGTCTAGATCTCAGGATTACATAGAATTCACAATGAATTTTTTACCGACTCATCCTATTTCTGATATAGCATTTACTGCTCTTTGGACAAAATTTAAAACCCCACCAAGAATACCTATCCCTAGCGGATTCTTAGCAGAATACCTAAAAGTTCAGGATGCAATATTTTCTAAAATCCCATGGCCAGTAATAGTTGTGCTGGGAAGAAATGTTGTTAATCTTTTAAATCCCCTCTGGAACAAAGAGGATATTCCCCGTTGGGATCGGATGTCTCTAAGAAATCCTTTTTATGTTATTTTCTTAGACGAATTCTTAAGATCTGCTACGGATATATCAGGAGGATTTAAATTCTTTGCCGGTTCAGGAAAATTATTTTATCCTTTGCCAGATTCTGAAATTAATTTGGGGTTTGGTACTAAAATATCCATAAGTTAAAACTCATTTTTAAAATAAAAAAAATGGCTAAAAAAAATGGCTAAAAAAAGACACTACACAAGGGATGAGTATTCTCCCGAAGACAGAGCTCTCATGGACGAGCTTTATGAAGGACATTACCAGAAGAATTTTGCTTCTAAATCGATAGAAATGACAAGTAAGGAACTTGAAGAAAACCAAGTTCTTAGAGTCAGAATATCGACCATAACAGGGAATCGAGCTATGGGAGAGACCAGTGTTGGTCAATCCGTTTCGATTGACCTTACTAAGGAAGAGAAAGCTATAAAAAGATTAGGATTTCCACCTATTGAGGTTACACTTGGTTGTGAACTTGATGTGGTAGTTTTTTCTGACAAGAGCGGATCCTATAACGGATCATTAGCTGCTGGCTATGAAAATGCTCTTAAATCAGATTTACTAAAATCTATTAAGGACGAAGCTGCTGCGTATGCCTGCAGAATTGAATCTACCTGTCCTGGAGGATTTATGGTAAACCTTTCTGGAATTAAGTGTTTCCTTCCTGGCTCTCTTGCCGCTGCAAACAGAATTATAGATTTTCAATCGTTCGTGGGTAAAACCATTAACGTGATGATCGAAACGTATGACGAAAGAAGAGATATTTTCGTTGTTTCCTTCAAGAAATACCTAAAGCATATCATCGATAGAAAAGTTGAAGAACTTTCTCTAACCCATGAATATACAGGAACTGTTACAGGAACATCTACTGCAGGAGTGTTTGTCGAGTGGGACGAGTACTACACTGGATTAATTCCTGCTGAAGAATTCGAATCTGCTGGAAAAAGCATGGGCATAGATCCAGGTGGATCAGTTTCTTTCTATGTTTCTGATTTTAGAAATCCTACCCGAATCGTTCTGAGATTAACCGCTCCAGAAGGGAAAGATAGAGACCTTCAGGAATTAAAAGACGTTTCTTTATCGGAAGACAGAGAAAATAAAATATATAGAGGTGCAGTGTCTAAAGTTAAGAATTTTGGGCTTTTTGTTAAGCTCGAAAATAACATCGTTGGACTTGTAGAAAAGGACTGGTTAGCTAGGAATCCTAAGGAGTATGAGGTTGGATCTGAAATCAACTGTACGATTATGGAAGTCGAGCTACAGAGTTCTAAACTCTATCTAAAAGAAAAAATTGAAAATACTTGATCAAAACTTCTTCTACGCTTCTAAAATCGGATTTGAATTCGAGTTCATGTCCTCTTTTAGAAGGGACGAAATAGCCGAGAAACTTGGGGAAAATTTAGGGAAAAAGATAAAGGTATTCAGGAAATACCACTCTAAATTTTCCCCAACTCGTGACATTTATAAGCTAGAACCTGACTTTTCGGGGGGTTTAAAGATGGTAGAACTCGTAACTGGCCCGATGGATTATTACGAGTCTATTCCAGTTTTAATCAGAATTCTAAAGTGGATAGACGAGAACGGGTACACTAATGATAAATGTGCCTTACAGTTCAGTATTAGCTTTGAGCGAGACAAATATCCAAATCTTACAGAATTTAAAAATCTAAATCCTTTGAAATTTGTTCTAGGATTTGATGAGGAATTCATTTGGAATAAATTTCCCGAAAGAAGAGGATCTTTATATGCAAAGTCTATCAAGAGAGTTACTCCCTCAAATAAGTTTGTTAGAAATTTTAAAAATCCTCTAGGGGATAAAAACTCATATTCTGTTTTTGTTGAGAAGAATATGGGAGTTAATCTAACTAAGCTTAAGGACGGTTATATTGAAATAAGATACATGGGTGGAACTGATTATCAGAAAAAATACACTGAGATCAAAGAAATCATTGATTATGTGATAGAATACTCATTCAGATGCCTTTTAGAGAATGATACACTAAATCAAAAAGAAACTGCCACCCTAAGCGAGTTAATTTCTAAAGCTCATAGAGAAGCTGAAACGTTTATTGATGCTGAATCATTTATGAGAAACTATCCCGATTTCCACATCACTGTTGATTTAAGGGAGGATTTACAAATTATAAAGACATATTTCCATGAATTAAAAGACGTTCTTTATAATTTAATAGTTGATAATCAGATAACAACAGGATTCCTAAATTATGATACACAGATTGCTAGATATCAGTTAAAGGACGCAGAAACTAAATCTGCTAATATTATTAAGAATCTAGACCTGATAGAATGTAAATTAGAAGGAAATATTGCTAAATGCAGGCTTTTTGGATGCGAAATTAAGAATTGTCAAATTGAGGATTCAAACTTTGTAATGAATAACGACATTTTCGATTCCAAAATGACTGATTGTGATCTTGGATTTTCTAATAAAATTAGCAATAGCTATATAGATTCTAAAGACAGAGAGATTGGCTGCGAGGTTACAGGAGGGGTTATTAGATCTGGATATGTCACTTCTACTGCAATTATATCCCCAGAAACTGAAGTTATTAGTAGTACTGGTGATGCTAAAGGCAAAGGCAAGGGTAAAGGTGATAAAATGATTAAAACCGAGATTTTCCCTGATAGAAACGAGGATAGCTTCTTATCCGGTAGAGAAAGATTCACAAACCTAAATGACAAGCTTCCATCATATTCTGCAAATAGATATTTAAATAAGAACATTTAAAATGGCCATAACTACTGAACAAGAATTAATACAGGAAGTGAAAGACGATCTTTCTCATTCATGCGCTCTTCCATATGCTCTAAATGATGGAGAAATAAAAAGAATTATTAAAAGAGCGAAAGCTTACTTTTATGATAACTATCAATACGCAGTTGAGGATAGAATTTTTGTTCTAGGAAAGGAATTATTTAGTCACAATTCTTTTAGAGCTACCAGACAGATCCAATTACCAGAATGCATAATTAGTGTTTATGATGTCAGAGAAGTTGGTGGCGGTGGTATAGTAGGTACGCCAGATAGAGACTTTGGAGACGCTAAATTATTAGGATCTGAATTAATGTTAAGCCCTTTCGTAGGGGATAACCTAGTGTATAGGACCGTTTTATACTCCTTTTTTGACCTTGCAAAAGCTTACCTATTAGAAACATTCGCATTCAATTATAACAAAAATACGAAGAAGCTAACTATCCTAGGACGTGATCCTAGCCGTACCACAACAACCGGGTTAACTGTAGGAGGGAAGGATGTTGGGGTTAGAGCATATGTTGCTATCCCTGAGGAGAATCTTTATTCCGACGAACTCTTCGTTAGATACTGTCTGGCTGAAGCAAAAATCAATATCGGTAGATTACTGGGTACATTTGGCTATCAATTACCAGGGGGAGTCACCATAAATGCCAGTGCCATTTCAGCTCAGGGAACTGCAGAAAGAACCGAGGTAATGGACATGATCAAAAGCGAAAACACCCCAAGTTACTTTTTACAGTGGAATTAATAGGGATAAATATCTTCTAGATATATTTTCTAAATATATAAAGGAAGATAATGATCAAAATAACAGACATATATCCCAGAAATCCCGAAGATCCCCTGTATGTTCCTAACAAACTGGAGACTGACGATGTAGTAGAATCTACTATAGGGATGATAAAACAGATTATGCTAACAAAGCCTGGATCTGTTTTAGGAGATCCATTTTTTGGTATAGATCTGGAATCTTTGGTATTTGATTTTGAGGTTTCTCAATCGGAGCTGGAGGATGCTATAGAGCTACAACTTTATACCTATTGTCCATTCGCTAGGGATATTCTTAAAGTCAGTTTTAATCTTGGGTTTTTTCAAGGGGAGACAAAAGATTCTTGTATCATAGAATTTGCCATCAAGGGAAACCCGGTTTTAGGAATAAAGGTAATTTAAAATGGATTTATTTAAAAAGAACAGAGCGAAAATACAGGACCTGGTACAGGACTCGCTTACTTTGATCCAAAGAAGATATAACCAAGCGAATCAGCTTTTTACTGTTGCTTCTGCCTGGGGACAAATCCTATTTGTACTTCAAAACCTTTCTCAATTAATCCTGTTTTTTATTGAGGATTCTATAACGGAGCTTGATATCAAGAAAGCTACCAGGGAAAGTTCAATCTATGGACTAGCAGCTTTAACGGGACACAATGCCTCCAGAAGCAGCTCAGCAAGGGGTCAAATAGATATTTCATGGAACGGAACGGACTCTACCACAGTGGGTGGTGGTGCAATTCTTATCCCAAAATATGCAAGTATTAAATTTCAAAACGCAGGGATTAGCTATGTTCTAAATTTAACTCAAGATTATGTAAGGATCAATCTTAATTCAACCTCAAAGGTTTCCTGCGAAGTAATTGAAGGTAGTATTAGAGCTGCACTATTCACAGGAACTGGGGAAGTTTTACAGAGCTATAATGTCTCAGATAGGGTTACTTCTGCAATAGATAATTTTGAGGTTAATGTTTTCGTAAACAGTGAAGCATGGAAAATATATGATTCTTTATACGATATACCATTTAACCAGAAGGGATGCTTAGTTAAAACTGGAATCAATAACGGAATAGATGTTATATTCGGAAACAAAAATTTTGGTAGAATTCCTGAACCAGGGTCAACCATTGAAGTGAGATATTTAGAAACCTCTGGAATTCTTGGAAACATTAATTCATTAGAGGCAGGTAAAATTCCATTCGAGTTTGAAGATGAAGGAACAGATTCATTCGGTAACACAATCTCATTAAAGGAATATTTAACAGTTACTTGTACGGTTGCTCCTCAACTTGGAACAAACAGAGAATCTATCGAATTGACTAGAATCTTAGCTCCTAAGACCTCGAGATCTTATGTTTTAGCTAATCCCGATAGTTATATTACATTCTTTGAAAAATTTGGAACATTCTCTATCATAGAGGCATTTTCAACTTTCGATGATGATTATTTAGACGATGATAATATAATTTACGTGTTATTGGTTCCGGATATTACAAAAAAACTAAAAACAAACGAAACGTATTTTGATATTAAAGAGACTGAATTTAAGTTAACAGAATTTCAAAAAAATAGACTTTTAAATTCCATAGAAGAGAGTGGGCAAAAAATAGTAACTACTGAGGTAAAAATTCTTGAACCTAAAATATCTCGTTATGTTATTAATATTCTGATAACAATGTTCGAGGGTAATGACCCAGATACGGTTAGAGGACAAATTATTGATGCAATGAGTAATTATTTTATTAACATCAGAAGAAGAGATAAAATCCCTAGATCTGATTTAATTTCAATTGTAGAGTCTATAACAGGTGTTGATTCCGTTACTATTTTCTTCGTTTCGGAAAAGAATGAAAAATACGCTTTAAGTGTAGCCGATCTAGCAGAGACTGATCCTAAGAAAAAGATAGTCTTAGGATTAGATGACTTTGGTGATATCCTTTTCGATAAAGACGAGATTGTAATAGTAACAGGGGGATGGACGGATAGAGCTGGTCTTTTTTACGATAAAGGAGCAGATCTGAACAAGCTTTCTTCTATAAATATAGATATCAGAAAAATCGTTCCAGTAACTTATAATACTGAAATAAATCATAAAAATAAGCAATTGCTTAAAAACTCAAATAGTAATACCCTATAATGTTTAACACAGGAAGAAAAAGTTATTATGACTACATAAACTCGACTCAAGATAGAAGAACTAACGTGGGTTTTGACTACGAGGGAAAGATCTTTGAAAAAACTCTTTCCTCTGTTACTTTGGGTGGAGATAACAACAGAAAATCCATTTTAAAATCTATAGAAAAAGTAGTTTACGCCCTTGTTGAAAAAACTAAAGACATTAAAAACTTTTTTAATTATCGCGTTCCTAAGAATAATAAGTATGTTAGATAATGAATTACAAGAATCTTTTATTCTTTAATAAATCTGGTAGCCAAACAAATTTAATTTGGAACGGTAATTTTTGGGAAGCAAGACTTCTTCTTCCCAAGGTTTCTGTTGGTCTTTTTGAGATCGAACATTTTTTTATTATTGAAAAATTCAATGATGCTCAGGGTAATGTAATTTATGGTTATCCTCACATTACACCTGAGGTATCTTCAAATAGCTCTGGCTCTGGTGTTTACGGAACATTCAAGAGCGGAAGTAATGTTATCTATACTGACGTAACCCCCCTTGCTGATTATGTGGGTGCTAAACTTTTTTGTGATCAATTTCCAACAGGTAATACCATTATTTCGGTAGATCTCTCTTTAAAGTCCATAACCCTACAGAATAACTCGACTGTTACTGTCAGTGGTGTTCCTTTGTTCTTTAATCTTTGGAGATCTTCATTTGAAACAACAAGGAATGTTTTAGATTTTGATGCTTTTGATTCTTTTGATGCTAAGATAGTTTCAGGAAAGGATTATATCACTACAAACATAGATCTTTCCGCTATTTCAGAAAGCGAGGAAGAACTTATGATATTAGGAGATGGAATTCCAAAAGATGCCAGAATTACTAGCATCAGTGGAAAAAACATTTATCTGAATAAGATATGCACACAAAGTCTAGATAGCACCAAGGTATTTGTTTATCCGGTTGAGGAAAAAAATGATGTATCTGGTTACATTTATCAATATGAGCTACTAGAGGATTCCACATTGGATGCTCCTGTTTTAAAATCATTACAAACAGCTTATTTTAAAATTGGATATGATTCTTCAGAAACAATAGTTAATGATGTAAGGGTAAGTAATTCTGTTGACTCATCTAGCGTTTCTGTTAATCTTGCTATAAATTCTGACGAAGAAGGAATCTTCGGGAGAACTTTAGTAATAGAGGATCTCTCATTAGGGTACCCAAAAATAGTTGCAAGAATAGAAATTCACGCAGAAACCGAGGGAGAAGATGAGAGATATAAAACATTACTCAGCAACTTTGGAAGAAGATTAAACGCAGAGGATACTTACGTTTTAAGAGACTCAGATCCTAAAGAGCCTTTAACTGATTATGAAATTTTAAATGTAAAGAGAAAGGAGCTTCTTTTAGAGGGTCATGAAATTTTTCCTTATGTTGGATCTTACAAAGGTCTTATAAATGCTATTAGATTTTTTGGATATCAAGACTTAAGAGTTAAGGAGTATTGGCTAAATATTAAAAAATCTGAAAATGCCAAAAGCGCTTTAGAAGAAAATCAAGCAGTACTTGATTCGATGGGATCTCAAACCCAAAGTCAAAGTACTCTGATAGCAAGTTTACTTGATGATGAAAATTCAGACAAGTATAAGCAAGTAGAAATATACGGAAAAAAAGACGACGGCACATACGGATTAAAATCCCCGATTGAAAAATTATTTCCTTCGTCTAGTTTTAAGAAGACAGCCTTATTTGGATTATTCTATGACATCAATAAAGTTATAGAAAATAGATATGATCAATTCGATTATCCCGTAGTAGAGAATGCTTTTGTTTTTTCTCCGGATGAGGTTCTGATTAAGTTGTTTGGACTTAAGGAAAAGCTTAAAAAAGAATATCTTCCTCTAAATGCTAGAATTATAGACATTACAGGAGAGGGAGTTTATTTCACGGTTTATAAAACGAGGGGATGGGTTGATAATTTAAAGATAGATCAATTAGATCAGGGCTTAGATATAGATCTTTCTTTTAGCCCAGATTTTGGGTACATTGAGGATTTAAGATATTTTAATCTTAGACCTAATGATAGTGTGCCTACAGTTCCTTATGTTGGTCCGGATCCTTTCACTTACACATATTCAACATATGGAAATTTAACCCTTCCATCTAGTGCTAATCCGCCTATCAGTGGAAGGGATTCTAAAAAGCTTGCCGATGCTATTTCTAATTTTTATGATGAGAGAAATACCTCGGGCTTGGCTAAATTAAATCTGGGTGATAATCAAAAATATAGAAAGCTTTTTGATGGTCAAGATTACGAAATACCTTCTGGGTTTCCAACTGTAATTGAGATAACCTCTTTTAATCTTTCTTGGGACGAGTTAAACAATAAATGGGAGGGATTAGATAGAAACGTTTCTACCTATTCAACAACCCTGGCTTCTGTTTCGGATTTAACTGGATATACAGGAAACAATCTTATTTCTTCATCTGTTAATCACACCTTTGATAATGGATTAAAATTCGGGGAGCTTTTCGATCTTACCCTACCTGCTAGCATAACATATTTAATAGCTTCTACTGGTAGAGTTCAACTTAAGTTTACCTCCAATGACGATAGCAATTACAGCTTCTTAACGGAAGTTCAAACCTATAGCCAATCAACCGGAATTTCCAATCTTAAACTTCTTTGGGTTAAAGAAACCCCAATTGTTTTAGATGATTGGAAGGTTGAGATAGTAAATTTGTTTTCCCAGAATTTAGATTTTGAATATTATGATTACTCGTTTAACCCTGATGGATTTTACGCCTGGGACAATCTAAGATTTGCTGGTTTTTATGAAGTTGAGTGGACTATAACAAAGAAGGACGATAGACCTTATAAATACGAGTTTAGAGGCAAAATAAGCGACTATTACAAAATTCCAATCATATTACCTTATTCCGGAATATACTCCGTTAAATGCAGAGTATGGGATGGTTTTAACGACATCTGTTCTGTGCATTATGAAAACTCCATCGAGGTAAAAACGAGAGATTTGGAAGTTGCAAATGTTGCTAGATATAGGGAGGCCGAGATTTACACTTGGGAGAACGTCTCTAAGTCTTGGGATGATCATAGCTCTCTTTGGGTTTTTCCAATTGAAAAAAACGAGGAGAGTGACAAAAAAACCAGTAAAGAGATATTAACCCCTGCTGAATATGGAAATCAGTTTAACGAAGGTCAAGAATGTAAGGTTTTAAAACATTTTGGTGAAGTTATAGGATCTGCTCCTTTAAAGTTTGGATTACAGAAAATGATCCTTAGCGGATTTACGAGTACATATCCAGGAGGAGGAATTGGGCCAGTTTTAGTTACTATAAACTCCTCGTATCTTCCTCATTCTTTTATCGAAGGTGAAAAGATAACATTAATAGATAATTACAACGTAACAGGAAATCTTTCTGGCCAGTATAACATATTCAATGTCACATCAACGGGATTTAGTCTTCCTATAGTTCTTAATTCTTCTGTAACAGCATCTCAGTTTAGCGTTATTAAAACGGGATCTATAAAGGTTGAGTATAACGGAAAAACCTATGCTAATATTAATTTCAACGGTAGATTAGATACTACTCTTGGAAATTTAATGAGTGCTTTTAATAATGTTTTAAAAGATCCTCAATTTGCTATTGATACTATAACTGACACATCGGTTTCTTCTGCTACCGTTCAAGAATGGATGGAGGTAACGTTTAAAGCTCCTATAGGGGTTGGTGATACCTTTAATGGTAAAAAATTAGAGGTAACTACTACCGGTGGCTTATATGTTTATGACGGATCCTCGGTAGGAAGAACAGCGCAAGCAGAAATCACAGGAGGTGTTAATGCTTATGATCAATATGTTGATTTTGATTTCAACGGGGATTTACCGGTTGAAAACATGAGATACTATGGAACTAAGGCACTGAATTGGGATGCTTTTGATCAATTAGAATGGGAAAATCTATATTCCCAAACCTGGGGATCTTATGATTTTCATGAAGGATGGTTAGGAGGTTTTTCCCTTTATAATTTACAGAGTGGTGACAAACTTAGAGTTGGATCAGGATCAAGGGGTATTGTGTTAGGTAATGCAAGTTCCCCTGACCCTAGTCCTAATTATCTAGATCTAAATGAAGCATGCGATCAATTAAATGCTTCAAGAGATTCTGGAATTTCTAAATTCAATTATGAGGTCAGAGGATTTTCAAAGCTTGGAAATAATTTTAATTTTCAAGGAAGTCCTATAGGATCTCCTCTAATTACATTAGCTATCCCTTATAACGAGGAGAGTGAATCCTTCGATGTTCAAACGGGTGCTTCTCCTGCAGCTGGTGCAGCTACTTCAATGTTCCCTGATAAGAATGGTGACATTATCATGGGTGGTGTATATGATGTAAGAGTCTTTAAATCTCCTACAGATTTTGACAATTATCCAATCTCTGCACTATACCCAGGATCTGTTCCAAGAAAAGTTCAGGTTGATGAATATCACAGATGGTGGTGTTACGGAGAAAGCTGCACGGTTCCATTAGTTGTCTATGATCGATATTATCCAGAGAATACTTTGATTTTTAGTACCTCTCCAGTTACTTCTTTTGCTAATCCTGGATTAAATTATATAGTTCCTTTACCAGTTTCTAGCTTTCAAATCTTATGTCTAGCTATCGATAAGCTAACTGACAATTTTACTATGTATGTAAAATATCAACAGACTTATTCAATATCCCCATCTGCAACTGATAATGTATTTAGACTATTAGAATTCAATGCTTCTACTAAAGAGTTTAAAGATCTTTCTGTTCAGGGTCCGGTTTGGATTGGAGGGGCCAGTCCTAAGACATACGATCAAGGAAGTATTGTTACGTATAACGGGGAATCATATATTTCTCTAATTAATAGTAATATCTCAAATAATCCTGCATCCTCTCCTAATAACTGGAAAAAAATTGAACAGGATCCTTTAACAAAACTTGATACTAGTGTTATCTATATTAGACAATTGAAGTATGAATATACTGGGAAAGAGTCTAAACTTTGGATGGCTACTAACAACGGAATTAAAATCTACGATGGAGTTAAAATTTCTTCTGTCGATATTTCTAATTCTGGATTACATACAAACGATGTTTATGCAATTACGATAGACGAGACAAATGCTAAATGGATAGGGACTTCCGATGGGATTTCTTATTATGATAATGGAAGATGGGGTTGTTGGACTCCTTCAACGAGAACCGAACTTCCTATAGCAAAATATAGAAATATAGTTAATATTGGAAACGGAAGAATATTCTGTATAGCTCAAATTGGAACAGAAATCTATAAATTGATTTATTTCAATGGAATAACGATCAAGGTTTATGATTATGATCCAGGAACAACCAGTCAATTTGCTCCTGCTAATTATCTAGATTATGATTATGAGGATCTTTATTTCATGATGAATGAAGTAAAGTATATTGATGTGACATTCACTAGATATCCAGGAGATATAATGTATTTAGGAGATGTATACAGAATAGGACAAAACTATGTCGTATCTGGATACTGGAATCCTACGTATACCGGGGTTTATTATCAGACTCAAAATCTTTTCATGAGAAAGGTAAGTTATACAATTCCATACATTCATGCATCTTCCAAATATACTGGTTATAGTGGATGGGATTTTATTTATCATCTTTCATATAGGCCAGTTCCTGATCCAATTTATTTAAAGTTAAAAGGTATTAGTGAAACCGAAATTAATTTTAACTTTATCGTTGGTCCTCTTTTTACCTCTTCTGTTAACATAGGTAAAGATCCACAGCTTCCTTATGTTGATACTAGAAGCTGGAAAATGCCCCATTGGTTAAATTATGATTTTAGTAAGATTACTAATGCTCATCCTAATATTAATCCGGATGATCTTTTCTTAGATGCCCCTTTAAGAGATATAGAAAGCGGTATAGCAAGCAAAGAAAGTTACTGGAAAAATTCAAATGTAATTAGAAGTTCCGACAAAAATGCAGGAAATCTAATTGATAGTTTTGAATGGGTGATCAAAATAGGGGATGGATCTGATGATAGGGGAATGAGTGTTTTTGTAGGAGAGGATGGATACATTTATGTTACTGGATATTTCCAGGACACTGCTTATTTTGGAGCTAAAAATAATTTACCAGCTGGTGCAAACACAACTCTTTCTTCCACCGGATGTAAATCAATATTTGTTGCAAAATACAATCAAGTTGGGGTAATTCAATGGGCTAGAAAATATGGTGATGATGGAAGCTCAGGATCTAGAGATTATGATTATACTCCAACCGGAATCAAGGTCGATCATTTAGGGAATGTAATTATTGTTGGTTATAAAAACAAAGTTAGAAATAACACATCAGGTGAATTACCTGATAATTTATATATTAAGTGGAATGGTGATGCACAATTGGTGATAAGCACATCTCTGTTTACTTCCCCTACTGTGAATGATACTGAAATAATTAGCGATCTTGCAATTGACAGAGTAGGAAACGTTTATGTTGCTGGTAATTTTACAGGAACTATAACATCTGGAATTAAAACAATTACGAGTGCTCCTTCAGTTCAAGAGGTTTTTGCTGCAAGAATAGAAGGAGACGGAAATATTAAATGGTTGAATAAAATGAATACGGGGGGAGAAGAATCTGATCCTTCTCTTCATATAGGAGAATCCTACGAGGATTTATACATAGCTTTTAATTCTAAATTAGGATTAGATCAAAAAATTTATTTAAACAGATATACCAGTTATGATTTCCATGCTGATTGGTCAAAAACAATAACCAATACGAATTTTGGAACATTTACAACTAAACCTCACATTAGAGTTTCTAAAAACGGGGAGATAGCTTTAGGTGCTAGCTTTAAAGGAAAACTTACAGTTGACGACATTTCATTTACATCTATAGGAGATTCTGATATAGCGGTATTTAAATTTAACGGATACAGACCTTTATGGGGTAAAAATGTTGGATCTTTCTATTCTGATTTTTGTCAGGATATTGGAATAGATTCGGAGGGAAATATTTTTGTATTGGGATCTTATTCCGGGTATCTTACTGCTTCTCCTAGTTTCTCTTCCCCTAATTATTATCCTTCTCCACAAGGAGATCTTGATGTCATTATGTTTAAATATGATCAGGAAGGAACATTATTAGACATAGTAGATTCAGGAGGACTAGGTAGAGACGAAGGTATGTCAATTTCTTTTGATAAAGATGATAACATCTATCTAACTGGTTATGTGACCGGGCAAGCTAATTTCTCTAATTGGGTAGTTTCCCCTGGAGGAGGTGAGGATGCTTTCGTAGGTAAAATTTCTAATCTTAAATACAGAACTGGTAAAAAAATAGGAAACGTCTTTTCTCTATTTGGTGCTCAAACATGGGATATAGGTGATGATAAAATTTCCCATAAAGAATTTGAAGTTCCTATGGGATCAACAGTCGTATTCAATCCATTAGATTCTTTAATCCCTGGAAAAAGAAATCACGTTTGGAAATTAATCTATGATGGGTCTAGCGAGGAAATAATTAATATCAAGGATGTTAAATCATTTATCTGGACATTCAATAAACCTGGATTCTATAGTCTTTATTTACAAGTGGAGGACAGTAACGGAAACGTTTCCATTTTTGACAAAAAGGGATACATTAGGGTTATTGATCACAAAAACCCACCAGCAGGAGAAATCATAGAATATGTTAATAGTGAAATCTATAGAAAGAGAGCTATTTATGAAGCTAAGACAACTCCACAGCTAGCATAATTTATCTATCACTATATTCGGTATAAACGCTCAGAATCTCTGGTACAATAGGATGTCTATGATTCTTTTTAAGCGAGATTATTTTAACACCCTCCACTCTAGATTCTACTGTGTTTAAAAAATCCAATCCTGAATCTTTTTTGACTTTTAAATCTATTTGAGAAATATCTCCACAAATCATAATTTTAGATGCTACACCCAATCTACCTAAAACCATTTCCATTTGATTGTTTGTAACATTCTGAGCTTCGTCTACAATAACACAAGCATTTAAAAATGTTCTTCCTCTCATGAAAGGGAATGGTAAGATTTCTATTACGTTTTCTTCCACTAATTTGTCTACTTTTTCTTTCTCGTAAAGTAGATAGAGATTGGAATAAATCGGAGCTAACCATGGATCCATTTTTTCCTTCAAGTCACCAGGTAAGAATCCAATATCTTCTTTAGCTACAGTAGGTCTTGTAATTATTATTTTTTCGACATCCCTACTAAAAAGAAGATCCAAAGCTATTTGACAAGCTAAAAGGGTCTTACCTGAACCTGCCATCCCTCTGATAACCGTTACCGGATTTTCAAGAATTAAAGATTTTGCTTCCTTTTGTTCTTCATTTAGCTGAATTTTGAATTTAATTGGGCCTTTAACTCTCCCTTTAGTCGGGGTTTCCTTTTCTTGTTTTTGCATAAATCTTTAGTGTTAAATTTTAAGAAACTAATAGGTTTTTCTCTGTATGATCTTAGCATAGCGGATTTATTTCTTCGCTCGAGCTTATTTGATATATATATTCGGAATAAAAAACTAAAAATGATTACTATTCAAGAGATCCTTGGAACTGACTCGATCGCACCATCGAGACTAACCATTAATTCTAACTTTCTACTCATAGAGAATGAGATCAACGACCTAGAGGACGTTTTTAACATAAACGTTGTTACTGGATCTATGGACATGTCCCAGGCAACAAGTGGACAGCTAAAAGCTAAGACATTCTTTGCAAATGAGGCAACATTCCCTGCTTCAGGAACTGCTACCGTGAATATTTACGGTACAGGTGCTAGTGCAGGAAATGCTTCTTTTTCTGGTACTGTCGCCGCTTCACAACTAACCCTCTCCGCTACAGGTTCCTTTAATCAGGTTAATGCCTCTGGTCCTGCAGTATTCGGAGCAACTGGTACGTTTAATGGAGCAGCGGTTTTTAATTCTACTGTAACTAATGGACCAACTGGATCTTTCATTGAGAAGAACTCGATAGGTGCATCAGGTTCTACGAACGCATTTTTGTCTACATCTAATGGCGGTGGAGGCGTAACTGGAACTTATAGTAATCCTTACCCTCTAACATTTAATGAAAGTGTAATTTACGCTAACTGTGCATATACAAGTACAGATTCAGGAGATGCAGGATTTACTCAAGGATTTTTCTTCTATGTTGCTACCGGAGCAGCTCCTTCGAATGACCCACCTGCAATACCTCAGGGTTATAAACTGACAATTGTTAATACTGCTCTTAACTCTGGGTTAATTGGAACAGGTGTTACTGGACCAGGAGGAAGCACATATTATACCGGATTTAGCACAGGGAATGGACTTTACCAGCCAGCTGGTATTACTACCCCTGCTAGCATTCCTTATAAAAATAGTTTAACTCTTCAATGGGAGAACAGAATAGGTAAAGGCGCTACCACACAAAACGGATCCTGGGTGGTTATATCCAACAGTGGATTTGTAGCTGGCGACTTCTTCTAATAAATAAAAAACTGAATGGCTAAAACCCCATACATAAGACCCCTCCAAGTACAAGGTGGAACTTTCTATACCTTTAGTTCTGCAGCGGAGGACCTTGCGCTAACATTTAATAATACCGTTAATAAGTTCAGATTTTCTAAGTATGTTCTTTTGAATCTTCCTGAATTTAGAACCTCCTTGTATGGGGAGAATACCATCCAATTTAACACCATAGATAGCTCATTTCTGGACGTAGCTGAAGGAAGCTTTGATTTAGTCAGTCCTAACAATTTAAGTCCAAATTTGGAGGTCTCTTTTCAAAACTATTGCCTGAATCTAGAAGCCTCGCTTCTTTCTTCGGATGGTTACAACCCAACCTTAAAAAGAAACGTTTCCGAAAGAGTTTTCTGGAAATGGGTAAAGGAGATGGGAGCTATTAGATTTAGACCAGCAAACTCTAATGAGGTAATACCTTCCTTGGATCAAAATGCAACCGGTCTTACTGGGGGACTTCCTTTTTCAGATAAAAGATGGACAGAGGAAGATGATTTTTTAACAGGAAATGGATCGGTTACTCCTAGATATTCAAGAATTGTAAAATACATTGGAGAATGCGATATAGTAAACTCCGTACAGAGTAAAAGTAATTCCTACTCTGAAGTTTATATTCACGTACCAACTAGTGATGGACATACCCCATTGGTAATGTTCAGAACTCAGGCGGACGAGAATTATTATCCAGGACAAACCATAACGAACAATCCAACTGATCCTTTAGATAGAGAATATCTTCAGGGAAGAAGTGCAGCAGACGGATTATATGGTCCTAATGGACTTCCTAGATTATCAATCTTTGATCAGGATGTTGTTGGAGAGCCTGGTATAACAGGAACATCAGCAACTGGAGCAACATTTACTAACCAATGGTATTATCCAAGAAACACCGCTAATTCATATTATACCGACAATTCATTCTTTGATTCTGATACTGATTCTATTGTAAAATATTATCAAACATACCAAGCACAATATAAGAGAAGTAAACTTGATGGAATTCAATTAGATTTCAATCCTGACAATTATAAACCAATCG
>Ga0164293_10000522_pt1 | contig 30742 bp, 28 predicted proteins | sample GEODES118metaG_FD_111487 | JGI IMG/M metagenome (GOLD analysis project Ga0164293, IMG submission 111487) | Eutrophic lake water microbial communities from Lake Mendota, Wisconsin, USA - GEODES118 metaG | ecosystem: Environmental > Aquatic > Freshwater > Lake | place: USA: Lake Mendota...
AATCAAATAATAATTTACCTGAATCAAATAATAATTTACCTGAATCAAATAATAATTTACCTGAATCAAATAATAATTTACCTGAATCAAATAATAATTTACCTGAATCAAATAATAATTTACATGAATCTAATAATAATTTACCCGAATCTAATAATAATTTACCCGATTCTAATAATAATTTACCCGATTCTAATAATAATTTACCCGAATCTAATAATAATTTACCTAAATCAAATAATAATTTACCTAAATCAAATAATAATTTACATGAATCTAATAATTTTTCATTTAAAATAAAAAAAACAAGAGGAAGAAAAATTCAAAAAATTAATCCAAATAATTTAAATGTAGTTATACAAGTATATGATAGTATGATTCATGTATTAAGGTCTAATGATGGCATAAAATATTCTAAAGGATGTATTCAACATGCAATTAAATATAATACTATATATAAAGGTTTTAGATGGTGTTTTGTAGAAAAAGATGAAGATCCAACTATATCTAAAGCAAAACCAAATAATAAAAAATTTACTACTCGAATAACAGAACCAATAGTTAAAATAAATGCAAATAAAACAGAAATAATTGATATATATAATAATCAAGAAGAATGTTTTTTAAATAATGGTCTAACTAAATCTAAATTAAAAGAATTAATTATAAATCATACATTATTTCATAATATATATTTTATTAAAATATCAGATTGTAAACCAGAACTTTTGCATAAATATAATATTACTAATTCTTTATTTAAAAAGCAAACAAAATCTAAATCTATAATAGCTATTAATCCATTAACTAAAGAAGAAATATTATTTAAAACAATTTCAGAGATACCTATTAAATTAGGAGGTTCATCTTGTTCTATTAATTCAGCAATTAAAAATAAAACTATATATAATGGATATTTTTGGAAACTTAAAGAATAATATATTTTAATTTTAATTAAGTATTAGTATTAATAATAAAAATAGTAAAAAAAATAAATAATTTTAATAATATAATTTCTAATAAATATATAATAATCATAAATTATAATACTAAATTAATAATAAATACTATTGTAATTTTTAAATTATAATACTAAATTAATAATACTAATATAAAATGTCTAAATCTATTACTACTAAGAATATCAATAATTATACTTCTTTAGCTGGAATGAAAACAACATTTTGGGGACCGAATGCTTGGAATTTTTTATTTTGTTCTATATTAGGATCATATCCTGAAAAAATAGATAATAAAAATAAAAATCATATTAAAATTAAAAAAGAATTTAAAAATTTATTTAATTCTTTATGTTTTGTAATGCCATGTATATTTTGTAGGGAATCATATAAAGTCTTTATTAAAGAACTTCCAATAGATGAACATATGAGTGGAAGAGTAGATTTATGTTTTTGGCTATATAAATTAAAAGATAAAGTAAATAAAAAATTAATAAAACAAGAAAATGAATGTTTTATAAATGAACATGATAAATTATTAAAAAAATTAAAAGAAAAAAAAATAAATAAAACACAATATAAATGTTTATATGATAAATTAAAAAAAGATATATTAGTTACTAAAAGGTCTCCAAAGTTTATAGATATATTAAATAAATATGAAAACTATAGAGCTGGATGTAATAGTAAAACTAAAACATGTAAATAAGTTTATAATATAAAAAAAGAAAAATATATTTATTCAATAGAGTTATCAATCTGGGATTCTCGTTCTTTTCTAAATTTCTCTAGACACTTCTTCTTTAGTGAATCTTCGATCATAGGAATTTTAGATTTTTCTTGAATAAATGCAATATATGCACAGCCATTAAAATTATGAGTATAATCTAAGGAATCTTTGATATACTCAAATGCAATTTTAACGTTATTTGCAATAACCTTCTGTTCAAATAACATTGGCAAATCTGAAATTGGAAAATATTTAACATTTTCTAATGATAAATATTTTCGAGTAATTTCATTTTCATTCCATGCTATTTGTTTCCATTCTGGAAACATTAATCTTTGAAGCATCATTGCTCTCCAATCTTCACTTGGCATTTGATCTAAATAACATATGTAATATATGTTAGTTTCAGTACTTATTTTATGAATAATACTTTTCATAAAATAAGATAGATCTTTGAAGATATCAAGTCCCAACTTATTTGCAATTATTGCAGTTAAGTTATGAAACTCATCATATCTATTAGAAAAATGCTCTGTTTCAAAAAGAGAATATAACTCTGTATTTTCTCCAAAACGTTCTTTTCCAAGTAAAATACAAAACTTTTCATGATTTTCATGTCCAGGATTGTAATATTTTGTAATCCATACAAATGAAACTTTCATTTTTGCTCTATCTCGCTTGTATTCTGATGCTTGTAGTCTGATGCTTGTGGCTGTCGTTAGGATATGAACTTCCAGCTAAGTTCTGCTATTAATAATCGTGCGTCTTGTGCTTAATTAATAGTCCTAGATTATAATTTAAAAAAATTCAATTATTTTTTTATTAATTTGATAATAATGAAATAGACATATCTGAAATATACCAATTACATAAATTATTATCAAAATAATTTAATGTAAATATTCTTTTATCTTTATTCATATTAGTTTTATTATATTTATTATTAATAATAGGTTGATTAAAATATAATATTAAACATTGATTTTTTTCTTTTTTTTCTATTTTAATAGGAATCATATGATATACATTTTTAAATTGACTAATATTATCATAAAAATAAATAATTTTATTAATTTCTATTTTACAATCTAAATTACAATTTATATTATCTGATAATTCTATATTATTATTAAATTTATTATAAATATTATTGATAGGATTATTTTTAATTTCTTTATTTTTTATAAAAATATTAATATGATAAATTCTAGTGTTTAATATATTAAGTAATTCTATAAAATCTAATATAAGAATATTAAGAATACATAAATTTATTAAAATAATTAATAAAATTAAATATAATGACATTTTAATATTAAATTAATTATTTATTATATATATTATGTATATCTTTTATTTTTAAATAATTTTACATTTTAATATATATTTATTATTTAATTATATAATTATATAAAATGAATATTAATTATTTATTAAATCCCATTAATAATATATTAAATGATACTAATATTTTAGAAATTAAATCATTAATCTCACCGGCTTGTTTACATGAAGAATTACCAATTACCCAAAAAGCATATAATAATGTTATTCAAAACAGAGAAATAATTAAAAATATTTTAGAAAAAAAAGATGATAGATTATTAGTTATTATAGGACCATGTTCTATTCATGATATTAAAGCAGCAAAAGAATATGCACATTTTTTAAAAAAATTAAGTGATGAAGTATCTGATTCATTAGTAATTGTAATGAGAACTTATTTTGAAAAACCAAGAACTAAAATTGGTTGGAAAGGATTAATTAATGATCCTGATTTAAATAATTCTTTTAATATTAATAAAGGTTTAAGATTAGCTAGACAATTATTAATAGAAATTAATGAATTAGGTTTACCTACTGCTATTGAATTTTTAGATACTATTTCTCCACAATATTTATCAGATTTAATTTCTTGGGGTGCTATTGGTGCACGAACTACTGAATCTCAATTACATAGAGAATTAGTATCAGGATTATCTATGCCAATTGGATTTAAAAATTCAACAGATGGAAATATTACTGTAGCAATAGATGCAATGGAAGCATCTAGACATTCACATAAATTTTTAGGTATTAATTTTTATGGATTATCTTCAATTATTAAAACAAAAGGAAATTTACATACTCATATTATTTTAAGAGGATCTAATAAATCTACCAATTATAATAAAGAAATAATTGATGAAACATATCATAATATGTTAGATAGAAATTTAATACCAAATATTATAATTGATTGTTCTCATGGTAATTCACAAAAAAAATTTAAAAATCAATTAAAAGTAATAAATTATTTAATTAATTATATTAAAAATGGTTATAATTTTATTACTGGAGTTATGATAGAATCAAATATTAAAGAAGGAAATCAAAAATTAGATATTAAAAATTTAAATAATTTAGAATATGGAAAAAGTATTACTGATGAATGTATTAATTTAGAAGATACTATAATTATGTTGCATTTATTAGCAAATGCTGTTAGAGAAAAAAGAGTAATAAATTATTATTTTACTAATAATAGTTTACAATTTAAACAAGAAAATAAAGAAATAGAACAAATTATTAATATTTAATAATTTAGTATAAAATATGCGATCCCTTTAAATATTTTTTTTTCCAAATTTTGTCTTTATAAATTATAGTTAAAGTATCATTACTATATATTTTTAATTCTTTATTAAACTGTTTTCTAGTACAACAACCATAATATATATATAATTTATTATTATAAACATTTAAAAAATGCCTTTGTATTAATAAATCTATTAAGGATAAATCTATTATTTCAGAAATTAAATAAATATAATAATTTAAATAATTTATATTATTATTAGTCTCTTTAATTTTTATTATATTCCATCTTAAATATCTACAATATTTATTTAAAATAAATAAAATAATATCATTAATTTCAGTAAAATCAATCGATTTATTATATATAATTTTAATAGATAAAAAATTACTATTTATACCTAATTTTACTAATGACATACTTTATTTTATAATTTTAAATCTTATTAAATTCAATTTTATATTTAATAATTATAAATAATTTAAATACTATTTAATAAATTATTCATTTCTATATTAAATGATTCTTCTGATAAATCAGTTTTCTTTTTGACTTTATCGCATAAATTATGTAAAAAAGCTGACCCAAATCTAAAATTTTCAATATAATCAGCTAAAATATAATAAACATTAGGATTTTTATCTTTAATATATACTAATTTTTTATAATTTTTATCTTTTAATTTTGGATCATTAAAAATAAAACTAGCTAATTTAGCCATTTTATTTTTTTCTTGTTTAGTAAAATTATTTGCTGATCTTTGAAAAAATGCATTACATACAATTTCAGTAGTAAAAATATTAATAAATGCATTTTTTCTTAATCCTGAATCTAATAATTTATCATCTTGAAAAGATATCATAAATGTTATTTTATGATGTCTACCATTCATAAATATTTCTTTAATTTCACTATATTTGCTCCATATATTAGCATTATATGCACAATCATCTAATATTAATAAAAAGTTTGGATTTATATTAATACATTTAATAATTTTAAATTCAATATCATCAAATTTATTTTGCATATATTTATTTGTAATAATATCATTTCTATATCTATTAATAATCTTTTTATAAAATTCAATTAAACTTTTTTTATGCAAATCTTCTAATTCTTTTAATTTAATTTTTTTTTCTACTATATGTAAATCATCATTTTGTTGATATTTATATTTAATTTGATTATAACTATTAATAATTTTACTTTTAATAAAATTATCAGACATTTGTGCTATTTTATTATATATAGTATCTAATTTATGAATATCATTCACCATATTATATAATTTAACTACTGTTTTTTGTCTTTTAAATATATTTTGTATTAATTCTTCTGTAACATCTGGAAAAATTAACTGGGATGGAATTATATCATCAAATGATTTATTTAAATGATTAGTAGGAGCAATTACTATAATATTAGGAATATGATCTTTTAAAATATATAATATATCTCTCATAATCATAGATTTTCCACTACCACTTGACCCATATAATATTATACTTTTATTTAAAAAATATTTATAATTTTTACTAAATAATGGTATCTCTTCACCATCTTCTGTAAATATACTAGTTGATGACATAGTAATAATTTTACATTATATATATCTATATAAAATTATTTTAAATTCTAATTATACAAAAAATATTAATTAACATATTTCCATATTTTATTTTCTCCTAATGGTATTAATTCTAATTCATCAAAATTAATATTATTATCTTTAAATTTATATTGATCAAATAAATATACTCTTAATGGACACCAATTTTTAATATCCCTTAATTTAGTAATATTAGGAATATTCTTTTCTATAATATTTCCATCTTTATCATAATAAGTCCAATTATTCATACAATCTTTATCATTAGGATCATTAGTATGTTTCCAATTAATATTATTTACTCCATTACCACTAATATAACCAGGTAATAAACACCATTGACCATTTTTTGATTTTACAAATGTATTATTAAATGACATTTTATATTTTAAATTATCATCATTATTTTTAGATTTAATTTCCCATAAATTATCATAAATACAACCAGAATTTTTATATTTTTCTATTTCTTTACTATTACCATCTTTAATATTAGATTCTGTACTAGATTCTGTATTGGATTCTGTACTAGATTCTGTATTGGATTCAGTATTCAAATTAGTATTTGATGGTGTAAAAATATATAATAAAAATAATACAAAGAGAAAAATTATAATATATATAAATATTTTTGATTTTTTTTTTCTTCTTCTAATACCACCTATTAAATCATAATCATTAATATTATTTTCTACCATTATAAATTATATTAAAGTATATTAAAGTATATTAAAGTATATTAAAAAAAATAATATAAAATAATATAAAATAGATTAATTATTAGTATTTCTAAAAATATTTCTTAAATCTAAATATTCATTATGTGTAATAGAATTACAATAATATTTAAATAATTTAATAAATTTTATTTTCTTTTTTTTTATTGCTAAATATAAAGGTGAATAATGATGTACACTATAAGAATAATTTATATAATTTGTATATAATTCTTCTTTTGGATTAGCATTGTATAGAATTAATAATTTTGCAATTTTATAATTATTATTTTCAATAGCTATATGTAAAGGTAATTCACCAATATTGCCAAATCCAGTAAATGACCATATGTTTGGATTTGCACCATTTTTTAATAAAAATTTTACTAGTTTATAATTATTAGATTGTACAGAAGAATATAATGGAGTTGAATTTAATTTTTTATTTAAATTTTCATTTTCTTTATATCCTAATATATCTACATTATTATAGATTAAATACTTACATAATTCTAAATTTCCATTAAAAGCGGCTTTATTTAAAGGCGTATCATTAAATTGATCCTTTTCATCTAATATGTTATTATCATATATATAATTTAATAATAATTCAATAATAATATCATTATTATTTTCAACTGCATATGAAAATATTAAATTATTAGTTAATTCTTTTATATCATCTAATATTATTTTACAAACTTTATAATTGTTTTCTTTAATTGCATATTTTAATAATATTGTATTATCTACAAAACTTGCTATATTTAAGCCAATTGGATTATAATAACTTAAATCACAAAATTGTAATAATATTGAATTCATTATATATTATACAATAATTATTAATTATGTGTTCAATTTTAAAATTTATAAAAAATATATATTTTAATTTATTTATAATAAATTAATAATCTTATTCCAATTATCCTTATTTATATTTTTTAATTCTAAACCAGATTCCAGTATTAAATTAATAGTAGTTTTTAATATTTTGATTTCTCCAATAAAAATAGAATTTTTAAATATTTTAATTTTCTTATTATCTATTAATTCTAATTTATAATTATTATTTAAATCTGATATAATCATTTCTAATAAATCTTTATTATTTGTTGCAATATTTTCTAATTTTAAATGTATATCATTATCTTTACATCCAATTTTATTAATCATAGAATCTAATTTATTATATATTTTATTTAGTATATAATTAAAATTATTATCAAATATACATAAATTATTATATAAAGTTAATATACTATTAGAATAATTAGAATGAATATTTAGTATTTCATTTTTTAATTTATTAATTGATTCTTTTTGTAAATCTAAATATTTAATATCATTAAATAATTCTTCATTTTTTGTAAAATCATAATTTTGAATTAATTTATTATTTTTATATAAACTAATTAAACAAAAAATTGCTAAATATAAATGATGAGTAGTACATTCAGAAATAAATATTAAAATTAAATTATTATTTGTAATCTTCCATTCTATAGGATATTTAAGATTTACTATTTTTGAATTTAATGATATAAAAATTCCTAACTTAATACCTGTATAATCTAAATCATAATAAAATTTATCAATTTGTTTTTGATCAACTGTATTTTTATAATTTTTAATTTCTATTAATACATTTTGATTAATTTCTGATAAATATAATTTTAAATCCCCAGAATGAGCTATTTCTGAAGTATCTTCAATTTGATAATTATTATTATTAAAAAATTCATAAATAATATTTTCTCCAATATTACCTTTATTATTATTTTTATTTAAGATTAATAAATTATTTTGATTTTCTAATTTAATTTCATTAATTAATGAATAAATATTATTAAATTTATCATTTAATTTATTATCTAATTTATCATCTAAACTACTTTCTAAATTACTATTATAATTATTAACTTTAAAATTATTACTTTTTATTTTATTTAATGATTGTATTTTATTATATTGATCAAATCCTAATTGCAAAATATAATTAAGAAAATTATTATGTTCTTCTTTATTAATATTATTTAAATATTCTAATAACTGTATATTTTGATTAGAAATATAAAAACTCATAATTAATAGCTATTTATTAAATAATAATATTTATCTTTAATAGTTAATTATTAATACTATTTTATTTAGTAATACTATTTTATTATTAATACTATTTTATTTAGTAATACTCATAAATAATCCATATAATATAAATAAAATATTAGATATTACTATTAATATATCATTTTTTTTAGTATATTTTAAATAAAATCCAATTAATGATAAAAGGACTATTAATATAAAAATTAATAATTCAATATCAAAATGTAAATTATTACTTAAATTATTAGCATTATTAATTGAAGACATTATATTTTAATAAATAATTAATGTATAAATATAGTATAATATATTATAATTATGAAAAATAAATTAGGAATTTTTTTATTTAGAAAAGATTTAAGATTACAAGATAATTTAGCATTAATAGAATTAACAAAGAAATGTAATATTATATTACCTATATTTATTTTTGATAATTATCAAATTAATATTACTGAAAATAATAAATATTATCGTTCTAATAATGCTATACAATTTATGTGTGAATCATTATTAGATTTAAATAATCAATTAAATGGAAAACTTCAATTATTTAAAGGAGATCCAATTATAATTATTAAAAATCTTATTAAATATTTAAAAACTAAATATAATGATATTACTTTTTCATTTAATTTAGATTATACTAAATATGCATTAAAACGCGATTTTGATATAATTAATATATGTAAAAATTTTGATATAGAAATTATAACAATTGAACATGATCATACATTAATTTCATTTAATAAAATGATTAAATCTAATGGATTAGCTTATATGGTATATGGTTCATTTTATAAAAATGCAATTAAAACTAAGGTGAATGATCCAATTAAAAATAATTTTAAAAATTATATTAAACTAAATAATTTAGATTATTCGTATAATATTAAGGATATTAATAAATTATATAATAAAAATAAAAATATAGCACAAAATGGTGGAAGAAACTTAGCATTAAAAAAATTATATAATAATGAAGTATATAAAAATTATAAAACTAAACGAGATTTATTATCATTTAATACTTATCAAGTATCAGCTGCATTAAATTTTGGTTGTATTTCTATAAGAGAATTTTATCATATAGTTAAATCAAATATTGAGATTCGAAAACAATTATATTGGAGAGATTTTTATACTTGTATTTTAAGATATATACCACAGGCAAATTCATATTCTAAAATGATAGATGATAGATTTAATCAAGTTAAATGGCCTAATAATTATAAAAATTGGAATTTAATGATAGAATCTAAAACAGGATATTTAATAATAGATGCAGCAATGAGAGAATTAATTAAAACTGGTTATATAGGTAATCGTATTAGATTAATATTAGCAACATTTTGGATTAAATATTTATTAATAAATCCATTACATCCAAAATATGGCTCCCAAGTAGGTTTTAGTAGATATTTAGTGGATTGCAATACTAGTCAAAATAAATTAAATCATCAATGGTTTACAGATCTAGATTTACCAGGGAGACGGTTTGCTAAACGTGGATGTAATTCGTTAACTGGAAGAATGATGAGAATAGATAATGAAGTAATTAAAAAATTTGATCCTGATTGTATTTATATTAAAAAATGGTTACCTGAATTAAAAGATATACCAAATAAAGAATTATATAAATGGAATAAAGATATTCAAAAAAAATATAATATTCATTATTCTCCTATTTTTAATTGGGAAGAACAATATCAAAAATATTGTAAATTATTTAAATAGTATATAAATAGTGTATAAATAGTGTATAAAAAACAGTACTTAATGTTTAATAATTAAAATTAAAATTAAAATCAATATTTAATCATTTCTAAATAACTTGTATGTAATTTATTATTAAAATTATTTTTATTATTTTTTTGTCTAGGTTTAATTTTTTTATGACTTATAAAATATTCAATATCATGAATTTTTGAAATATTATAATTTTGTTTATTATAAAAGTTTGATATATTATAAAATTCATTTTTATTAGTAAATGACGATATACCATATTGAGGTTTTAATATTTTATCTCTATAATCATATGAAAAATCATTTTTTCCAATATAATCCTTAATAATATTTGTTAATTTTTGTTCATTATTAATTATATTTTTTATTACTTGCTTATTATTTTCAATTATATCTTTTGCAAATGCAGATTGATCTGATAATTGTCTATATAATACAAATGCTTGTTTCCAATTCCCATTACCTCTATCCATTTGTAAAAATTTATTAGTTTGATTATATCCTGTTCCATCAGTATAACTTATTCTTTCATAACCAGGTATATAATTAGGCTTTTCTTTACCTCCTTCTAATTGTGGAGGTTTTCTTTTTTCATTTTGATCATTATGAAAATTTTTTCTATCATCAGAACTATTATAATTATTTGAATCATCCTTTTTAACTGGTTTATCACTATTTAATTCATTATTATATCCATCTATATGTGTTAAATTTCTTTGAGTCACTGACCATTGGCTATCATTTTCAGATCTCCACCAACCTCTAAAATTACAATAATCACAACTTTGAGTATCTGTATTAATATCCCAATCTTTTTTATCAATTTCACCCCATTCTCCTCTCCATACTTTTCCATTTTTATCAGTAAATAAAGACCAAGGTGAATTTTTCCAATAATCTTTCATTAAATAAGATTCTATAAGATTTTCAGGAAAAGCTTTTAATACATTTAAATTTTGATTATTTAATACTAAATACCCTTTATTTGTTAATTCTGCATAAGGTACATTAAAACCATTAGTCTTTGAATCCCATTTTGCATTTCTACTATTAAGGTTATCATATATAACTAAATTACCATCATCTTGTAATATAAAATAACCAGATTTATTATCTGGAGTCCCTGTATTAAAAATCCACTTATTATTTTTATCAAAAATAATTGCATGAATATCATCATTTAAATCTAATTTAAAATCACCATTTATCCATTTAAACTTATTAGAATATCGTATCAATGGATGAATTACATTAGTATCAGTAAAAATTATATCATCCCCACCATATAATAATAAAGGATATTTTATACTTAAGTTATTATATATAGTTACCCATGTTGATCTTTTATTTATTATTTCAATAGGATTAATTTTTTTAATTATATTACCTAAGTTATTTTTTATAACTAATAAAGGATAACTTATAGTTGTCGTTGTATCTTTACCCACTTCTAATAATTCAGCATAAGCTCCAGAAGTATTAGTATCTGATTTCCATAAAATATTTTTTTTTGATGAATCTTGATATAATACTAAATTACCATCAGTTTGCATTGATAATATTGTTCCTGTAGAAGTAGGATTAGCATTTTGTTCCCATAATTTAATATTTTTTGTTTTATGTATAATATCTAAATTACCTTGAAAATTTATTTTAAGTCTATAATTATTAGTTTCCCAAAATGCATCATTAGTATAATCAACTCCTGGATATATAATATTTTTTTTGATAATATTATTTGTACTACTATAATATTGTGATTGATTATTTTTATTTATTACTAATGGTAATGTACTATAACAATCTTTTAATATATCAATATTATTTTTCATAATAGAACGATTATTATCTGGAAGAGTATATTGTAAAATATTATCTGTTTTCCATGGAGATATATTAGTTTTAAAATCTCCAGTATCGGTATCAAATAAATATTCTTCAATAGTTTTTGATTTATTTTTTAATAAAATAGTATTATTTAAATCAATATTACATTTAGTTTCATTTTTCCATAAAGTATTTAATGCAACTTGAGTTGTACGACCCAAATCATTACATTTGATTTTTTTTATTATTTTATACTTTTCAGGAGTATCCTTATTTATACGCCTAAAGGTTATTATATTACCATTAGAATCATTATATTCTTTTGAAGATGTATTTTCTGTTAAGTTTTTAATATCTCCATAATATGGCGAAAAATTATCATTAATATATTGATCATGTCCTGTTTTAATAAATGGAAAAGTATATTCAGCTTCTTCTATCTTATATCTATTTCTACCATAATCTGGTAAACAATTATCATTTGGATTTTGACCAGTTTGGGGTACTGTAGAAAATTTTGTTAATACACCATCTGATGGACATTTTGCTCCAGCAGTACCACCAGGAATTTTTTCTGTACAATCAATCCATTGTTCAAGTTTACAATTTTGAGATCCTTTAATATTTGCGGTACCTCCATATTTTGATGCAGTATATGTTCTTACTTGTTTTTTTTGAAATTTATTATCTTTACATTGACAAGAACCACTATCATTCCATTTAGAACATGCTTCATTAATAGGTGAACATTGTAATATTTCTTTACTATCTATTTTTAAAGATATAGTTTGTTTTTGTATTCTAGTTTTTTTTATATTATCTATTTCTTCAGGTTTTATTTCTCCTTTATTTTGTAAATCTGTTATTAATTTATTTATTGTTTCTTCATTTGCTTTTGTAGACGATCCCCCTGGTGTAAATTTACGTATTTGATCATATTTAATATCTGCAACTGTTAAAGGTTTATTATCAATTTTAATAGTTTTATCATAGCATATTTTATTTTTATCTTTATCTGTTATATAAATTTTATTATTATTTTTTATATAATAATAATTAATAATATCTGCAGTTTCGGTATAACCATTATTATTATCTTTAATATTAATCCAAGTAGATACTATAGCTTCTGGACATGGTTTTGTAGAGAAACAATCTTCCCATTTTTCTAATGTATTTTTATCTTCGTATGATATAGTATCTGTCCCACCATAAAGTGCTGGTAAATATTTTCTAATTAATTTTTGAGTGCCACTTCCACAATCTATTGGTGTTATCTTATCATCAAATCTAACACATGTCCCTTCTTTTTGCCAATCTGTTAATTTAGCATTAATAGGACATGGTTTAATTTCACATGATTTTGATTCTTTTAATTTATCATAATCTTTTGGATTTTTTCCACCATTAATTGGTTTAGTATATGTTCTAGTTCTAATTTGTTGGCCTGGACCACATTCTTTATTACACTTACTCCATTCAGACCATTCACTTAATTTACCATCTACTGGAAGTTTTTTAGTATCCGTAGGTGTTTCTTTAGGAGTTTCTTTAGATGCATTACTTTTAGGTTGTATAACAGTAAAATAAACAATTGTAAATATCACACCAACTATAAATAAACCTATTAAACCAGTAATTGCTGATGATTTTTTTTTAGGTGGCATATTAAAAATTATATTATATTATAATAAATAAACAATAAAAATTATATTGTAATGAATAAAAATTTCTATATTTAAGTTAATATATTATTTTTAATTTAATCTTAATTAGTTTTAAATTATATAATACTATTAAATGCTATAAAAAAATAATAATACTATTAAATGCTATAAAAAAAATAATAATACTATTAAATGCTATAAAAAAAATAATATTAAATTTTAACTTCTAATAAAAATTAATTTATCATTTTTAATAGATTTTTAAAATAAAATCTAAATTTTATACAATTTCTATTATTATGAATTTGAAAAATTCCTATAGATATATTATTATATTTTAATACATTAGATTCATTCCAATATTTAATTTTTTTATTTAATTTTAATAATCTATTATTAATGTTAATATTTTTTTTATTTGTAAATAATTTATAATTAATATTTTTATTATATTTAGTAATCCATAATAAAAAATCACAACAAAACAAATTTTTATAATATTGGTTAAATAAAAATACTAAATTTTTATATATAAATTTTTTAATTTGATATAATGTTTTAATTTTTATTGTTTTATATTCTTTAAAAGATCTAATAAATTTAATAAATGAATTAAATGTACACTGTCCTATATTTTGAGGACATAATAAATAATTTAAATTTATATTAGATTTTACCGATAATGTATAATTTTTTTGAGGTAATAATATATTTATTTTTTTTTTTAATTTATTATTAGAACATAAAAAATCATATGATTTATTTTGATATCCAATATACTCAAAACATTTTAAATTATGATTAGATTTAAATTCTATTTTAAATTTATTTAAAACTTTACTTAGATTATCTATATAATTATAATTAATTCTATTTATTAAATTATTATTCAAATTATATAATTGACATATAACATATTCACAAGTAATACCAAATGATTCGTTATTCAGTTTATTATTCAATTTATTATTCAGTTTATTATTTCCTTTATTATTTGCTTCATTATTTAACTTATTATTTTTTATTATTTGGGTTTTATTTCTTATTATTTTGTATTTATTATTATTTAATTTTATTATTGGTTTTTTAACTAAATTATATTTATTATAAAATATACTAATTGTATTTAATTTATTAGTTTTTTTTATTTTATTATTAATATTATAAATTAATTTAATTTTATTATTATTAGTATTTAATTTTAACTGTTCGCATAAAACTATTATTATTTTTTTATCTAATAAAAATAATAGTTTTAAATTTAATTTTTTAATTATATGATTTTTTTTTAATTTTGTATAATGAAATATTTTGTAAATTCTACATAATTTATATAATATATTTAATTTTGTATGTGTTAAATATTTAGGTATTATATTATTCATATTTAAATATTTTAATTTAATTAATTTCATATTTATTTATATAAAAAAAATTTAATTGCTTTTAGATTAATAATTTATTATAAATCACATAATCTTTTATATAATTCAATAGTCATATATGAATCATATTTAGCATTATGAAAATTAGTATCTAATTTACATTCAATATCTAAATAATTACATAATTTATTTAATGATAAAGATTGTAATCTTGATATTTTGTTTTTAAATTTTAATTTTTTTGCTAATTCATAAGTATCTAAATATTGTTTATCAAAATATAAATTAATATCATTATCATTAATTAAATTATTACTATTAAGCATATTTATATCAAATTGAATATTATGCCCAATTACTTTATAAGTTGTATCATATTTCTTTAAAAAATTAATTATTTTTTTATGTGCTTCTAATTTTGAAATACCTTGTTTATCATGTTCTAAAATATTAATTTTATTTATTTCTAATGCTTTTGGAAAAATAATATAATAATCATGTTTAATTTGTAAATCTAATTCATCTATAATATTAAATTCATTATCTAATATAATAAAATATGCAGTTAATACATTACAACTTGGTAATAAACCAGTTGTTTCACAATCAAAAACTAAATAATACATTTAATGTTTATTTTTAATAATTATTTTAATTATTATTTATTATATATACATTAGTAAATGTTTAAATTCATTAATATTTTCTTTATCTATAGAATCTTCTAGTAAAATATCAATATGATCTTTTTTAATACATATAGGTAATGAATTATAATAATTATATAAATGCTTATATTTTAAATTTATAATATTTTTAGTAGAATCTGTTAATAATAATGTATTAATTCTAGATACAATCGTTTGAATTTTACTTTTAATATTTCTCATCCCTTCATTATTTTTAGAAGTTTCTACAATATAATTAATAGCATCATCATCAAATTTAATTTCATCATTATTAAAATTAAAACCTTTTAATACGCTATTAATTAAATGTTTATGTGTAATTTCTATTTTTTCTTTTAAATTATAATTTTCAATTTGAATTTTATAAATTCTATCAGCTAAAATAGGATCAATCATATTTGGATCATTATATGTAAATATAAATAATGCTCTAGATAAATCAATTTCAATACCTGAAAAATATTCATCTCCATTATATTTATTATTAGTAGTTAAATCAATTAAATGAATCAATGTACCAGAAATATCTCTACCATGATCTGTATTAGAAATTTTATCAATTTCATCAAAGAAAAATATTGGATTCATTATTTTACTTTCAATCAATGCATCTATTATCTTACCTTGTTTACTTCCAATATATGTAAAATTATGCCCTTTTAATACAGTAGCATCAGAATTTCCACCTAAAGAAATTCTAACTAATGGTCTATTTAAAGCATTTGCAACACATTCTACAAAATGTGTTTTTCCTAAACCTTTATTTCCATATAATCCAATAGCATTAATATTAGATTGTGGATTTCGAATCAATTGAGAGATAATATTAATTATCTGATCTTTTGGTTTTTCTAAAAATGATAGATCTTTATCTAATGATTCTCTAATATGAGTAATATAATTTTTTACATTATTTAAATCATTATAATTAATATTAATATTATAATATTTATTAAATGGTATTGTTAATAATGTATTTAACCAAGTTTTATATTTAATATGTTCTTCAGATGATGAATTTGTTCCATAACTTTCCATAATTTTCATATATTTATATGCTATTACTTTATTATTAAAATTCATCATTGAATTTAAAATTCGATGTTTATAAGATTTAGAAATAATTCCACATTCGTCTTTATCAATTGTATTTGTAATTTTATTTTCTAGTTCTGTTAATTCATTAGATTCTTTAGTATTAATTAATTCTTTTAATTCTTTAATATGTTCATTATATTCATTAGATAATATCTCAGAATTTGCAATATGATATAATTTTTCTAAAAGTTTTTTTTTAATATCTATAGATATATCCTTTTCTAAAATTTCTATAATACCAACATCCTTTAATATATACTCATTTCTAATTAATTCAAATATATTATTATATTTATCAATAGTATTAATATCAAAATCTTTTTTTAAATTTTTTATTGTATAATTAGTTTTATAAATTTCAAAATATTTGCCATTTACTATTGAATATAAATAATCATCAAATTTTTTAAAAACTTCTTTATGTAATTCTTGAATATTCTTTTTATTTTCTAATTCATTTTCAGAGTCATTTTCAGAGTCATTTTCTAATTCATTTTCAGAGTCATTTTCAGAGTCATTTTCTGATTCATTTTCTGATTCATTTTCTAATTCGCTTTCATAGTCATTTTCTGATTCATTTTCAGAGTCATTTTCTGATTCATTTTCAGAGTCATTTTCATAGTCATTTTCTGATTCACTTTTAGAGTCATTTTCTAATTCACTTTCTGAGTCGTTTTCAGAGTCATTTTCATAGTCATTTTCTGATTCACTTTCTAATTCAGAACCTGAATCTGAATCATTTAATTTAAATCTTTTATGTGAATTTATTTTATATAAATCTTCAAATTCTCTTTTTTTATTTCTAGTTATCATAATTTAATTATTATTTATTATTAATATTTAAATAAATTTATATTTAATTGTATTAATAATTTGATTTTTAAATATAAATTTTTATATTATGTATACTTTATAATCTTAATTTCTATTTTAAATAAAATTTTATCATGAATTCTAATAATTGTACTATCTTTGAAGATCCTATTCATGGATATATGAAATTTAATTCTTTATGTTTACAATTTATAAATACACCTGAATTTCAAAGACTTAGATATTTAAAACAATTAGGTACATTAACATATATATATAATTCTGCTAATCATACTCGTTTAGAACATAGTTTAGGTGTATCTCATTTATCTTATAATTTAATTACTAAATTTAAATTCGAACAACCTGAACTAAATATTACTAAACATGATATTAATTTAATTCAATTAAGTGGATTATTACATGATATTGGTCATGGTCCTTATAGTCATATTTTTGATGGTGAATTTATTCCATATATTTATAAAAATATTAATTATAATCATGAGGATATGTCTATAAAAATAATAGATTATATGATAGATAAAAATAATATTGATATAGAAAAAGATCAAATTAATACAATTAAAAATTATATACAAAATACAAATAAAAAAAATGGATTTAAATATGAAATTGTTGCAAATTATACAAATAGTATTGATGTTGATAAAATTGATTATTTAATGAGAGATATATATTATTTATTAGGTTATTCAAAGATTAATGATTTTACTAGAATATTTAAATATAATCAAGTAATAGATAATACAATATGTTATAATTCTAAAATTAGTTTAGATATATATAATTTATTTCAACAGCGATATTTAATGCATAAACAATATTATAATCATAAAATAGGAAAGGCCATAGAATATATGATTAGAGATATATTAATTGAATCAAATAATTATTTTAAAATTGCTAATAGTATTAATAATATCGATAGATTTATTAATTTTACTGATAATATTTTAAATACTATTAAACTTACAAAAGATATTAGTTTAATTAAATCTCAACAATTAATAGATAGAATTGAAAATAGAAATTTATATCAATTTATAGATGAATATATTATACCTAATGATATATCAAAACATTTAAAAAAAATTAAACCAATTGATATTTTATCTTATAATTCATCTAATATTAGTATTAATGATATAATCATATATGATAAAAAAATTAATTATAATTATAATGATAAGAATCCAGTAGATTATGTTTATTTTTATGATTCAGATAATTTAAATCATAAATATAAATTAACTAAAGATAATATAAGTTTATTATTACCAGATATTTTTGAAGAAAGAATTATTAGAATATATAGTAAATTAAATGATTCTGAAAAAAATAAACAAATTAAAGATTCATTTAAACAATTTATACAAAAAATTTTAAAATAGTATAAAAATATAGTATAAAAATATAGTATAAAAATATAGTATAAAAATATAGTATAAAATTATTTTTTAATACATTTACTACAATCATTATTACATATATGATCAGGAATTAAATAATTTTTACCATAGTAATGTTCTAATAATTTTTCTGATTGATTAGGTATATAAATTTTATGATTTTTAAATATGATTTCCTTTAATGGTAAATAAATATTTAATGGATATTTATATTTTGGATTTTTATCATATATATAAGTTTGAATTATAGGAACATTTCTATATATTTTATTATCTTGAATTTTAAATGCTGATATATCTAAATTAATTAAGGTTTCTTTATGATAAATTTCTAAATGTCTATATCCAAATATCTTTTTATTTCTAATTTTGTAATTTGGATAATTAGTTTTAATATTATTAATTAAATGATTACATAAAATATTATATTCATTAGATAATATACCAATATCGATATCAAAATCATAACATATAAAATCTTTATTTCTGATATATCCTAATAAGGTACCATATAATAAAAAAGGTTTTGTATTTGTTTCATTAGATGATGTAATTAATATATTATATAGTTCTGTTAATATTTTTTTTCTTAAATTAATATCTATATTTCTTCTAATTGATATTGTATGTTTATAAATTGTATCATAAATAATAAGTATAATAATAAAAAATATTATTAATATAAACATATTGAAATTTTTAATAATTCTATAATTATAATAAAATAAAATAATATAAAAATAAAATAAAATAATATAAAAAATAAAATAAAATAATATAAAAAATAAAATAAAATAAAATAAAATAAAATAAAAAATAAAATAAAAAATAAAATAAAAAATAGTATAAAAAATAAATATAATTATAATATAAAAATATAATATAAAGTATCTAAATTTATTCTATAAAATCATATAATTTATCATTATTTATTTTAATATTTATTATATTATTATTAATTTTTAAAGTTGTATTTAAATTATCATAATTACTTATATATTTATTAGAATCAAAATATTCTTCAGTTTTTATAAGTTCTTCTAAATTTTCTTTATTAATAATTAATATATTTTTATTATTAGTTAATATAATAGGTAATATAGGATTTTTAATTAAATATTTTTTTTCACTATCATTTAATTTAATATTATAATCATAAAATATAATTGATTCATAACTATTTGTTTTATATTTATTATAAATACTATACCAAATAGAATCATTAAATATATTTAACGAATTTTGATTTTCATCATTTTCAAAACTCACAATTTTAAATATTTTATTTCTATTTCTTTTATATTGATTTTTATTTTTATAATTAAATTCTTCTAATAAATTAATAAGATTTTGAATTATATTTTTATTTATAGTATTTATAATTATTAAAATACTATTACTATTATTAATATTATCTAAATGTGATAATTTATAACTATTTTTATTAGTATAACATATATGACTATCATCTAATTTATTATTAGTAAAATTAATTATTAATAATTTAAATTTATCAATATAATTACAAATAATAGAATTTTCAAATATTTCTATTTTTGTATCATTTACATTATTTGGTGCCTTAATTATAATATATTTAATACCTTTATTTTGTAAATTATTACATAAATCAAAAATATCAATTTTTTTATCTTGATAAGTAAAATATAAATCTATTTTATCTTGCGATTTATAATTAATACCACCCCATGGTGGATCGAAGAATATTACATCTCCAATATTATTATTATATAAATAATTTATAATATTATCATTTATAGTTTCAATATTATTTAAATTTAATAATTTAATATTATGATTTAACATATTAAATCTATTTTTATCAATTTCAATTGCTTTAATATTATTAAAATATTTACTAAAAGAATAAGTATTACCACCAATAGATGCAGTACCATCAATAATTAATGATTGTTTATTAATATCAGGTAAATTATAAATTATATTAGATATTTTATCAGCATTTTTATAATCAGTTAAACTAAATAAAGCAGTTTCGTCATATTGTAATTGTTTTCTAATATTATTAGGAATGTTTGCTAATAATTTATTAATATTATATTTTTTATTAATAATAATATTACTTCCATATTTTTTAGATTCTTTTTTTACTTCTTTTTTTACTTCATTTTTAGAACTTAAATTAGATTCATTTATATAATCTTTTTGAATATTTAAAATATCTAATAAGTTTGATTTAATTTGAATTTTATTATTATAATTTTTTTTTACAATTACATATTGATATAAATCAACATATTCTTTATCTTCTATAGATAATTGTTTATAAAATTTATCATATTTAAAATAATTAAATAATGTTCCAAAAGCTTCAGATATTTCTACTGTAAAATTATTGTCATTAAATGTATTTTCTACATATTCTAAATTAACTAAATTTTCTGTATAATATTGTGTATTACTAAACGGTAATAATACATCAATTTTTTGACCAGTATTCATAAATTTATTAGTATTATATTTTTTTTTAATGGAATATTTTAAATAATCATTTTCATATAAATTCCATTGATTAGATTTTTCTAATAATTTAAATATTTTATATCCATTAAAACAGGTAAATACAAATCTACCATTTGGTTTTAAATAATAATCTAATAATTTAATTAAATTAAATAAACTTTCATCATTATTAATTAAATAATGAATTGCAAAATTACATATCATTATATCAATTGATTCTTTATTTATAGGAAATTTTTCTAATTGTTTAATTATATCTTTATAATTATCAGTTAAATTAATCTGCTGAACAAAAATTTTCATATTTTGTTTATTTTGCGGATTATCTGATTTTAAATTAAACTTTCTATTAATTAATTCTAATAAAGCATTAGAATCAATATCTACAAATAATCCATTTTTAAAACCTAAATTATTTAATTTAAATAAATCTTGCCCTTTACCAGCAGCTAAATCAATAATCCAATCTGTATTATTTTTATCAGATAATTTTGGATTAATAATACTTTCTAAAATATATTTTTTTACAAATGAATTATAAGTTCTTTGTGCTTTATATATTAAATTAGCATCTTCTAAAAAATATCCAGTATTATCTTCTAATAATTTTTCAAAAGTTAATGGATTTTTTATATTATTCCATATTAATTCGGCGATTTTAAAATAATTACCAAAATATTCACCTCTTTCTAATTCAACATCTCTATCAGTTCTAATTTTTTTTAAAACCCATTTATTTTTGATATAATTGAATTCACCAATTTTATGATCTAATTCATTATTATTAGAAATAAATATATAATTATTAGGATTATCACTAGTTGAAAATTGTATAGGAAAATAATTTTTATGTAAATATTTTTCTGAAATAATTTTATTATAATGAATTAAATAAGATAAATTTAATTTATCAAATTCATGTTTATTAATTCCTGAAAATAATATATAAATTATTTCATTTGTTTTAATATTTAAATTATTATAAGGTGTAAAATTATATAGATTTTTAGGTAATTTTTTAATATAAAAATCTATTGTAATTTCTTCAATAGGTTTCCATTTATATCCTATCATATTATTATAATTAGTATTAATTGGAAATTTAGAAAACTTATTTTTAACTAATGATGTTGGAGTAAATATTAAACCATCAATATTATATTCTTTTGAATTATGTTTCTTATTATAAAAATTAGTTAATTCAGATTTATAATCTTTAGTTAATTTAATATACTCTTTACATTGAATATTAGATAAAAATTTTATTTTTTCATATCCTTTTTGTATATATGGATATCTTTTTTCAAATGGTAATAAACCAATTTGTTCATTTTCATAACTAAGAATATCAAATAAATATAATTTAATATCTTTACTATGAATTAAGTCCTGTTGTTTATTATCATCAGATATAATAAATTCACTATCTATAATAGTATATTTACATAATTTATTATTTATTTGATCATTATAATCTGATAATTGATATAATTTATTAGTTATTAATTTAATATTTATATTAGAATCATCTTCAGATATAATAATAATACATCTTTGTCCATCAATTTTATCTGTAATATAAAAATTTTCAATTTGTGGTAAAATATTTTTATAATATAATTCTGTATTCATTTCAATAACATTATTTAATAATCTTTTTAAACCAGATTTGGCTTTAAATTCTTCTAAATAATATTTATTAGTTATAATAAATTTAGCTATTAAATATATATAATTTTGATATTTATTATTATAATTATTATCTAATAATGAATGTATATAATCAATACTATCATTTATATCAGACACTTCTAATTTATCTATTTCATTTAAAAACTCAGTTTCTAGAATTAATTCATCAAATAATTCATAATTAATATCTTCAATAATATTACTTAGTTTATATTTTTTAAATAATCGATTTTTAATTTCTTTAATATTATTTTGTTTTAAATCTATATTTTTAATTAAATCTAAATCTATTTTAAATTTATGATTATTTTTCAATAAAAATGAAATACGTAATTTAATTTTTATTAATTTAATATCATTAGAGTTTAAATTAATATCTGATTGTTTTAATTCTTCTTCATTATTTAATTTAACATTATAGCTAATAATATTATGATTATTTGATTTAAATTTTAAACTTTTAGATAAATACGATTTTTTAATAATAATATCTTTATTAATATTAATACCTTCTTTAAATTGTTTAGTTAATCTAATATTATTATTATAATAAATATTTATATATTCATAAATAATAATTGATTCACTATTATCTTTTAATTTATTAAAGATACTTTTATAAATATTAGAATTAAGATATAAATGATAAGTAGTTTCACACTCTACATTTTTATTTAAATCATTGATTTGATTTAATTTAGTATCATTATATATTTTAATTAAATTTTCCATAATTAATATATATAATTATTTCAAATATTTATATTAAAATTAACTAAATTTATATATTTTCTTATTATATTAAATTCAATTTTAATTAAAAAAATAATAATAATTTATATACAAAATTTTTTTCTATGCATAATAATATCATATTCAGATAATGGATTATAGCAATTATTACATAATTTACAATAAATTTTATATTTATAATGACATTTATTACATTTATTACAATGATGATTTAAATTAGTATTTGGATTAAATAAATCACATATTATACAAAAATCTATATTATATTCAGTCGAATTAGATTGTTTTGTATTATATTCTGTATTATATTCTGTATTATATTCAGTATTATATTCTATATTATTAATAACTATATTATTAGATTCATCTGAATAAAAATTTATTCTATATTGTAAATCTGATTGTATATATATAGATCTTATTTCTATATAAGTGTCATTATTATTAGAAATATTTGTATCTATAATAGTAATTTTATTTTTTTTACTATATAAACATCCCATATTTCATATTTAAAATTGAAATCAATTTGAACATTAATAAGTATATAATATATATTAAAATGTCAAATATTTTTATTAAATTTCAGAATATTCAAAATAAATTAAAATTTACTATTCCAATAGATATATATCAAAATAAAAAATATAATAAATTAAGAAGAAGTATTATTTTATTAATTGCATCTATTTTAGAAAAAAATGAAAAATTCAAATTAAAACATAAAGAAATTCAACAAAATATAATAATTAATATAGAATTATCTTGTTATACCGAAACTATTAATAAGGCAGATGAATTATTAATTTATCAATCATGGGATAATGAAAAATTTAATTATTTATATCAATTATTTTGCAATAAAATAACAAAAAATTTAGATATTGAATCTGAGGTTCAATCTAATTATTTAATAAACAAAGTATTAAATAATGATTTAGATATTACTAAAATTGCTCATATGACATCAGATGAATTATGTCCAGATAAATCTAAAATAATTAAAGAAAATTTAAATATGAGAAATAATCAACAATTAAATTTCAAAACTAGTACATTATATAAATGTAGAAATTGTGGTAAAAAAGAAGTTAAAATTCAAGAATATCAAGGACGTAGTTTAGATGAAGGAAGTAATTTAAGTTTAACATGTAATTTTTGTAATTATAATTGGGTAATTGGTTAATTAGATAATAATATGATTAAATAAAAAAAAAATTGATTTTTTTTATATTGATAGTCTAAGAACTATTAATTAAGCACAATTATTAATAGCAAAACTTAGCTGGTGGTTCATATCCTAACGACAGCAAAAGCATCAGACTACAAGCAACTAACTACAGACACTATGAATTGTTTTGAATCAAAAGAATATGTTCTTCAAAAAGAAGTTGAGCTTATAATTGCAAAATTATATTTTGGACTATCTCTACGAGGTATTATTGCACAAAATAGTTTTGCATTTACTCAAAGTAGGTTTGATAAAAATAAAATTGTAATTTGGAGTTTTGATCGTTTTGGTTTTAAACAAGAATATGGTGAAATATATGTTAGAGATATAGATGGAAAACTAGATGGATTAGTTATTTGGAATAATGATGAAAATGAAGAAACAAAAGGTCATCCTTTTGACTTTATTAGATCTTTGCTTTCCTTTGATGAAGGGTGGTTTACTAAATGTAATCCACCAAAACAAGAACAAAGTATTATCTGGAAAACTGTAAGTTGGATGTGGTAAAAACAATTCTAATTTTTTTTATAAAAAATTTATATTATTATATATTTATATTATTATAAATCCATTTAATACAAGTATTATTATTAATATTTTTTTCAGAATAGTTAACTATATTAGTATTTTTAGAAGTCTGAATTATATTATTTTTTTTTATATATTTTTTATAATTAAATATATAAAAAATTAGCATTTTTAATTAAAAGAATAGTAATATTAAATAATATATATAAGATATAATTTATTATTAAATTAGTATTCAAATAATAAGTATAATAAATTAATAATAAAAATTAAAAATAAATTAATAATCAAATTAAAAATAGATTAATAATCAAATTAAAAATAGATTAATAATTAAATTAAAAATAGATTAATAATATACTATTTAAATAATGACAATTAATGACTTATCAAATAATAAATCTAAACGAAATAATAAACAATATTGTAATGTATGTAATAAAAAGTTACCAATATTTGCAATCCAATGTAAATGTAATAAATCTTATTGTTCTATTCATAGATATCCTAATGAACACAATTGTCAATATAATTATAAAGAAGAATATAAAAAAGAATTAATAAAAAAAAATAAAATAATAGTAAGTAATAAACTTAATAAAATATAAAAAATAAAATTTACTACCATGATTCGCTTGCATACATACGAATATCTCTTTCACGATCCAAATCATATTGAGCCACATCCATTATTCCAGGTATTGGAATATTATACATTTCATATTGAGTTAAATGATATAGTAAATCAAAAATACTACAATAGTAATAAATTGATTCTTCATCATCCCAATAATTATCATATAATTCTTCCCAATATACTGCCTCATTTGTTTCTGTAAAAACCTTCATAAGATTTTCTTCGCCATGGCGAATAAGAATAAATGATTCACAACCCATTGTCTTACAATTTATAAACTCAAAGTTTTCTAACTCCTGTGTTTTAGATTTAATTTGATTTAATCTAAAAACAACATTCTCTGTAATAATAGATGGAAGAACTTCATTAGTAAAAACTAATTTAAGTTCTGCGTATGGATTACTGAAATCTAAAATTAAATCTTGAATTTCCTTAGGAAATTTTGATTTAATCTGTTCCAAAAGTGTCATTTTACTTGTAAGTCTGTAGTCTGAAGCTTTTGCTGTTATTAGGATATGAACTGCCAGCTAAGTTCTGCTATTAATAATCGTGCGTCTTGTGCTTAATTAATAGTCCTAGATAATAATTAAAAAAAATTCAATTATTTTTATAATAATTATAAATAAATAAATTTATAATTACTATTATATAAAAAAATAAGATCACTACAAATATAGATAGATTGGTATTGGTATTCCATGAATGTAATGTCGTACTAAAAAATCCATAAGATCATTGATAGTACCACCTGTATTCAACCATTTTAGAATATCTTTTTGTCCCCATCTAATATAGTCTCTATCAATTGAAACTACCAAAACACGTTTGTTTTGATATATAACATTAATAGAACTATAAAATGGATTTTTTGCATTTGAATGAATAAAATTAAAATTTTGAAATATATGAAATTTCTTTTTTATTTTATTTATTCTGCGTAAGAAAACCTCATTTTGAACTAATGGAAGAACATTACAAGAAAAATTCAATCTAAGCTTTTCATTTGGATCACTAAATTCAAAAATTTTTTCTTGAATTTCTTTTGGAAACCAATCCCATGAAAATTTTGGATTTTTCAATTCTAGTTCTTTTAACTCATCTAAATCATATTTACAGTCATATTGTTGAATTTTTAATTCTTCAATTTGTTTTTTTAAATTCTCAAATTGAGAAGTTAAATCAGCAATTTGAGAATTCAATTGATGTAATTGTTTTTTTTTTGATTTGATTTGTTCTAGAACTGTCATATCTCTTGTAGTTTATAGTCTGTAATTTGATGCCTGTCGTCTGTGTTTGTAGTATGTACCCTGAAGCCTGTAGTCTGAAGCTTTTGCTGTTATTAGGATATGAACCGCCAGCTAAGTTCTGCTATTAATAATCGTGCGTCTTGTGCTTAATTAATAGTCCTAGATAATAATTAAAAAAAATTCAATTATTTTTATAATAATTATGAATAAATAGATTTATAATGACTATTATATTAAAAAAAGAAAATATGCATAAAGTAAGCTAGAAAAAGACTCAATCTCTTTTAGACAATACTATGAGATTGAGTTTCTGTGGGATTGTACTCAGAAAAGATCCGAATGTTGTGCAAAAGCCAACGAACAAAGTCTTCAGGCGAACCAGAAACATCATGTTCTTTGGTAAATTTCCACAAAAGAAATCCATCTGGATCAGCATGTCTCCACCCAATATTGACCTTCCCAATTTCTCTTGGAAACTCTTCTTTAAACAATGGGTGTTGCATTTTTTTCCAAACAATAATCTGGGCCGATTTAAACTCACTTTGACTAAAACAAAAGTCATCAGAAAATCCAATTCTCTCCATCTCAAAGCATAGCTTTGCAATGAGAAGTTCAATTTGTTTTTGCTGAAGTGCTTCTGCTGACTTGAAGTTCATTTTTGCTTGGTGTCGTTTGTGTTTATTGCTGTGTTTGTTTTTGTGTGTGTTTAGATAATAATTTAAAAAAAAATTCAATTATTTTTTTAATATAATAGTTATTCATAATCTCGTATTGTAATAAATTTAGCTCTTAATGGTATATTATCTTTACTATACTCATCAAAACTAATGGTTGCTAATTTATTTTTATATATATTATCAAAATTTTTTTTTGCTAATAAATACATTTTTTTTCTTTCTTTTAAAGTCATATTAGGAACAGCTTTAAATTCTTTATTATCACTTGTTTTCATAATAAATATTATAGCTCCTTTATCTTTACCATGAATACCTTCTTCAAATCCAACTATTGGATATTCCGCGTCATAATTTTTCTTTCGTTTTAAAAATTGATGGCTTCTTATTTCTTTATAAGATGAATATTCATAAGTTGCATTTAGATTTTTATATACAATTCCTTCATATCCTAAATCAATATAATCTTGATAAAATTTATCAGATTCTTTTTCAGATTTAATTAAATGAGTATCAGTTAGTACTAAATATTTAAACTTTTTAATTTTAAATAAATTAGTTAAAATATTATATCTTTCTTGAAAAGCATAATTGTTATCTAAATCAATACAATCAAAAATATAAAATTGTAATTTTTCTTTTTCTATATAATTTGGATCTTCATTTCTAACAATTCCAGATATTTGCTGTAATGATAAATCATGATTATATAATTCTCCATCTAAAATTAAATTTTTATAATTTTCTAATAATATTTTTATTTCTTCTTTAATTAAGTCAAATCCATAAAATTGATTTAATCTTCTAGAATATAAATGAATATTATTATCCTTATATTTAGTTATTAATCTAATACCATCTAATTTTGGTTGAATATAACAAGGATATTTAATATGTTTTTTATTTTTAGAATATACTTGTAAAGCCATTGGATATATATTTTCAATATTAATTTCATCTAATTTATTAACATAACCAGATTTTTGTTTTTTTAAATATAAATTCCTCATATAAATTAAACCTTGAGTTAAAATAGTAGTTTCATTTTTTTTATTAATATTTTTACCTTTATCTATTATAGTTGGTTCCGTTTTTGTTATTTTTCCATTAATTACTCCATATTCTGTATAAATATATAATTTAATATTTTTATAATTTAATAAATTAAATTTATTAATATCTAATAAATCTTCAGTTAAAGTTATAATTATATTATTATTTTTCAAAATTGCATATATCTTCCAAAATCTTATTTTATTAGAATTATTTAATTTACTTAATAATTTTGGAAAAATAATTTTATTATTTTCTAAAATAAATGGAAATTCATTTTTATTTAAAAAATTAGTATATGAACGTTTAGATGTCATTATTTATTATATAATTATTAATATTTGTTCAATTTTAAATTATAAATAATTTAATAATAAATAATGAATATTAAATAAAAAAATAATTGAATTTTTTTTTATTATTATTACCTAAACACACACGACACACACGACACACACGACACACACGACACACACGACACAATAAGCAACAACATGGAATACCAACAAACAGAAATGCTTTTTTCAAGATTATATCGTGAAAGTATTGCATTACACCAGGAAAGAAAAGAAGTTGGTCGCTATTTTGAGTTTGATCTGAAGTGGTTTGATGACAACAAAATTGTTGTTTGGACTGGTCAAGAGCACTCAGAAAGTGCACTTGGTGGTAGTCGCCAATTAGGTCAACTTTCCATTGGATTTGGTGAAGAAAGTCCTAATGGAATTCTTATTTGGCAGTATGGTCCTGATCTAGAAATGAGAGGTACTCCAGAATCCTGTGTCAGATGGATTTTTGACAATATGTTGTTGTTTGAAGATTGGAATGACACAGAAATGCCAGAACAGCCTCCACCTAGTAGTTACTAGTAGAGAAAAAGTCTTTTCTCAAGAACTTTATGCATATTTTCTTTTACTTTTTTTTTTATAAAAAAAATATAATAATTTCAGTAGTTATTAAATAATAATTTCAGTAGTTATTAAATAATAATTTCAGTAGTTATTAAATAATAATTTCAGTAGTTATTAAATAATAATTTCAGTAGTTATTAAATAATAAT
>Ga0164293_10000524_pt1 | contig 30649 bp, 25 predicted proteins | sample GEODES118metaG_FD_111487 | JGI IMG/M metagenome (GOLD analysis project Ga0164293, IMG submission 111487) | Eutrophic lake water microbial communities from Lake Mendota, Wisconsin, USA - GEODES118 metaG | ecosystem: Environmental > Aquatic > Freshwater > Lake | place: USA: Lake Mendota...
GACCCCACGATGACGACGTACCTCACGGGCCGCGATGTGAACCATCGCATGTACGCCCCGTGGCACGAGAAGTACACGATCCCCACGCAACGCGACTTCTATATCAGTAATCGCGAAAACCACGGCGCCTACTTCTACGACTGGACGACGGCCGACGAAGTCGCGTGGAAGAACTTCTATCGCGTGTGGATGATGTTCCTGAACGACTACAAGAACATGGGTGGTCGCGTGACGGCGAGCTCTGACGCCGGCTTCATCTGGAACACGCCGGGGTTCAGCACGATCGAGGAGCTGGAACTGCTGCAGGAGGCGGGCTTCTATCCGGGCGAGGCCATTCGCGCGGGCACCTACCACGCGTCGGTCGCGCTCAACAAGGCGACCAACACCCCGATCGACAAGGGCGTCGTGGAACCCGGTATGCTGGCCGACCTGGTGATCGTCGACGCCAACCCCTTCACGAATCTCAAGGTGCTGTACGGCACCGGCTGGCAGCGCCTCAACGACGAGACCGGCAAGGTGGAGACGTATGGCGGCGTGAAGTGGACCATCAAGGACGGCATCGTGTACGACGCCAAGAAGATGCTGGCCGACATCGAGGAGATGGGGAACGCACAGCGCCGTGCCCGCGGTGGCAAGTAACTGACCGTCCACGGGGAGCAGGACACCGTTTGTTCCTGCTCCCCTTTCCCGTCCCGGTGCCCATCGCATGTCGACACTACCGCCCTGCCCGTCTTGTGCGTCGCCTTACGCATACGAAAGTGGCACCCTGCTCATCTGCCCCGAGTGCGCTCACGAATGGGTAGCGGGCGAGGCATCGTCCGCGAGCGCCGATGTCCCGCCCGCCATCCGTGATGCCAATGGCAATCCGCTGGCCGACGGCGACACCGTCACCGTGATCAAGGATCTCAAGATCAAGGGGACTTCGCAGGTGGTGAAGGTCGGGACGAAGGTGAAGAACATCCGCCTGGTCGACGGCGATCACGACATCGATTGCCGCATCGATGGCATTGGCGCCATGAAGCTCAAGAGCGAGTTCGTTCGCAAGGGATAGGTTCATGGAAGGAACGACGCATGTGATCGATGTGACCACCGCTGATTTCACGAAGGCGGTAGTCGATGCCTCGCTGGACACGCCGGTGCTCGTGGATTTCTGGGCCACCTGGTGCGGTCCGTGCCGGGCGCTGGGCCCCGTCCTCGAGAAACTCGCGAACGCGTATGCCGGCGGCTTCGTGCTGGCGAAGGTGGATACCGATCGCGAGCAGGCGCTGGCCATGCAGTTCCAGATCCGCAGCATCCCCACGGTCATGCTCTTCAAGGGCGGGAAGGCCGTGGCGAGCTTTCCGGGGGCGCTGCCGGAGGGGCAGATCCGCTCGTTTCTCGCCCAGCACGGCGTGATCCGCGGCGGGAAGACCGAGACCTGGTCGGACGACGCGGCGACGCGGGTTACCGAACTGCGTGCGGCACTGGCGCAAGACGCGACGCGTACGGACCTGCAACTCGGTCTCGCCGTGGCGCTGGCGGAAGCCGGCGCCGATGCCGAAGCGCGTCACGCGCTCGAAGCGCTTCCCGCTGCCGTGTATGGTGACCCGTCGGCCGTGCGCGCGCGCGCCCGTCTCGAATTACGTGCGCTTGCCGCAAGCCGTCCGGAGGGCGATCTGGTCCGCGATGGACTCGAACGCGTGGCTGCGGGTGAGGTGTCCGCCGGTGTCGACGTGTTGCTCGAAGCGCTGCGGGAAGACCATAGTGACGCGAGTCCGGCGCGCACAGCGCTGGTGGCGGTGCTGCAGGGCAGCGCCGACGAGGAGTTCGTGCGCGACACTCGGCGACGCATGGCGCGGGTGCTGTTCTAGGGCGTGAATCGCGAGTTCATGGCCCGGATACGAGCAGGCTGCAGCAGGTCACCGCGCCCTCGGCTTTCGCGAGTTCGTCGGCCGGCACGGTGACAAGCGCATATCCCGCGGCCCGAAGCGTCGCATTTGTTCGCGTGAACGCCGCCGCAGCCAACAGGGAGGTTCCCACGCGCACCACGTTGGCGGCATCCGGTTCCGTCGCATCGACGAGGACGGCGCGATGCGGCGCGAACGCGGCCGGCGACACCCAGGCCGGATTGCACAGCACCGTCTGATCATCGAGCGCCGTGACGGCGCTCTTGAGATGCAGGCAGCCCGTCACTTCCACGGGTATCACCGTGTACCCGTGGGGCTGGACGAGTCGCGCCAGCTGGGCAATACCCGCGTCGTTGGTGCGCAACGTTCGCCCCACGTAGAGAGTACGGCCCACCTGCATCACATCGCCGCCGTCGAGTGCCCCCGGCGCCTCGATGCGGGCCAGCGCACGATACTCGGTCAGTATTGCGGCCACGGGCTCCACCTCGGCGCGACGACTTGGTGCGCCCGGCCGGGTGATCACGGCCAGTTCGTCGAGCACGATGGCGGTGTCCTCGATGAACACCGCATCGGGATTGTCGGGCGCGGCCGGTACCCGTCGCACCTCACAGCCGAGTGTGCGCAAGGCCGCTTCGTACTCGGCGTGCTGCGCCTCGGCCCGCGCCGTATCGATGGGGAGGCGGTCGAGGTGCGTGAGCTCACAGGCGACGATCGAGGGACTCACAGCGCGGGTGAGCGCCAGCAACGGAGACGGTGTGGACATGAACGACTACGGTGGAGAAGCGTGATCAGGCAACGCGGGAGCGTTTCAAGGGGTATGTTCTCGGCATGACGCTGCCTGCCGAACGCCCTTCGCACAAGCTAGGCCCGTGGACCGCAACCGCGCTGGTGGTGGGCAACATCATCGGGGTCGGCGCTTTCATGGTGCCCGTCTCGCTTGCGCCCTACGGGTGGGGCAGTCTGCTCGGATGGGCGGTGACGCTGACCGGGGCCCTGTGCCTGGCGTGGGTGTTCGCCGTGCTGTCGCGCCACCTGCCCCACTCGGGCGGGGCCATGGGCATCGTGCGCGAGGCGTTCGGAAGCAACGTGGCGTTCCTCAACGCATGGGGCTACTGGGTCTCCGTGTGGGTGGCGAACGCCGTCATCGTCATCGGCGCCGTGAGCTATCTCGGCAAGCTCGTTCCGGCGCTCGACCGCTCGCGCCCGCTGTCAGCGATCACCGGCGTGGTGTTGCTGTGGTGCTTCGCAGCGGTCAACTGGCGCGGCGTGCAGACGGCGGGTCGCGTGCAGCTGGTCACGACCATCCTCAAGATGTGGCCGTTCATCGCGGCCTTCATCGTGGCGGTGATGCTGCTCGTGAACGGTGGACTCGGCGTCGTGCAGCCCTTCGACGCGTCGCAGCTCACGCTTGGCGCCGCGGCGACCACGACCACGCTCACGCTCTATGCGATGCTGGGGATCGAGTGCGCGGCCGTACCGAGCGACGCCGTCGAGGATCCCGCGCGGGTGGTGCCTCGCGCCACGATGATCGGCACGATCTTCAGCGGCCTGATCATCATGCTGCTGTGCGTGTCGCTGGTAGCGTTCATGCCGGCGGACACGGTGGCGAAATCGAACGCGCCGCTCGTGGAGTTCGTCTCGTTGGGACTGGGCGATACGGCCGCTCTGCTGGTGTCGGTGGCGGTGGTGATCGCCGCGCTTGGCTGCCTGAACGGATGGGTGCTCCTCGCCGGTGAGACGCCGACGCTGATGGCGGAGGCGGGGGAACTGCCGGCGTGGTGGGGAGTGCGCAACGCACGCGGGGCAGCGCGCAATTCGGCGCTGGTGAGTACTGTGCTCACGAGCGCGCTGGTGCTGCTCAACGGCAGTTCGGCCTTCACCGGGGCGTTCACCTTCATCGTGCAGCTGGCGACGGCCACGGTACTGCTCATCTACATACTGTCGCCGTTGGCCGCGTTGAAGTTCATGGCGCGCGGCCGCCTGCCCCGTTCAGCGCTGCTGTCGGTGGCCTCGATCGGAGCGCTGGTGTTCGCGGCGGTCGCGGTGATCGGGTCCGGGGTACCGGCGGTTCTCTGGGGGACCGTGTTGATCGGCGCCGGCTGGCCGCTGTACCGCGTGATGCAGCGGCGAAGGCTGACGGTACCCTAATGGCGCCCGAAGCACGAAGCCCCGCCGCAGTCGGTCGACCGCAGCGGGGCTATCGTGGTGCAGCGGATGGGGGGGGATTCGAACCCCCGAGACCCTTTCGAGCCAACACGCTTTCCAGGCGTGCGCCTTAAACCACTCGGCCACCCATCCGGGGAAGCAGGAACGCGCCACCGCGGCAGGCCGTGGCGGCGCGTTCGAGCTGGAAACTGCGACTGCGACAACAAGCGGACAGGGTGAGATTCGAACTCACGATACCGTTGCCGGTATGCCGGTTTTCGAGACCGGTGCCTTCAACCACTCGGCCACCTGTCCTCGGAACCCCCGCTGGCCGTAAGGCCAACAGACTCCGGGAGCCGCGATAGTTAACCGCCGGATGGGCCCGGATCAAGTCCTCGGAGGGGAAGATGGGGGGCGTCTTTCCGCATTGCCGAATGCGACACGCGCCCGCACGTTATCCGCGCCATGACCATTCCCCTCCCCCGCCACTCGGCGCGCGGCTGGCTCGCCGCCGCCCTGCTCCTGGGCTGCGCCGGGCTCCCCGCCTGCGCCCCATCAGCCCCCAAGGCCGATCCCCCCCGATTCGCTGAGCTGGTCGACCAGTACCTCAACGACTTCGCCCGACGGCATCCATCGATTGCCGGCGGCAATGGCCTCCACGCGCACGACGACCTGCTCGATGACTTCAACGCCGCGGGGATCGCGAAGGAGATCGCGGAGCTCAAGGCCACGCAGACGGCCCTGACGTCACTCGACAGCACCTCCCTGTCGAACGAAGAACGGGTGGACCGCCGCATTCTGCTGGGTGTGATCGACGGGTGGCTGCTGGAACAGGAGACCCTCGCCAACTGGCGTCGCAATCCGATGCTGTACGCGTCGGCCTTGTCCGATGGCGTGCACAACCTGATGACGATGGAAAACGCGCCGGCGCCGGTACGGATGCGCCGGGTGATGAGCAAGCTGGCCGGTGTGCCTGCCCTGCTGCAGGCGGCGCGCACGAACATCGTGAATCCGCCACGCATCTTCGCCGAACGCGGCTTGGGGATGATGAAGAACGCGTCCACCATGCTCGGCGCCGATCTCGATCTCGCCTTCGCGGCCGAGCGCGGCACGCCGCTGATGGACTCGCTGCGCACGTCCGCCGACGCGGCGCGCGCAGCGATCGACAGCTACACGCAATGGTTCGAGCGTGACGTGCTGCCCACCGCGTCCGGTGAATGGCGCGTGGGGGGCGAGGCGGTGGCGCGTCGGTACCGCTCGGAAGAGCTCATCGACATCCCGCTCGCGGACCTGGCCGCGCTGGGGGAGCGCGAGCTGAAGAATTATCAGCAGCAGTTCCGCGAGGCCGCCGCGCGGCTCGCGCCGGGGAAGGACCCGGTGGCTACGTGGCTCACGGTGCGTCGCACGCACCCGCGGCGCGGTGAGGTGGTGGCCGCCACACAGGCCATCGTGGATTCGCTCACGCAGTTCGTGCGCGAGAAGGACCTCGGCGTGGTGCCCAACGGCGAACGCGTGGTGGTGGCACCCGCCCAGCCGTTTGCGCTGGGGTTCGCGTCGATGCACGCGTCGCCGCCGCTCGAAGACCCGCCGGTGAAGAGCTTCTACTACATCACCGACGCCGACTCCACGCAACCGTTAGACGCGCAGGAGGCGTGGCTCGAGCGGTACAATTACGCCTCGCTCGCCATCACGTCGGCGCACGAGGCTATGCCAGGCCACTGGCTACACGCCGTGCACATGCGGGAAACCACGGGCAAGCTGCGGCGTATCTGGATCGGCCTCAACCCGTTCCCGCAGCCGTCGAGCGGGCAGGATGGTTGGGCCCACTACGCCGAGCAGCTGGTCGTGGAACAGGGGTACAAGGGCGGCGATCCGCGCTACGTGCTGGCGCAGCTGAGTGATGCGCTCACGCGCGTGTGCCGCCTGCTGAGCGGCATTCGCCTGCATGCCGGGGAGTGGACGCTGGAACAGGCGCAACAGTGCTTCGAGCGCGACGCCTACGTGGCCGCGCCGGCGGCCAAGCGCGAGGCGGAACGGGGGACCTACGATCCCACCTATGGTGGCTACTTTCTTGGGAAGCGTGGCATGCTGACGCTGCGTCGCGACCTGCAGACCAAGGAAGGCGCGGCGTTCAATTTGAAGACTTTCCACGAACGCGTGATGAAGAACGGCATCGCCCCCATCTGGGCACACCGTCAGCTGCTGCTGCCGGGCGACACCTCACGGGTGATTCAGTGACAATTCAGGACTCGGTGGTTCAGGTTGGCGTACTGGGCGCCGGCGCGTGGGCGCAGTTTGCCCATCTCCCGGGCTATGCGCGTGATCCCCGGTGCAAGGTGGTCGCGATCGCCGATCCCATTCGCGAGCGGGCGGAGGCGTTCGCGAGAGAGTTCGACATCCCGCATGTGTACGACACGCACGAGGCGCTGATCGCGCACCGCGGGATCGACGCGGTGGACGTGTGCACGCCGAGCGCGACGCACTTCGACCTCAGCTGGCGCGCGCTCGAAGCGGGCAAGCATGTGCTGTGCGAAAAGCCGGTCGCGTACGATTACCAGGACACACGGCGGGCGGCTGCGCTGGCGGCCGCGAAGGGGCTCAAGACGAAGCTCGGATTCACGTTTCGCTACAGCCCCGGCATGCGGTACATGAAGTCGCTGATCGACGAGGGGTTCATTGGCGAGCCGTTCATCTTCAATGGCTACGAGCAGAACTCGCAGTGGCTCGATCCGCAGAATCCGCTGCGGCAAGTGGATCACACGGCCGACCAGTCGGTGCTCCAGGTGTCGTCACTCGAAGGCTACGGCGCGCCCATCATGGACATCGGACACCTGTGCATGGGTAGCCGCTTCGCGCAGGTGGTGGGCACGATGAAGAACTTTATCCCTGAGCGCATGGTGCGCGCCACGGGGACCATGATGCGCATGAACATCGATGATGGGGACATCTTCATCGGCGAGTTCGCGAACGGAGCGATCGGCTCGATCCAAACGAGCTTCGTGACCGTGGGCAACTACCCTGGCATCGAGGCGCGCGTGTACGGCAGCAAGGGCGCGCTCATCTGCCGCATGGTAGAAGAGAACGGAGTGGCGGAAACACTGAAGGCGGCGAGCGCGGATTCCGTGGAGTTCAAGGAACTCGAGATTCCGCAGCGTTTCTATCCGACTGGCGGCAGCCCGCGTGAGTCGTGGCGCTCACTCTTCTACGCGAACCTCACGCACTCCTTCATCTCCGAGATCCGCGGCGATGTGGCCGGCAACGAGGGGAACTTCGAAGACGGCGCGCACGTGCAGGAGCTCATCAACGCCGTGGAGCAGTCGTACCGCGAACGGCGCTGGGTATCGATCCCGCTGCAGCGCGACGGTGGCGCATGAATTCGCCGATCGACCAGTTCCTCGAGCAGTACTTTTTCCGGCATCCGGTGAGCGCCACGTTCACCGGAATCCGACTGCACGACCACGAACTCCCTGACTGGACGCGCGAATCGCGCGACGACGAGCAGGACGAATTCGAGGCGCTCACCATCGCGCTCGACGACGCGTATCCGGCCACGGAAGACTGGGGCGAGATGGCCCGCAATCCGGCGCTGCTCGACGCGGAACTGGCGCGGGCCAGCATGGATGTGCGGCAACTCGAATTCGAAAGCCGGTACTTTCACGACAAGAACCCAGCCTTGTGGACCGGCGAAGCGCTGTTCAGCGTGATCGGGCTCATGCTGCGCCCGCCTGCGACGGCGGAGGAAGCGTTCGCGTCGATTGCGATGCGGCTGCACGACATCCAGCGGTTCCTCGGCGACATGCCAGATGCGCTCACGGAGGCCATGCCAGCCCCTTGGGTGGCGCGCGCTCTTCGTGAATGCGAAGTCGGTGCCACGCTATTCCGCGTGAAGCTTGGCACGTGGCTCGATGCGCACGGCGCCGACGACGCGTCGCGTGCGTGGGTGATGGAGGCGGGCGCTGTGGCTGCCACCGCGCTGGACAATACGGCAGCGTGGCTTCGCGGCCAACCAGTGTCGGAGGAGGCATCGGTCAGCATCGGTACCGAAGCGTACGAGGTGCTGCTGCGCCGCGGGCACTTCTGCGATCTTGATGCCGCCACGCTTTTGCGCCGCGCACAGGACGAGCTTCCGGAAGCACGCGAGCGCTTCGAGGCGCTGGCCATCGATGCGGCCGGGAGTGTTGATGGTCTGGCCGACGCCTTGGCCGATGATCGGCCCGATGAGGCTGGCTACCTTCAGGCCTTCACGGACAAGTGGGAGCAGTGTCGCGAGTTCGCGGCCGATCACGATCTCGTGGAATGGGGCGACTGGCCGCTGCAATACACGCCCATCCCCGAATGGGCGCGCGACGCGGCCCCGCAGCTGTACTTCCTGTTCTACCGGTCACCGTCGCCACTCGAGGCGCGCAGCCAGCACGTGTATCTGGTCACCCCGGTCGACGACACGCTCCCCGAGGCCGAACGCGAGCGACGCCTGCGGCAGTGGAACCACAGCGTGATCACGCTGAATCACGTCGTGCACCACGGCGGCCTTGGGCATCACGTGCAGAACTGGCATGCCACCAACCGTTCGCTGTCGAAGATCGGCACTGTGGCGGCGGTGGATTGTGCCAGCCGCATCGGCCTGTTTCAGGGTGGCTCGATGGCCGAGGGGTGGGCCTGCTACGCCACCGAATTGGCAGATGAGCTCGGTTTTCTCACACCGCTCGAACAGGCGTCGGAGCAGCAGAGCCGCGTACGCATGCTGGCCCGGGCGATCGTCGATATTTCGCTGCATACGGGCGCGATGACCTTCGACGACGCGGTGGAGTTCTACGAAGCGGAAGTCGGGATGCCGCACACCGTGGCGACTGCCGAAACGGTGAAGAACTCCATGTTTCCCTGCGCCGCCGTGATGTACTGGCTGGGCACGCAGGGGATTCTCCATCTGCGCGACGCGGTCCGGGTGCGGGAGGGCGCCGCGTTTTCGTACCGTACCTTTCACGATGCGTTGCTGAGCCGCGGCTCGATTCCCGTGCTGCTGGCCGCCAAACTGCTGCTGGCCGAGGAGTGATGCGAGTGACCTACGGACGGGTGATGCAGTGCGCCGCCCTCTTCATCGGCGCGCTAGCGACCAGCGGATGCGGTGGTTCGGGCGGTGACACCGCACGACAGACGGGGGCGAGCAACGACCTCCTGATCATCGGCTACGACCGCGAACCCGATACCATGAACCGGTATGCCACGCACATCCTCGAGGACATCGAGTCGTGCGTGGTGGAAGGGCTCGTTGCGAACGACGAGCAGATGCGCATCGTGCCGGTACTGGCCGCCGAAATCCCCACGCTCGAGAACAAGGGTGTGGTGTTGCGTCCCGATGGCGGGATGGATGTGATCTGGAAGCTGCGACCGGGTGTGCGGTGGCACGACGGACGGCCGCACACGTCGGCCGATGTGCAGTTCACGGTCGAGGCGATCAACAAGGGCGACTGGAAGCCCGAGAGCGTCGACGGGTTCGATCGCATCTCGAGCGTGGACACGCCGGATTCGCTCACGGCCGTGGTGCACTACAAGGAGTTGTACGCCCCGTACCAGCTGCAGTTCGTGCGCGGCACGCTGCCGAAGCACCTGCTGCAGGGGCGGGACATCAACACCGCAAACGACTACAACCGCGCCCCACTCGGCACCGGCCCCTACAAGGTGAAGGAGTGGAAGACTGGGGAGTACGTGTTGCTGGAGGCGGTGCCCACCTACTGGCGTACCAGTGGCCCCGCGAAGATCCGGCAGCTGCTCTTCCGTTTCCTGCCAAACACCACCACGCGCATCAACCTGCTCAAGTCGGGGGAGGTGCACATGGTGGCGCTGGTGCCGTGGGATCAGGTGCGTTCGATCGGGACGGTACCGACCATCCGATTGAACAAGGTCGTTGGCAACGGCTACGAGCATGTGACGCTCAACCAACGGCACTTCCCCGCTTTCGCTGATGTGCGGGTGCGTCAGGCGCTCGCCCACGCCGTCGACCGGCCACTGCTGGTGAAGACCATTCTCGACGGTCAGGTAGAGATCGTGAATGGGCCCATTCAGCCGCTGTCACCGGCGTACGAGCCCAACGTCTCGCGCTACGACTACGACACCACGGTGGCGAACCGCCTGCTGGATGAGGCTGGATGGACGCGCGGAGCCGATGGCATCCGCACGAAGGGGGGCACGCGCCTCGCCTTCACACTCATCACGCAATCAGGGTTCGCGATCCGCGAGAGTGTGTCGCAATCGCTGCAGCAGGCGTTCCGCGCGATCGGCGTGGGCATGCAGATCAAACTGCTCGACGGCACGTCCATCAGCAGTGTGTGGTTCAAGGGCGACTTCGACGCCATGCTGCACTGGTGGCAGATGGGGGCTGATCCCGAACTCACCCTGTTTTTCGCGCATGACCGGATGCCACCGGCAGGGCGCAACATCAATTTCGTGAACGACACTGCGCTGTCCACCATGTTGTACGCCAGTGACCGCGCCATCGACGTGGAGCAGCGCAACGCGCTGCTGCGCAGCGCGCAGCGGCGGATTGCCGAATTGGCCCCGGAGATCGTGCTCTACAACACGGCCAAGATCGATGCGGTCCCCACGACGTTGAAGGGCTTCACGGGCAACCCCACCAATGCCGGTCCATTCTGGAACGTGCATGCCTGGGAGATCGCGCCGCAGTGATGCGCCTCCTGCTGCGGCGCAGCGCGCTCGCGGTTCCACTCCTGCTTCTCGTATCGGCACTGGTGTTTCTGCTATTGCAGGCGGTGCCGGGCGGGCCGCTGGCGGCCTACCTCGAGAATCCCAATGTCCGCCCGGAAGACATCGCGCGCCTACGGGCCGCGATGGGGCTCGACGCACCGGTGACGGTGCAGTACGCGCGGTGGCTCACGGCGTTCGTCCAGGGCGATTGGGGCTACAGCTACGCCGACGGACGGCCGGTGCTGCAGCGGGTGCTGGAGCGTGTGCCCGCCACGCTCGAGCTGGTGCTCGCGGGATCAGCCCTCGCCCTTCTACTGGCGCTTCCGCTTGGCCTGATCGCGGCCACACGGGTGTGGGGCGCGCGTGTATCGCGCCTCGTGACCACGATGGGCGTGTCGGTTCCCGTGTTCTGGCTGGGGCTACTGCTGCAGTTGCTGCTGGCCATGCAGTTGGGCTGGCTTCCGTCGTCGGGGCGGCAGTCGTTCGGTAGCACGAGCGTCGCCGATCGCCTCATGCATCTGGTGTTGCCAGCGCTCGTGCTGGCCGCCGTGCAGGGCGCCGCGTGGACACGCTATCTCCAACGTGCGATGCGCGACACGCTGGCCCTGCCCTTCGTAAATGCCGGGCGTGTGCGCGGCCTGTCCGAGTCACGGCTCGTGTGGCGGCATGCGCTCCCCAACGCGCTCGGTCCATTCGTCACCGTGGTCCTGCTCGACGCGGCGATGCTGGCCTCGGGTGCAGTGGTCACGGAAAGCGTGTTCGCCTGGCCCGGTGTCGGCAGTCTGTTCACCGAGGCGCTGGTCAAGCGAGATTATCCGGTGCTGATGGCCTTCCTCATGGTCGGCGCGGTGACGGTCATTGTGCTCAACCTGCTGGCTGATCTGGCGGTGGCGCGTCTCGATCCGCGCACGCGCGAGGCAACGTGAACGGCGCGGCGCGCGTGAACACCGTCGGACCGGTATCCGCGCCCCGCTGGCGCATGCCGTCGCCGGCGCTGCTCTTTCTGCTGGTGCTCATCGGCGGAGCAGCGATTGCCCCGCTGGTGGCCCCGTACGCGCCAGATGCCCTCGACTTGGCGAACCGTCGCGGCACGCCGTCGGGCGCCCACTGGTTCGGCACTGATGAATTGGGACGCGATGTGCTCACGCGTGTGCTGACCGGCGCCCGGGTGTCACTGGCCATCGGTTTGCTCTCCGCGCTCACGAGCGCGCTCGTTGGCACTTTGGTGGGAAGTGTGGCGGGGATGCGTGGCCGATGGCTGGACGAGGTGCTCATGCGCATCACTGATGCCATGCTGTGCGTCCCACGCCTGCCCTTGCTCATGCTGGCCGCGGCAGTCCTGCAGCCGAACGTCCCCACGCTCGTCCTGCTCGTGGGGCTCACGGGGTGGATGGAGACGGCCCGCGTAATCCGCGCCGAGACCCGGAGCATCATGGCGCGCGAGTTCGTGCAGGCGGCCCAGGCCATCGGCGCCTCCGCGCCGCGTGTCCTCGTTCGGCATGTGCTCCCTGCCGTGGTGCCCACGTTGACGGTGGCGACTACCCTGGCCATCGGCCGCGCGATTCTGCTGGAGAGCACCATGAGCTTCTTCGGCGTGGGGGTGCAGCCGCCCACCGCCAGTTGGGGCAACATGCTGTATCAGGCGCAGAGCACGATGAGCACCGAGCCATGGCTCGCGATCTTCCCCGGTCTTTTCATCTTTCTCACCGTGCTCGCGTGCAACACGGTGGGAGACTCACTCGGGCGTGTGCCGTCCCGTTCACTTCGCTGATGCCATGACCTCGTCTTCGCTCCTGCTGTCGCTGCCGTTCTCCCCTCGACGCGTGCTGATCGGCGCGAACGCCCACGCCGACATCGCGTCCCGGATTCGGGCGGCGCGCCCAGACCTGGAGGTGCGCGGCGCACCGTACCTCGAGATCACGGCAGAGGATGTGCAGTGGGCCGATACGTACATCGGCTTCCGCCGGCCCCCGGCAACCCATGACATGGGATCGGTGCAATGGGTGCACAGCACCGGCGCCGGTGTCGACGGATGGCTGGGCCAAGGATTGGACGAGCGTATCCTGCTCACCCGCTCGCCGGAGTCGTTCGGTCCGATGATCGCGGAGTGGGCGGTGGCGCGCGTGTTTGCGATTCAGCAGCAGCTCGTCTCCCTGCTCGATGCCCAGCGGGAGCAGCGATGGGCGCCACGTGATATCGCGCGTGTAGCGGGGACGCGGGCCCTCCTGGTGGGCACCGGTGACATCGGCTCGCACATTGCAACGTCACTCGCGGCCCTTGGCGTTCATGTCACCGGTGTGTCGCGCACGGGTCAGGCGCCGCATCCCGCCTTTGCCGCGGTGCACACCATCGACCGCCTGGCCGATCTCGTGGGTGATGCCGACTGGATCATTCTTTCGGTGCCCGATACGCCAGCCTCGCGTGGTCTGCTGTCACGCGAGGTGCTGCAGCGATGCCGTGGCGCGGTGCTGCTCAATGCCGGCCGTGGTGCGGTGGTGGACGAGCAGGCGATTCCGGAGGCGCTCGACGCCGGGTGGTTGCGGGCCGCAGCGCTCGACGTGTTCGTCACCGAACCCCTGCCCACGTCGTCGCCCCTCTGGAGTGATCCACGCGTGCTCGTGTCACCGCACATCTCGGGGCTTACCACCGTGGACGGTGCAGCCGATGGCTTTCTCGCGTGCGCGGTCAGCCTCGAACGCGGGGAATGGCCGACGTGGGTGGTGGACCGGACGCGCGGGTACTGACGCCGCTCCCTACTCGAGCTACCGCGGAAACCGCGCTAACTCCGCCTCGGCCGCAATGGTGCCGAAGGCGCCCCATTGGCCACCGGCCACGATCCGTGTCCAGAGCGCCTGCGCTTCGGCACGACGCCCGTTGTACCAGTGCCAGTTGGCCACACCGTAGGCGGCCGACGCGTCCTCCACTGACAGCTCACCCGTGGGGGACGCGACCAGCACCGAATCGGGCGGCAGCACACCCTTGTAGAGCAGCATGAGCCGATGGTACGGCTGATTCTCGATGATGCGCATGTTACGGCGCATGGGTACGAGCACCTTCGCGGCGTCGGCATTCCGCCCCGCGCGCCGCAGCGACATGTACAACCAGTGTGCCATGGACACGCGGCGATCATCGTTGGTGGCGTTCGTCACTTCACGCTGCGCGATATCGGCCGCCTCGCCCCAGCTCCCCTTGAGGTAGTACGCCAACGCGAGGTGGTATGCGATGTTGGACTTGAGTGTGCCGATGGGGCTATTGGCCGCATTCGGCTGACCGTCCGGCTCCACCTCGTCGGGCTTGTCGCGCGTGAGTTCGTCGGCGCGCTTGAGATCGTTCACTGCCGCATCGAAATCGCGCACGGAGACGTAGCGATGCCCCCGATGCCGCAGCATCCACGAATTGTTCGGATGCAGCGCGAGCCCGCGCGTATAGATCTCGATCGATTCCCGCAGACGTCCCAGATAGCCCAGACGCCGCGCGTACCAGATGATCGAATCGGCATTGGTCGGCGTCTTGAGATACGCCCGTCGCGCGTCGGCAAGCTGCCGCTCGTACCGTGCGCGCGTGGCTTCGCTCAAGGGAAATGCACGCAGCGTGTCTCCCAGCAGGGAGATGGCCTGGAACCGTGGCGCGCGCGGCGCCGTGGCCGGCTGCGCAAAGCCGGGAAGTGGGGTCGCGAATACCAGCGCCGACATCAGCGCGGTGCGCATCGAAGCGGATCGGAGAGAGATGGTCATGAGAGAGAAACTGTGGCGCGATTCCGATTCAGGCAAAGGGCGGCGGCGTCAGCGGCGCTGTGCGAAGAACGCCTTGAGTATCGCCGAGCACTCGTGCTCCAGAACGCCGCCCCGCACCGCGGGACGGTGATTAAGCTTGCCATGCCGAACGACATCCCCCACGCTGCCGCACATGCCGGCCTTATCGTCCCACGCGCCGAACAGCAGGGTCCCGACGCGCGCGAGGACAATGGCCCCGGCGCACATGGCACACGGCTCGAGCGTGACCGCGAGCGTATAGTCCTGTAACCCACGGTCACCGAGCGTAGCCGCCGCCGCCCGCACGGCGAGCAGTTCGGCGTGCGACGTGGCATCGTGATCCCGGCGCATGCGGTTGTGCGCGCGCGCCACGATCTCACCGGTGCGGCTGTGCATGATGACGGCCCCTACCGGCACTTCATCCGCGACTGCGGCCGTGTGCGCCTCGGCGAGCGCCGCGTGCATCGCGCGCTGTTCGAGCTCCGAGAGCGGCACCGACGCGTTCATGCCCCAGGCCAGCCGTAGTGGCGTGTGAGATACGCCAGCAGCGCCTCCACCAGCGCGCGCGCGTAGACGCCACGCGTCGTTGCATTATCGCGCACGCCGCTGAAGTGATGCTCGATTTGTATGGCATCGAGCGCGGCGCCATTGAGTGACCCATGACGCTCGGTGTTGTACCCGCCGTTGAAGTATTCCTCACCAACAAGGGGCGCCGGGTCAGCCGGCGACGGCACCGCCGGCACACCACGAGCCACCAGCAGTGCCCCGAGGCTGTTGGGCCCGCGCAACAGGGCCACTCCGCGATCGGCGGTACTGCGGGAGTCGAGTGAGAGCTGCGCGATACTCGTACGGGTCATCGCACCACTCGCCACGAGCGAGGCGTTGTCCTGCCGCAGGGTGGCGGCCGTGAGCAGGTAGCCGAGTTCGAGGCGCGGCACCGCGTGGCCGTGTCCGTGCATATCGAGCAACAGACCACGGGCGCCGAGTCGCGTCACGCGCAACCGGGCGGAGTCGATCGCCGCGTGCATCCACAGCCAGGTGGTGTCGAGGCCGCGATTCCCGCCGGTTGCTTCGGTGACGTCGCGATTGGCATCGAACTTTCGTCGATGCAGGCGATTGATCACCAGATGCGGGCGCTTGCCGGTGCGCGCGAAGAATGTGTCGGCCACGGCACGCGTGAGCTCCTGCGTGTTGGCGTCGGCCACAGTGACGCAGGCACTGCACGTGCGATCGGGAAGTGCGGCGGGCGTGAGCGTGCCGCCATGCGGGGCGACCAGTACGAGTGGCGCATCGCCCACCACGTACTCCACATACGCTCCCTTGTCGGTGTACGTCTGTCCAACGGCCAATGCCCCCTGTGGTCCGGTGGGACTTGGCGGTGCCGTTGGCGTGGGAGTGGGGGTGGGCGGCGCGGTGGGCGCTTTGGTTGTAGAATCGGTGCCCGAGCAGGCGGCGAGTACGAGGCCGAAGAGCAGCGAGGCTCGCGAAGGGCGGAAGCTCGAACTGCGGAAGCTCGAACTGCGGGAGCTTGCACTACGGGAGCTGGAACTACGGGAGCTGGAACTACGGGACAGGGGGACACGGAGAGGGGCCATGTGGAGCAAGCTACCGCGCCCCAGACGTCCTGCCAGTGTCCCCCGCGACCGCGGGCGCGATCAGCGCCCGGCGACCACGTCGTCGAGGGCCTGCTGCGCTGCCGCGTCGGCGGCGTCGCCGTGCGAGAAGACCAGGGCCTCCTCGCCCGGCTGTACATCGGCCACAATCACATCACCGTCCTTGAAGCGGCCTTCGAGCACGGCGAGGGCGAGCGGATTCTGCAGCATGCGCTGCACCGCACGCTTGAGGGGGCGGGCACCGAACACCGGATCGTACCCTTCCTCGGCCAACATCGCCCGCGCCGTATCGGTGAGCCGGAGCGTGAGCTTGCGGTCAGCGAGCAGTTTGCGCAGGTGGGCGAGCTGGAGATCCACGATGTGATCGATCTCGCCGCGGCCCAGCGGATGGAACACCACCACATCGTCGATACGGTTGAGGAATTCCGGCTTGAACACCCCGCGCAGCGCCGCGAGGACCGCCTGCTCGGTGCGTTTCCAGTCGCCCTCCTCGCTGCTCTCGCTGCGCTCGAGGATGAGCTGGCTCCCGACGTTCGAGGTCATGATGACCACGGCGTTGCGGAAGTCCACCGTGCGTCCCTGCGAGTCGGTGAGCCGTCCGTCGTCGAGCAGCTGCAGCAGGATGTTGAAGACATCCGGATGCGCCTTTTCGATTTCGTCGAAGAGGATGACGCTGTACGGCCGGCGCCGCACGGCTTCGGTGAGCTGCCCGCCTTCTTCGTAGCCCACGTAGCCCGGGGGGGCACCAATGAGACGGGCCACCGCGTGCTTCTCCATGTACTCCGACATGTCGATGCGCACCATGGCGTGTTCGTTGTCGAAGAGGAACTCGGCCAGTGCCTTGGCCGTCTCCGTCTTGCCGACACCCGTGGGGCCCAGGAAGATGAAGCTGCCGATCGGACGATTGGGGTCCTGCAGCCCCGCGCGCGAGCGACGGACGGCGTTCGACACGGCCTTCACTGCCTCACGCTGTCCGATCACGCGCGTGCTCAGTACGTCTTCGAGCTTCGTGAGGCGTTCGCGCTCCGACTCGAGCATGCGCGTGACAGGGATGCCCGTCCAGCGCGCCACCACTTCAGCCACATCGTCGGCCGCCACCTCCTCCTTGAGGAACTGCGGACGCCCACCGTGACTGGCGAGCTTCGACTCGGCCTCCTTCATGTCGCGTTCGAGCTGCGGGATGCGGCCGTACGTCAGCTCGGCCGCCTTGCTGAGATCGCCCGCGCGCGTGGCCTGCTCGGCGGCGAACTTCGCCTGCTCGACTTCCTGCTTGATGCGGCCAACCGCGCCGAGGGTGTCCTTCTCCTGCTGCCACTGGGCGCGCATCCCGGCCGCCTGCTCCTTCTTGTCGGCGAGTTCGCGCTCGAGGTTCTGGCGACGTTCGAGCGACGCCGCGTCGGTCTCCTTCTGGAGCGCGGCCTTCTCGATTTCGAGTTGCACGATGCGCCGCTCGACTTCGTCGATTTCCTGTGGCACCGAATCGATCTCGATGCGCAGCCGCGACGCCGCCTCGTCGATGAGGTCGATGGCCTTGTCGGGGAGGAAGCGATCGCCGATGTAGCGGTTGGAGAGCGTGGCGGCCGCGACCACCGCGCCATCGGTGATGCGCACGCCGTGATGTGCCTCGTATCGCTCCTTGAGACCACGCAGGATGGCGATGGTGCTTTCCACGCTAGGTTCGCCCACGAACACCGGCTGGAAGCGGCGTTCGAGCGCGGCGTCCTTCTCCACGTGCTGGCGATATTCGTCGAGCGTGGTGGCGCCCACGACCCGCAGTTCACCACGCGCCAGCATGGGCTTGAGCATGTTGCCCGCGTCCATGCTCCCTTCGGCCTTGCCGGCGCCCACCAACGTGTGGAGCTCGTCGATGAAGACGATGTAGAGCCCCTCGGCCGCGGTGATCTCCTTCAGCACCGATTTGAGGCGCTCCTCGAATTCGCCGCGGAACTTGGCGCCGGCGATGAGTGCGCCGAGGTCGAGCGAGACGAGCTTCTTGTTCTTGAGCCCCTCGGGCACGTCGCCACTGACGATGCGCTGCGCGAGTCCTTCGGCGATGGCCGTCTTACCCACGCCGGGTTCACCGATGAGCACCGGGTTGTTCTTGGTGCGGCGTGACAGCACCTGAATGACGCGACGGATCTCCTCGTCGCGTCCGATGACCGGATCGAGCTTGCCCTTGCGCGCGCTCTCGGTGAGGTCGCGGGTGAACTTCTGGAGCGCCTGATACTGCTGCTCGGGGCTCTGATCCGTGACCTTGTGCGCGCCGCGCACGAGCTTGAGGGCATCGAGCAGCGCCTGACGATGGGCACCGGCGGCAGTGAGCAGTCGCGTACTGTCGGTGCCCTTCGCATCGGACAGCGCCACGAGCAAATGCTCGGTGCTGATGTATTCGTCGCCGAGGGCCTTGGCCTCGCGCTCGGCGGCATCGACCACCTGGGTGAGTTCCCGACTGAAGGTAGGCTGCGCATCGCTCTGTTTGGCGTAGCGCGCCGCTTCCTGTTCGGCCCCTGTGCGAATGGCGGTGACGTTGGCCCCCACGCGCTGCAGCACCGGCACGACGATGCCTTCGTCCTGCGCCAGCAATGCGAGGAGGAGGTGCAAATCGTAGACGAGGGGATTGCCGTTCTTGCGGGCAATCGCCACGGCGTCGTTGAGCGCTTCCGCGCTCTTCACGGTGAGACGGTCGGGATTGATCATGCCATACCTACGAGCAATCGTGATGCCGGATTCGATCTGCCGGAACTGCAGGGAGCCAGGGGCAGAACGGGGGGGGCCGGGCGCCGGTGGGTGACAATAGTGCAGGCGCGTGGCAAAGTGGCGGAATCGGCCCGGCACCTGCGATTCCTCTCGCGCCCTTGGCACCAAAAGAAAGCGCCCTGGGTCCGCTCACCCAGGGCGCTTCTCATGTTTCGGGTACTTCGGGTCTCGTGGTGCTCGAACTGCGTTGGCTTACTTCACCACGATCATCTTCTTCACCAGCGGCACGCCATCCACCTCGAGGCGATACAGATACACGCCTGAGGCAGCCTCCCGCCCGGTTGCTTGGACTTTGCCATCCCAATAGGCGACATACTCACCGCAAGGGACAGCGATTTTTTCCAGCGGTTGACCACCGGCCACTCCGCTTGTTCCGCCCTGCAACACCGGGGTTGCCACCACGTCCGAGAGGACGTTGTAGATCTTGAGGCTGACCCGGTACTGCTTGCCAGGCTGCGAACAGGTGGGTGCATCACCCACCGTGAACGGAATGCGAGTCTCCGGATTGAACGGGTTCGGAAAGTTCTGTCCGAGCGTCGCTCCGTTGCGGCGTACCCGTCCGTCGTCCTGCGACAGCTGGGCCTCCGCGACTCGTGGCATGAACACGCTGAGAGCGAGCACCAGACCCAGTGCTCCCCACAAACGTTTCATGGTGCTTCTCCGACTGACGAATCAGGTTCTGAGTCGACGTCTCCTTTAAGGGTGAGAAGTGCGGACCCACGGAATAGGGTCCATCGGTAAGCTAAGGACGCGCAACCCTACGCGTCAAGCAACAATCCGGCCCTACCAGCGGGACGGGGCAACACTCGACGATCCTTCTTGGCAACTTATACTCATACACATCAATGCTTTACGATATACCATATCATGTAAAACATGACACGACTCACCACTTCCCCTGCTCCCAGACTTGGAACGCTTTGAGCGGGCGGTTGTCGGGAAGGTGCACCGCGAGGAATTCGCGCAGCAGGCGCTGATGCGCCCTGGCCTCGACCGCCTCAAGGGGAACGGGAAGCCTGTCGAGCCACGAGGTGATCGCCGCCCGTGCGGCTGGTGGCAACAACCTCCCGCCAGGGGCGAGGCGCGCGCAGTCACCGCATAGCGCGCCGCCGACCGCCCCCTGAAACCGGACGTCGGCGGCCGGGTCGAGGGGCGTGTGGCATTCGGCGCATCGGTCGATCGTCGGACGAAACCCCACCTCGGCCACGAGCTGCCAGATGGCCCCCAGGGTCACACTGGCCGTGTCGTCCGGTACGGCGGCCGCCAGTTGGTCGAGGCCGCGCACCAGACTGTCGTACACCGACGGGGCCGCCTCCTCGTGCACGAGGCGCAAGACGCTCTCCACGACGGCGCTCGCGGCGGTGAAGCGGCTCAGGTCGGTGGCGATGGCCGGGCGGGCCCGCGTGACATCGAACGCGGTAAGGGCGTGCAGGTCGCGCCCAGCTTTGGTTTGGATCTGCGCCTGCCCCTCGGCGAAGAGATCGATGGCGCTCCCGAACCGCTTCTTCGAGGAGCGAGCCCCACGGGCCACCACCGACTGGACCCCGGCCTCACGCGTGGCCAGACGCAGGATAAGGCTGGACTCCAGATACGTGGCGACGTGCAGGACGACCGCGTCCGTTTGCAGCAGGGGCATGCCCGAAGTGTAGCAGCTTCCGCGCTTACCGCAGCGCCATGTCCACGCCGCCCTGCCCGGCGGCCACGCGTCGCGTCTCCACGAAGGCCGGAGAGAAAACCAGGAGCGAGGTGACCGATCCGGTGCCGTTTACGAGACAATGGAGCCGCCCGAGCTGGTCGGCCTGTCCGCTGCCGCACGACACCGACGCACCGCTGGCATTCTTGAGATCGAGCCATGCGGTGGAGCCGTTGGAGACGAACGACAGGTCATCGGCACGCACCTTGAGGATGCGGCTCGTGAAGGTGCTCAGGTTCTCCGACACCGTGACATACAAGAAACCGTCGAGCCCCAGCTTGGTGCCGGCGCCGTAGGTGCCCGTCGGCATCGGGCGGGTGAGCTGAACACGACGGGCACGCAGATCGATCTTCGCGACGGCCCCCGACGCGATGAGCGTGAACGGGAACGACGCGAAGCTCGCATCGCCACCGGCGCTCACATACGCCACATCGCCGCTCACGTTGGCCGACGCGCCACTGCCGCGTACTCCAGTGAGGACGATCGTGTCACGCGCGGTGCCGCTGTTGGGGATGCGAATGAGTCGCACATCGCCCTGCACGGCGTAGTTGGTACGGCAGTTCGCATTGGCGTCCACTACCCATGTCGCGTTGTCGTACTGGAACATGTCGGTCGGGCACAGTCCGGCATTGGCCACACGCGTGATCGTGGGCGCCGCGCTGCCGGCCACCGACACCAGCGCAATCGCGCTCGAATCGCGCAACGCCGCCGCGATGAGCGATTGCCCATTGCTGCCGCGAAAGAGCCGGGCGCGGGACGGATTGCTGCGCACGGGCAGTTGCAGCCGGCGGAACGTATTGGTGCGCACATCGGCGATGTACAGTAGGTCGCCGGCACCACGGCTCGACACCGCGAGCAAGGTGTCATTCTGCACGGTGAATCCACCCGCGTCGAACTCGGTGGACGGTGCCAGCGGCAGCTTGGTGCTCGCGGTCCCCGTGTCGCCGAGGAACGTGAATCCCGGCTGAATAAAGCCGTCGAGGACGATGATCCCACGGGGCGGCTGGGGCGTGGTGGATACGGGGTCACTGTCGGCACACGCCGCAAGGGCGAGCGTACTTGCGATCGAGGCCGTGAGTAGGCGCACCGTACGCGGCAGCATGAGGCGAACGGACGAGAAGCGGATCTGGGAGGTCATGGCGAATCGGACAGGATGTTGAGGCCACGGTGCAACAGATGCCTGAGGCGACATGTGTACGCTCGTCATCGCACGCGCGCCACGGATTACGACCGCGGCGCGAGCGTGAACGAGGCGGACCAGCCGCGCCCCGGCATGGGGAAACCACGGACCGACTGCCACTGCACGTCGGTCACGTTCTCGAGCGTCACGGCCCAGAGGGCCTCGACGCGATTGAAGCGGAGGCGCTGCGACCAGGCCACATCGGCGATGGTCACGGCCGGTAGTTCGAAGAGCGAATTGCGCGGGCCGGCGGTGTACGGTCGCCGCCCCTGAACGCGCACGTTGGTACTGATTGTGTGCGTCCCCATACGCCACGCGCCGTTGGCGGCCAGCGAATGCTGCGGGACATACGGCGTGGGAATAAGTAGCGCTCCGCTTCGTAGTTCGGAGCGATACCATGTATGCCAGGCGCTCACGGAAAACCGCGGCGTGGTCACGTCGAGCCGAGACTCGGTACCGCGCAGTCGCTCCAGCCCCACATTGGCCGGGCTCCAGCCGAAGTTGCCGGGAAACCACACGATGGCGTTGCGCGTGTCCCGCGTGACGAGCGAGCCCTCCGCTACCGCCCGCCAGCGTGCGCGCTGCCACACTGCCTTCGTACCGGCACTCGCATCGAGCGTGACCCGTTCCGGGTCGAGGGCCCGAACCGTGAGCCGCTGCGGCGATGAGAAGTACAGATCGTAGAGTGTGGGAACGCGCACCGCCTGCGCACCACGGGCCAGCAGCGACCAGGACGATCCAGCAGCCGACCCGAAGGCTCGCCACGTCGCGCCGACCGCGCCGGTTGGCTGTATACCAGCTCCCTGCACGAGGTCACTGCGTACGCCGGCATCCACAGCCAGCCGCTGTGCAAGCGAGGGCTCGCGCTGCCATCCCCACGCCGCGAAGCCACGGCTCCGGCGCTGCCGCACGGCACCGGTACCGGTGAGGTGGTCAGTACCAGCTCCTAGGCGCCAGGCCCCCCGCCATGCAGAGCCGCGCCATTCGATGTCGGCCGCCGAGGCTGTCGCCTGCGTATTGAGCACGGGGCGCTGCGGATCGCGATAGCGCAGGTCGAAATGCCGGAGTCCCGTGACGAGCAGTGTGCGGCCCGCGGCCACCTGTCCTCGCAGGAAGACGCGGGCGGTGCGCGCGCGATCTTCGTCGTACGCGCGCACATTCGCTGCGCCGACCATGCCACGATCGCCAAGGGACGCCAGCGCCATCCAGTGCGCGCGCCCATTCATCGCACTGGCGGTGAAGACCGTGCGCGACTCGTCGTTGTTGACGCGTGATTCACGGACAGGCGCTTGTCCGGCCGTATTGACGAATGTGAAATCATTGACCGCGCGACGGTGCGAGAGCGCACTCTGCCAGCGCGTGTCACCGCGCGTACCGGTATACGAGCCTTCGGCCGCCACCTGGCCGAACGCGCCAGTGTGCACGGCAAGCACCCGGTTCGCCGCAGAGGCAAGCGCCAGCACGCCACCATTGGCCCCACTGCCGACGTTCACCGGATCAGCGCCAGGCGTCACCGTGATCGATTGCAGCGCGGCGAGCGGCAGGTCAGAGACGTCGGCCAGACCAGTTGCCGGATCGTTGAGCGGTAGCCCATCGAGCGTGATCACCACCTGCTCCCGTCGAGCGCCCCGTAACGACAGCCCTGTCTCGCCACGCGCCGATCGTAGCGACGTGTACGGCAGGAGAGCCAGAACGCCGTTCATGGCCGTCGTGCCACGTTCGCGCGCCGCCCTCGCGCTGATGCTCGCCGGCGCCACGCCTGCTCGCGGCGCGACCGGTGCATCGGCCACGACGCGTTGGGTAGCGAGTTGCGCCATTTCGCTCGGCCGGTCGCTCGAGTCACGCGTGCTTCCCAGCAGACGCGGCGTCATGGCGACCGTGATGGTGCGCTCTCCTGCTCCGCTCGCCGGTGTGCCCAGCATCACCGTACGGGGGTGGTAGCCGAGACGTGCGACGCGCAGCTCGGCGGCTACATGACGCAGCGACACACACGCGTCGTCGAGCGTACGAGACGCCCCATTAGAAAAACGCAGCTGTGCACCGACGAGTGGCGCCCCACTGAGGGCATCACGCACACAGAGCCACACACTGTCCCCAGATACCGGCGGCTGCATCAAGCCGACGAGGAGGACCACGGCGCGCATCATCGCGATCGCCCGCGCCCGCGAAGCGGCAGCAGCGCAGGCACACCGACGGCCGGATCACGGGTCACCACGAGCGGCCAGTTGTACACGGCTTCGAGAATCTCTCCGCGCATCACGGCGTTCACATCGCCGGCTGCCGCGACCCGACCGTGATCGAGGAGCACGATGTGTTCGGCAAACCGCGCCACCAGGTTGAGCTGGTGGCTCACGAGCAGCACGGTGCGTCCCTCCTTCGCGAGCGCATCCACCAGTTCGAACACGGCCATCTCATGCGCGATGTCGAGAAAGGTGGTGGGCTCGTCGAGCACGAGGACGCGCGTATCCTGCGCGAGCGCGCGGGCGATGCGCACCCGCTGCCACTCGCCGCCCGACAGCGAGTCGGTGGTGCGATCGATCGCGTCGGCGATGCCGGCCTTGACCAGCGATTCTTCCACGAGGGCGCGATCGAAATCGGAGGGGGCACCGAACGCACCACGGCACGCATGTCGCCCGAGCATGACGAATTCCCGCACGAAGAGCGGCATTCCCGGTTCCTCGCGCTGCGTGACGATGGCCACCTGCTGGGCCAAGGCGCGCGCGTCGAGCGGCGCGATATCGCGGTCATCGAGCAGCACACGCCCCGCAATAACCGGTGCCCGGCGCAACAGCGTGCGTACGAGGCTACTCTTGCCACTGCCGTTGGGCCCGACCACCGCGGTAACCAGGCCAGGGTGCGCGGTGAATGTCACCTGCTGCAGGGCCGGCAGGGGGCGCCCGGCGTACTGCACCCTGATGCCATCGAACGCGAGGGCGGCGCCAACGCGCGGCGCTGAACCGGGTGCGGTCATGGCGCCACCTTGCGGAGCTGCGACAGGAAGAACGGCACCCCGACGAGGGCCGTGACCGCTCCCAGCGGCAGTTCCGCCGGCGCGCGGACCGTGCGCGCGAGCAGATCGGCCGCCACGAGCAGCACGGCGCCGTAGAGCGCCGACAGCAGCAACATGGGGCGATGCTGACGCGCGCCGAACGCCCGGGCGAGATTGGGGACGACGAGCCCCACGAATCCGACAAGTCCGGCGGCCGCCACGGTCGCTGCAGCGAGCCAGCTGCTCACGAGGAAGATGTGGCGCGAGGCGCGATCGACATCGACGCCAAGGGCCGCCGCGGGCTCGCTGCCAAGCGCCAGCACATCGAGTTCGCGCGCGCGCCAGACGAGCACCGTGCCCAGCAGCAGCAACGCCGCCGCACTCCGCCCTACGCTGCCCCACGACGCGTCGGCAGCGCTCCCCATCATCCACCACAACGCGCCACGCAACCGTTCGGGGGGCGCATCGGCCAGTGCCACGAGAATCGCCGCGTTGGCGAAGGCGCCCACAACCACCCCCGCCATGAGCAACAGGCGCGTATCGCCGCTCCCGCCGACGACGCGCGCCAGCGCCGTGACCACCAGCGTGGCGACAGCCGCCCCGGCAAACGCACACGCGGTAATCACGGCAGGCACCTGAACGCCGAAGGCCATCGCCATCACCGCACCGACGGCTGCCCCACCCGATACGCCGAGCAGATAGGGCTCGGCGAGCGGATTACGCATGGTGCCCTGCAATGCACCGCCGCTCATGGCGAGGCCGGCGCCGACCAACGCGGCCAGCAACACGCGCGGCAGACGCAGCTCGCGCACGATGCTCACGTTCGCCGGGTCGCCCACACCACGCAGCGCGTCGGTGACCGTGCCCAACGGCAGCGACACGGCACCAAAGGCAATGGCGAAGACGGACACGCCAACGAGCAGCGCGAGCCCGAGTATCCATGGCCATGCGCCGCGCGGCGCGGCCGACGTACGCGGTGCCACGGTCATCGCAGCGAATCGGCGAGTGCGGGGTGGAGCGCGCGTGCCAATTGCACGGCCGCCATGCCAAGCACCACCGACGGACGTCCGGTGACCGCCGGATCGTGCTGCACGAAGCGTTTGGCGCGCACCGCGGGTAGCGCCCGCCATGTGTTGTCCGTGCCGAACGCCATGGCTTGCTTCTCGCTCACCATCACGAGCGTGGGGGCGCGCGCGATGATCTCCTCCATGCTCACCGACGGCGACGGCTGCGCCATGTCGTGAAAGACATTGCGCGCCCCGGCGATCTCGAGCAGCTCGTCCATGTAGCTGCCTCCACCGATGACCATGGGGGGCGTGCTCCACACGGGCCACACCACGGCCGGCCGCGACGTGATCCGCTGCGTGAGCGCCGCGACGCGATCGAGGGTCCGCTGCACCGAGTCGCTCACCATCGTCGCACGTTCGGTCGCCCCGAGGGCGATGCCCAGGATCCGCAACTGCACATGGAACTGCGCGATCCGATCGACACGCAAGGCGATGGTACGAATGCCGGCCCGCGCCAGCGCCTCGGCCACCGCGCGGTTCTCCGCCGTAGCATAGAGGATTACGAGCGTGGGCTTGGTCGCCAGCACCGCCTCAACAGCGGGACGGATGCCGTCGCCGATGGCGGGAATACGTGACACGTCGGCCGGATACTGATCCCAGCGCGACCGCCCGACGAGCTTCGACTCCGCCCCGATGGCGAAGATGGCTTCGGTAGCCGCGGGATTGAGGGAGACCACGCGACTCGCGTAACTCGCATCGGTGGGAAGCGGCGCCCCGAAATCGTCAGTGTCGGCGGGCGTGGCCACGCGCGCTGCGCCCGCGTGCACCGATGGTGCGCGCGCGGAGACGGCCGCCGTATCGGCCGCCGTTGAACGTTCGGACGTGGTGCACGCAGCGACAGCGGCGCCCGCAACGAGCACCACCCACCGACAGGCACGGCGTTCCAATCGTGGGTGAGGAAACACGAACGGGCGTCCTCTCCCACGAGAAGACGCCCGAGCAGGCGCGACGAGTGAACCGAACCGGTCACATCGTCGCGTTTGCACGAGCCCCCCCTCGAGGGTCTTCGTCAAGAATAGAGAGCGCGGGTCGTCTCCTGGCTCCGGGCCACGACACCCACCTTCCCGGTTCGCTGACCAGTGGTGCTTCGAGTGTCGCTGCTGTGCAGGCATGCCTGCACAGAGCCCGTTACAGTGGCGGGGCCGCGCCGGTATCGCACCGGCTTCCGTGTCCCGCGCTCGGAATCAGTTGTCCGTCGCACCGTATGTGCGACCGTTCGAACCTACCGTCCAGAGGAAGCGTCGGCAAGCGCTTGTGTGAGCGCCGCCTTCAACTCGGCGCGTCGCGCCTCGTATGCCGCCGTGACCGCGGCGGAGGGGGCCTCCTGCCGGGCATAGACGGCATCGAGCGCCGCGATCTCCTGCGCGAGACGATCACGGAGCGGCACATCGGGCTCCTGTGGACGGAGCGTGGGCTCCACGCGCCCACGCTTCGCGGCCGCCCGCTGCATGCTGCGCGCGAGGCTCATCATCATGAGAAAACCGACCGCCACGAGCAAGCCGGCGATGTACAGATTGCGCCCTGACGTGGCGCCGGCGGGCACTTCCACCACGAGGTCGGCATCGGCCTTCACGTCCTGTGCGAGGAACCGACGGAAGTTGCGCCGCTCGAGCGTGACAGGATCCACCGCCGCGAAGCCCTGCCCCTTCACGTCACCCTGCGCCTCCTCCACGAGCACCTCGAACACCACCACCGGTCGCTCAGCGCGCACACGCAACGGGAAGCTGCTCGACGGTAGCTTGTACGAAAACGCGACTTGCTTGACGCCTGGCGCGATGGGGGCGAACACGTTCACACGGCCATTCTGCGCCGCGAACGCATCGGGGGAGATCTCTCCTTCGTTGGCTCGCACATCGATGGCCGCAGCTGGAATGGCGACGCTCCAGGTGGGCGGCGCGTTCTGCTGCTCCGCCGTGACCAGGGTGACCAGGCTGTCGTTGGAGAGCTCGAACACCTCGACGATCGTGCGCATGTCGGCGCTGTCGGCCTTGCTCACGATGAGATGGCGGCCCTTCACCGACATCGGGAACGTGCGCGAGGTGGTATCGAATACCGTGATCTCGGCGGCATCACCGGCGGCGTTGGCGTCACGCAACGGCGCGGTGAAGTACGCGATGCCACCATACGTCGTGGACGCGAAGTACACCGCGTCACCAGTGCCGAACGGCTTGTAAGCAAAGCGATATCCACCCGCGGCATCGCTGCGCACGGAGTCGATGGGCCCCGCCGTATCCTTCCCCACGCGATGCAGGGTGACCCAGAGGTTGCGTGCCGGGCCCATGCCCGTGGAATCGCCACCGACTCTGGTGGGGATGCGTACCCGTCCCTGCACGGTGCGTGCGGTAGCCGTGGAGGGCGACTGTGCCTGCGAGGAGCGTGCAGCGAAGAGCGAGGCACTGACGGCGAACAGCGCACCGAGCGCGATGAAGCGCACGCGCTGAACCGAGGCGGGGAGTTGCAGGCGAGTCATGAAGGCAGGTGGGGAGGGACGAAAACGCGCACCCGGAAATCTAGGGCGTGAATTTGCCGAAATCCTCCGGCCGGAGGTTTTCGAGGTATGCCTGCAACTGTTCGGTGCTGAGTTGCGGACCGAAGCCCGAACTATCGGTCTCGGAACCGGTATCCTCACCATCGTCCGCCTCCATGGCGGTGAGCAACCCGACCGGCGCAAAGATGGGGGCGGAGAGCCGTAACGCGATGGCGATGCTGTCGGAGGGTCGGGCATCGACCGCCACCAACCCCTTCGCCCCATCGAGCTGCATTTCAGCGAAATAGGTGTTCTTCTCGACGCGAGTGATGTTCACGCGCCGCAGGGTCCCACCGAGCCCCGTGATAAGCGTCTTGCAGAGATCGTGCGTGAGCGGCCGTTCGCGCTTGAGATCATTCATCTGCACGAGGATGGACTCGGCTTCCGGCTTGCCGATCCAGATCGGCAGGAGCCGGGTCCCCGCTTTCTCACGCAGGATGACCACGTAGGAATTGGTCGCGCTGTCGAGCCCGAGGCGGGCCACCGTGACTTCCACCATGCTTACGCTCCGGATGGGCGCCGAGCGGCACGCCGAATAACTGGCCGTACCGCCGATCGGATATAGCAAACCGACCGCCGGAGTGCCACGCTGCACGGTCCGTGCACGGCACCTCGGCGGTCGGTTTTGATACCCGGAAGGTTAGCGGACGGCTTTCTTGAGGGCCGCGACGCGGTCGGTGCGTTCCCAGGTGAAGGTCGTACGGGCCGAGCGGCCACGTCCGATCGTCTCCGGCTTACGCCCGAAGTGCCCGTACGCCGCCGTCGCTTGGTAGATCGGCTTGCGCAGGTCGAGCGCCTTGCTGATGCCACGCGGCGTGAGGTCGAACACCTCCTTCACGGCCGCTTCGATGACGGCATCGGGTACGGCGCCGGTCCCGAAGGTCTGCACGTACACCGACACCGGCTCAGCCACACCGATCGCATAGGCCACCTGCACTTCACAGCGACGGGCCAACTTGGCCGCGACGATGTTCTTCGCCACCCAACGCGCCGCGTAGCAGGCCGAGCGATCGACCTTGGAGGGATCCTTGCCGCTGAACGCGCCGCCACCATGACGGCCCATGCCGCCGTAGGTATCGACGATGATCTTGCGGCCGGTGAGGCCGGCATCGCCCTGCGGGCCGCCGATGACGAAGCGCCCCGTGGGATTGATGTGCGTCTTCATGCGACGCGCCACGAACTCCTCGGGGATGGTCGCCATGATCACATCATCGAGGATGGCGCGACGCAGCTTGGTGTTGGACACCTTCTCATCATGCTGCGTGGAGATGACGACCGTGTCCACGGCGACCGGGCGGTCGTTCTCGTACACCACGGTGACCTGCGCCTTGCCGTCGGGGCGAAGCCAGGGCAGCGTGCCGTCCTTTCGCAGCACCGACAGGCGATGCGTGAGCGCATGCGCGAGCTGGATGGGGAGCGGCATGAACTCCGGCGTTTCATCAGTCGCGTAGCCGAACATCATCCCCTGGTCGCCAGCGCCACCGGTATCCACACCCTGCGCGATGTCGGGCGACTGCCGGTCGATCGTGCTCATCACCGCGCACGTCTTCGAATCGAAACCGAAGTTCGCGTCGTTGTACCCGATGCCGTCGATGGTCTGGCGGACGATTTCGGGGAGATGCACGTACGCCGACGTGGTGATCTCACCGGCAATTACGGCAAGCCCCGTGGTGACGAGCGTCTCGCACGCCACGCGGGCCGCGGGATCTTCGCTGAGAATGGCATCGAGAACGGCATCGGAGATCTGGTCAGCGATCTTGTCCGGGTGCCCCTCGGTGACGGACTCCGACGTGAAGAGATGACGATCGGCCACGGTGTGAAGCGCTCGTGTTGAGTGGTGAGTGAAACGACAGGCGTAGACTAGCCTTGGCGGGCAACCGGGACAACTGGACGCGGGCAACGCGGGGCGTTAAGCCGACCGGCCGCCGGCGGGTCAGCCCATCTCGGCACGGAGGCGCCGACGCAGCAGGACTTCCGCTTCGCGCGCCGTGCTGGCGGCCATAGCGGCCTGCGCGGCGTCGGCGGCGGCCTCGGCCCGCACCCCGCGGATGACCCGCTTCACATCGGCCACCGCGCGGGGCGCGACGCTGAGCTGACGAAGCCCCAGCCCCAGCAACGCGAACACCGACAGCGGCTGCGACGCCATTTCACCGCAGACGCACACGTCGATGCCGTGGGCGGCGCCGGTGGCCTGCACCTGGGCCATGAGTCGCAGAACGGCCGGATGAAACGGCGTATAGCGCGGGGCAAGGTTGGCGTTGCCCCGGTCGACCGCCAGCATGTACTGCACCAGGTCGTTGGACCCGATGGAGAAGAAATCCACGTCCCGCACGAGGGTATC
>Ga0164293_10000525_pt1 | contig 30575 bp, 31 predicted proteins | sample GEODES118metaG_FD_111487 | JGI IMG/M metagenome (GOLD analysis project Ga0164293, IMG submission 111487) | Eutrophic lake water microbial communities from Lake Mendota, Wisconsin, USA - GEODES118 metaG | ecosystem: Environmental > Aquatic > Freshwater > Lake | place: USA: Lake Mendota...
TATTTTGATTTGGCAATAAAATACGGATTAAACCTGCAATTCCATCCTTTCATCGTGGTTGAAGGCATTTCTTCTAAAGAATTCCGCAAACAGAAAATTGAAATCCCCGCTTACTCAGCAGTAATCTTTACGAGCCGCAATGCCATTGACCACTTTTTCAGGATTTGTGAAGAGCTTAAGATAACCGTTTCACATGATACCAAATATTTCTGTATCACAGAAGCGGTAGCCTTGTACCTTCAAAAGTTCATACTTTACCGCAAGCGAAAAGTTTTTTACGGTGCCGATGGGCTCAACAAAAGCCTTTTCGACGTTATCAATAAGCATAAAGACAATGAGAAATTTCTCTATCCTTGTTCAGAATCGTTCGACAGTGAAATCACCAACTGGCTTAAAAGCAACAATTGTGAATATGCTACTCCGGTACTGTATAATATCATCAGCAACGATATCAAGGATATAATTGCCAAAAACTATGATGTGATTTGTTTTTTCACTCCCGGTGGAGTAAAAAGTTTGATTGAGAATTTTCCACAGTACAAACAAAATGGCACAAGGATAGCTGCATTCGGTGCCAATACTTTCAAAGCAGCTGAGGATGCAGGTTTAAAACTGGATATCAAAGCACCATTACCTCAGGCCCCAAGCATGGTGAGCGCACTTGAAAAATTCCTTACTGAAAGCGGAAAAAAATAGCGGTTTCCTATCTCCTGCACTTATTGCCTTTATCCTTCCTTAATTTTAGACATGGCAAGCCAAATCCCCAATGCACTCATCCATGAAACAAGTCCTTATCTACTGCAGCATGCTTACAATCCTGTAGCCTGGCATCCATGGAATGAACATATCCTTTTGAAGGCGATTGAGGAAGATAAGCCGATTTTGCTGAGCATTGGTTATTCGGCTTGTCACTGGTGTCATGTGATGGAAAGGGAAAGTTTTGAAGACCCTAACGTTGCCGCCTACATGAATGCCCATTTCATCAATATAAAAGTAGATCGCGAAGAACGCCCAGATCTCGATCATATTTATATGGAAGCTTTACAGGCTTTAACCGGACAAGGCGGATGGCCGCTTAATATTTTCCTTACCGATAAAGCGAAACCCTTTTATGGCGGCACTTATTTTCCACCGCAGCCAGTGCAAAACAGGCCATCATGGATGGATGTGCTGTATCATATGGCAGATGCCTGGGCAAACCGACGGGAAGAAGTGTTGCAACAGGCAGATAAACTAATAACCCATATTGAAGCAGGTGGAGATCAGATCAGCAAACAAGCGTTGATGCCCGTAAGTATTGCTGATTTTGTTTTTGTGCCTGAAACTTGTATGCTTATTAAGGAAAATCTGATGAAACAAGCCGACACCCTGCGAGGAGGTTTTGGCAAAGCACCAAAGTTTCCACAAACATTTTCTATCCGTTTTTTACTGGGTTATGGACAGCATTTCAAGGATGCCCGGGCTATAAACCATGCTAGGCTTTCACTTTCTGCCTTATTAAATGGGGGCATTTATGATCAGCTCGCTGGTGGTATGGCACGTTACAGTACCGATAACGAATGGCTTGTTCCCCATTTTGAAAAAATGTTGTACGACAATGCATTGCTGATAACGGCACTTTGTGATGCTTATCAAATTTCCCCTTCAATAGATTTTGAAACAGGAATCCGAAAATCAATCCATTTTTGCAAGAGCCATTTGAAGAATGTTTCAGGCGGGTATTATGCAGCAATAGATGCGGATAGTGAAGGGGTGGAAGGTAAATTTTACGTTTGGGATAAAGCTGAAATTGATGTTCTTGCCGGAACAGATGCTGCCATCTTTAATGCCTGGTTTGGAGTAGTTGAAAATGGCAACTGGGAAGGGAAAAATATCCTGCATATAGCACAAAATAAAATCGATTTTGCCACAGCGCACAGGTTATCTATTGAAGAACTAGATGATATTATTACCCGAGCCAGTAAAGTAATACTTGAAGCTCGCCAAAAAAGAATACCTCCGATTACCGATGATAAGATCATTCTGGGATGGAATGCCCTTTATCTAATCGCCTTATGCAGGGCTTCAGCCGCTTTGAAAGATGATACCTATTCCCAAGAGGCAATTGCACTTGAGCAGTTCATTGCAGACAAATTTTATAGGGAGGGCGTTTTGAGTTTCCATACCTATACAAAAGAAAAAGCCCGACATCCAGCATATCTCGATGATTTTGCTTCGCTGATCAATGCGTTAATTACCTTGCAGGAACTTACCGGAAATCAAGACTACCTCCGAAAGGCGATGGAGTTAACGGCGTATACCATCCGCAATTTTTGGGATGCAGAAAAGCAATTTTTTTACTATACGCACATTGAACAACAAAACCTGGCAACCCGCAAGCTGGAATTATATGATGGCGCTACCTCATCAGGAAATAGCAATATGGCAGAAAACCTACGTTATCTCTCTATCATACTGGATAAGCCAGAGTGGGCTGAGATGAGCAGGAGGATGATCACTGCCATGAAACCTTTACTGGTAAAATACCCGGGATCATTCGCCGTTTGGGCCAGGCTTTATTTATATGAAGTGATGGGTTATAAAGAGTGGATCATTACAGGAAGGCAATACAAAAAATTATTAAAGGAGTTAAATGCAGTTAATCAGGGACCACGAATCATTCAGGCTTCTGATGTTTTACAAGACTTCCCTTTATTACAGCAAAAGACATTTGAAGAAGCGGCAAGTCTCTATTATTGCAGCCAGGGCGAATGTTATATTCCTGTTAAAAGCATCTCAGAACTTGATTTCTGGATAAAAAAGAAAGGCACAGATCAGCTATTTTCACAATAATTGAATAATTTAGTCGTTTAAGGATCTATTATCAACATTATTGGGAAAAATTAATGATAACTCAAAATTGCGATTTTAATTTTAATTGAAATTATCATTACATTTGCCCATTACCCACAAAGTATACAAAATGAATAACCGGTTGTTAAACCTAATAGCTATCATAGCTATCACAGCCAGTTCAAGCAGTTGCAATTTGCTTGGCGGCAAAAAAAAGTCTGGCACATTGCCAAATGATGGCCAACTCTACGGGGTAGCTCCCGGTGGTAAATGGACTCCAACCAGACCTCCCGGAATGGTTTATGTACCACCTGGCACTTTTCATATGGGTCCCAGTGACGAAGACGTCAATTATTCTTACACAGCCCGTAATAAATCTGTTTCCATAAGTGGCTTCTGGATGGATGCCACGGAAGTAACCAATAATGAATACCGCCAGTTTACCAACTGGGTGCGTGATTCTATTGGTGCCAAGCTGATGAATTATGTAAAGCAAGGCCCAGATGGCAATGAATATATAGATTGGACTAAAGCCAAAACCATCAAATGGGGCGACAAGGCTACCATCGAAAAAATTGATGCTATAATTGTAACTCCCGATAACCGTATTTTTGGTAAGAAAGAGCTTGATGCTACAAAGATTGTTTATCAGTCTGAAGTATTCGATTACAAAGCAGCAGCTCAAAATCGTGATGTTACTATCCCACGCTCCGCTTTTATCATCAAACAAAAAATACCTGTTTACCCAGATTCATTATGCTGGGTTAGAGATTTTGCCTACTCTTATAACGAGCCGATGGCAAAGAAATATTTCAATCACCCTGCATATGGTAACTATCCTGTAGTTGGCGTATCCTGGAAACAGGCTACTGCATTCTGCGAATGGCGTACCCATTACCTCAATTCCTTCCTAGAGGGAAAGAAGAAATCTCCTGAAACTGATTTCAGGCTCCCTACAGAGGCACAATGGGAATATGCTGCAAGGGGTGGACGCTCACAGGCAGAATATCCTTGGGGCGGTCCATACCTCCGCAACAAAAAAGGATGTTTATTGGCTAATTTCAAACCAGGCCGTGGCAACTATCCTGAAGATGGAGGTTTCTACACAGTTCGTGCGGACGCCTACTGGACTAATGACTTTGGATTATATAATATGGCTGGAAATGTTGCTGAATGGACTTGTTCCCTATATTATGAAGGAGGATACAACTTTCAGCATGATATGAACCCAGACATTCGCTGGAATGCTAAAGATTCTGATCCTCCACGTATGAAGCGTAAAGTAATTCGTGGCGGAAGCTGGAAAGATGTAGGCCATTACTTACAAACAAGCACTCGCAGTTATGAATACCAGGATACAGCAAAATCGTATGTTGGTTTCCGTTGTGTGCTCGATTTACCACCATCAGCTGTAAAAGGTGGAAAAAAATAATTTGAATTTCCTGAAACAATTCTAATCTGAAAATTTATCAACTTGAATAACCCGTTCCCGGTCACCGAACCAGGAACGGGTTCTTCTACTAATTTTTTACGAACAACAATCCCAACTTAAAAACCTTAAAATCTAAAAAACATGTCAGTTAAAATTCCTTCTAACATTAGTAAATGGATGGACGTTGCCGTTTCTGTAGCTGCTGCGGCTGTAATCTTTGGTGCTTTACAGAAAATCCTACACACCCCAATTGCAGATCTATGGTTGAAGATTGGATTGTACACAGAGGCGTTGATTTTCCTTTTGTACGGTATTCTTTATCTCATTTACCCGGCCGTGAAGGAAGATTTTGAGCACGGCGCCCACAAGGCAGTTCCTGTTGGGAATCCTGCTTTAGCGAATATGGATAAAATGCTTCAGGACGCAGATATCACTCCTGCTAACTTGAAAAAATTAGGCGAAGGTTTCCAAAAATTAGGAACCACCGTTTCAGGAATTACAGATGTAAGCGATGTAGTTAAATCAACTGGTGATTTCAATGCCAAAACCAAGGAAGCCACTAGTGCTATCGGTAACATGGCAACCGCATTTACCAGCAGTGTTAACACTATGACTTCATTCAATAATGCATCTGAAAGTGCAAAAGGGTTCCATGAGCAGGTTCAGGTTCTTACAAAAAATCTGGGTTCACTCAATACCATCTATGAACTTGAATTGAAAGAAAGCAATAATCACCTCAAAGCTCTTAATGGCTTCTATGGTAAAATGGCTGAAGCAAGTCAGGCTATGATGAGCAGTGTTGATGATGCCAACAGGGCAAAAGAACAAATCGGTACTTTGGCCAATAACCTGAGTAAACTCAATTCGGTTTACGGCAACATGCTTGGTGCAATGCAAGGCAGATAGTCGTTACCGTTAGTTTTAAGAATCGAACCAAACCATATTCCATAAATACAATTAATATCATTAGTTATGGCTTTACCTAAAGAGCCCCGGCAGAAGATGATTAACCTGATGTACCTGGTGCTTACCGCACTACTGGCACTCAATGTTTCATCTGAAATTCTCAACGCCTTTAAAGTAGTTGACAAGAGTTTAGAAACTTCAAACGGGAACCTCACAACAGCAAATAAAACTTTGTACACCTCCCTTTTGGGAAAAGTAAATGATGCACAAACCGCAGAAAAGGCCAAGCCCTGGAACGATAAGGCTTTGCAGGCCCAAAAACTTTCAGCGGATATGGATAACTATATCAACAGCCTGAAAAACGATTTAAAAAAGGAAGCCGGCGTCAAAATGGTGGAGGGTAAGGAACAATATAAAGAAGATGACCTTGAAGCTGCAACCCGTTTATTCGGAAGCGGTGAAGGCGGAAAAAAGAAAGGCCCTGAATTCGAACAAAAATTGAAGGATTACCGCAAAGCAATGCTTGCAATAGACCCAGCAATTCTTAAAGAATTCGAAAAAACTTTCCCGGTTGATGTTGAGCCTATTAAAGGCCAGGATGGCAAAGTGAAAGATTTCACCAACGCCTACTTTCATATGACACCAACTGTTGCAGGACTTACCTTGTTGAGTAAATTTCAAAACAACGTTAAGAATGCAGAAAATGCCGTTGTTACCTATTGTCACAATCAGGTTGGAGCAGTAAAAGTTGTATATGATCAGTTTGCTGCATTGGTTGGTCAAAGTTCTAATTACGTAATGCCTGGTGAAGAAGTGGAAATCACTGCTGGTGTTGGTGCTTACAGTAAAGCTGCTCAACCACAGATTACCATTAACGGATCTGGTGCAGCACTTGGCCCGGATGGAAGAGCCAGCTATAAATTTCAGGCCTCGGGTGGTGGCGCAAGATCGGTTCCCGTAAATGTAACATTTACCAAACCCGACGGTACCAAAGAAACCAAATCTTTTGATGTGAAGTACACTGTAGGTACTCCCGGTGGTGCTGCGGTGATGCTTGATAAGATGAATGTGTTTTACATCGGTGTTGATAATCCGGTAACTATCGGTTCACCAACAGGTTGGGATAAAACTAATGTATCTATGACAGGTGGTACGATCTCCGGTTCGGGTTCAGCCCGTACAGTTCGGGTTTCTGCTATCGGAAAGGCCTCTATCAATGTAGTTGCAGATAAAAAAACAACATCTTTCGAATTCAGGGTTAAGCGTATTCCGGATCCGGTATTTAAAGTGGGTTCCGGTAAAGTAAGGATGCCTTCTGTTGAATTCAAAAGTCAGCAGTTCTGCCGGGCAGAATTGGAGAATTTTGATTTTGACCTGAAATTCCAAATCGTAAGTGCCACGGTATATTTTTCCGGAGCTAATTTCCCTAACGTTGCACAACTGGCATTAACCGGAAACAATTTATCAGCGCTTTCATCGTTAATAGCCAAGTGCGGACCAGGTTCTGTGATTACTTTTGATAATGTAAAAGTTCAGGGACCCGATGGTATCCGTAGCATTGATGGTAAATCTATTGCACTTTATTAAAATCAATTCTATGAAAACAAGGTTTTTCAAGTTTCTTTTTATTGCTGTTCTGCTTTGCGGCTTTGCTGATGTAGCATGCGCCCAGAAAAAAGCAACCAGAAAATCAACAAAAAGAACTACCAAGGCAAAAACTAAAGCCAGTATTAAACCTACCGTTGCTTCTGCAGATACTATTGCCGCTGTTGCTGCAACTGCTGAACCGGTGAATGACAGCCTGCCTATTAAGGCTATTAAAAAATCACTTAGGCCGGATGAAGCTGTAGAAACTTCGGTGTTGCGCGACAGAATGCCCCTTCCTTATGAGCATCTACGTGCTGATGATGCGGTTTACCGTCACCGGATCTGGCGTGAAATTGATACCAGGGAAAAAATAAACCTTCCTTTCATGTATTCTGCTGATGCAGATAATGGCAACCAGCGTTTTATCTCTATACTTCTTCAAGCATTGCAAGATAGCGCTGTTACTGCTTTTTCCGCTGCTGACGGCGATAGGTTTACTACCCCGATGACTAAAGCGGATATCGCTAAGATTGTTTTGGGTGATGAAATCGATGTGCCAGTATACAATGAATTAGGTGAACAAACCGGTTCTAAAAAAATGCGTAATGAGGTGAATCTCGATTCCTTCTACAAATTCCGTGTTAAAGAAGAAGTGATTTTCGATAAAGAAAGTTCAAGGCTTTTCTGGCGTATCCTTGGCATCGCACCTGTAAAAAGTATCATTACTTCAGCTGGGGTAAACCTTGGGGAAACAGAATTATTCTGGCTCTATTATCCGGATATGCGTCCCGTTTTTGCAAAGTATGAAGTGTACAATGCAAAGAACTTTGGCGGCCGTATGAGCTGGGAAGAATTGTTCGAAGGAAGGATGTTCTATGGTAGGATCATTAAAAGTTCAATGGACAATCCGAAGGATCAATATATCAAAAATATCAACGGACTATCTGAAAGCGGAATACTGCAATTGTTTGAAGGCGAAAATATCAAGGAAAAAATCTTCAACTACGAACAGGATCTCTGGAGTTATTAATTCACAACAAAATCTTAATACCAAAAGCCCTTTCATCGTGAAGGGCTTTTATAAAAAATACCCTAAACAGGGTATTTTTTATGTGCAATTATGTCAATACTTTTGTAACGGTTTTTCATAGGATATTGGATTTTAAGCGGGGCTGGATTTCTATCCTGGCCCTTTTTTTATTGATTCCTGCTAAGCCAATCAATTACTAGTTCAGCCTTCTTTTTCCCAATGGTATTCTCAATAGCTGCTGCAGAAGTTTGCCTGATTTGTTTGACGGATTTAAAAGTTTTCAAAAGTGTGGTAATGGTTTGGGGTCCTATTCCGGGTATCTCTTCCAATCCATGACGGATAGCTTGTTTGCTTCGAATATCGCGATGAAAGCTGATGCCAAAACGATGTACTTCATCCCTGATCCTTCTTATGAGTTGTAAGCTTTGGCTGCCCCATGGCAATTGAAGCGATTCACTGTCTCCTGCAAAAAATAATTCTTCTTTTTGCTTGGCCAGTCCAACTAAAGTCATTCTTCCTGTTAAACCCAATTCTGTGATACTTTCCAGTGCCGCACTCAGCTGGCCTTTACCGCCATCTATGATTACCAACTGTGGCAACGAAGCGCCCTCGTCCGTCATGCGTTTGTATCTCCTGTAGACCACTTCTTTCATGGAGGCAAAATCGTTAATGCCGGCTACGGTTTTGATATGAAAACGCCGGTAATCTTTTTTACTGGGTAATCCATTTCGGAAGCAAACCATTGCTGCTACTGCATTTGAACCTTGAAAATTAGAGTTATCGAAACATTCTATATGTATAGGTTCTTCCGTTAACTGCAGGTCTTCCTGAAGCAATGATATTATTTGTGCATTTTCATCAAGAGTGCGGTCTGATAATTTCAATCGCTTGATCGCGGCTATTTCAGCTTTGTAATAATCCGCATTTTTTTGTGATAAATCAAGTAGTTTCTTCTTATCACCCTGACGGGGGACTGTAATGACTAAACCTTCTTCAGGCAGATCGATTGGAAATGGAACAATGATTTCAAGAGCCTCACTCCTGAAAGTATCACGAAGTTGAACAATAGCCTGAGTAAGCAATTCTTCTGCACTTAATTCCAGCTTTTTTTCGATGAGGCTGTTTTTGGTGAGGATGATGCTTCCATCCTGAATAGCCAGATAATTGATATAAGCTTCATCCGTTTCATCTGCAATGCTGAATACATCTATTGTGCCTGTTTTGCTGTTCACTACGGTTGATTTCGCCTTGTATTCCTGGAGGAAGGCAAGCTTTTGCTGATAGATGGCTGCTTTTTCAAACTCAAGATCATCTGCATGTGATTTCATTTCCTGTTTGAAAACCTGTATCACCGGTGCAAGGTTACCTTTCAACAGATGTTTGATTCGGGTAATTCCTTCTGCGTAATCATCCATTGTTTGCTTTCCTTCACATGGACCATTGCAGTTACCCAAATGGTATTCCAGACAAACTTTAAATTTCCCTTTAGTGATATTAGTAGATGTTAGGGCGAGATTGCAGGTACGAATAGGAATATTCTGCCGTATGAATTCCAGCAAATCGCGAATTTTTGCAACTGATGCATAGGGCCCGAAATATACCGAACCGTCGTTGAACTTTTTTCTGGTGAAAAATACCCTTGGAAAGGGTTCGTTTTTAACTACGATATAGGGATAGGTTTTGTCGTCTTTAAGATTGATATTGAAAAGAGGTTGATATTCCTTGATAAGTGTGTTTTCCAGGAAAAAGGCATCTTGCTCATTGTCTACAATAGTGTATTCGATGCGATGGATTCGCCTTACAAGTTCCTGTGTTTTGTAATTATTGCCCGTTTTGTTGAAATAGCTGCTTACCCTTTTCCGGATATGTTTGGCTTTTCCCACATAAAGCAGCGATGCCGTTTCATCGTAGTATTTATAGATACCTGGTTGTGCAGGCAAAGTTGGTGCTATGGAAGAAAATTCGCTTTGTGTCATTTTAAAATTGCCACTTGTAAGTTACTTCGGCAGAGGTGTAACTGCTCCCATCTGATTTGGTGATGACGCTGATCGCTTTACACCATTTTCCGGAAACCCAGGTAAGTTGCCTGGTTGTGTCAGGATTCAATTTCTTAATCATATAGATCCTTTGCAACTGATTTGACTCCGGATCAATATATACATCCCAATGGAGATAAGGAATAGAATCGGGCACAGGGCCTGTTGGATCATAAGTTAGTGTTATGGCATTAAGCGTTTGATCGAGAAATTTCTTTTCAGAAAAATATCGGACCATATTCACAGAATCGATTTCAGGATGAAGAAATTCTGCCATTTCAGTTTCCAGGTCTTCCATTTTTAACCAAACAGAATCAGTGCCACCATTCGTTACCGTTAGTTTTAGGGGGTTAACAGCGGCTTTTCGGATATCTACCAGTTGCCCTTGGAGATAACTTGTTACAGGAAAGAATACGTTTAGCGATTTTTCTTCCTGAATTGTTTTAGCGGCTTCCTGTTTTGGCTTACCCGCATTTTTACATCCGCAGGCAAGAATGATTGCAATACAATAGAAAATTGCGTTTTTCATCCTATAAAATTAAGTCATACCGATTGGACAAACAATATAGTCCAATATCGGCTATCGCCTCATTGTACTATTTGTTTGATACCATCGGCATTTATACCGATTGGACAAACAATTTAGTTCACTATCGGCTATCGCCTCATTGTACTATTTGTTTGATACCATCGGCATTCACTCCCGAAAGCATTCGGGATAAGATTTATAAAATATTGGCATATAATATAAATCACATTGGTATCATCTTCCCGGCTCAATCCGTCATCTATAAAAAAACGCAACTTTCAGAGTTGCGTTTGTACCTTAAAAAAAGAGATTTATAAATTTTTGCTGATACCTATTTTGAATCCAATGTTATACAATTTTTCATCGTAAACATAACGTTTATTGTAAGTGGATAACAACTGATATCTGAATTGCGGACCAGCATTTAACGTAGCGCCATTCTTCATGCGGTAACTGAGGAAAGTTTCAATGCTGCTGTTGATGTTCAGGCGACGAAGCATGGAGGGGTCGTTAATGTAGTTTTTCATGTCCGCTGAAACGAGGTAAGGGTTGCCGCCCATGACCAGTGTTGGTTGGATAGTACCACCAATCATCCATTGCAGATCTTCGTTACCGGCCAGTTTCAGGTCTGCGCCAATAGGGAGCGAAAATTGAAAAGTGCTGCTATTTAGGTGTGTGCCTCCGTTAACATTCGCTAACGAGCTGGCAAAGGATACCAGTTCTTGTGAGCTTGATGTTGGATTATTCACCAGTAACATCGTCATGGTAGGGTGATCAATTTCTTTTGCGTGAATTCTATAGTTGGTATAGTTAATCTGTATACCTGCTTTTAAGCGCAGGTTTTTCGTTAAGCGATAAAAATAATTGCCACCCAATTCTAAATTGAATCCTGGAGCATGTTCGAGCTGATTGTTTTCGCTTACTAATCCTGAAGTTCCATTAGATAAGGATTGGGCATAATTTTTAGTTTCCAGTGAAGAGTTCAGTTGGCGGTATCCAACAGATGGGGTAGCATAAAAAGTAAATCCAGCCCTGCCTTTCCATTTGTTTACAGGTTTATTGTGAAAAGCGATGTCTTCAATGGTTTCACGGTCTGATAAATAAGTGATACTGCGTTTCTTCACTCTGGGGCTTCGTATGCTGAGCAATTGCCGATTGTCCCTAGGTACTGTGAGTTCTTCGTAATTATTGAAATCAGGCTTCAAATTACCATCACGGAGCGCAATCAAAGTTTCTTTTTCAATATAAGCCTTACTTTGTTTGGTTATGTTATTGCGGATAAGGGTGGGTTCTTCTGCAGTTATTTCACCGGTTTTTAAACTGTTATTTTCAGCCAATTCATTTGTAATCGCATCATTTGTATTTTGCAGGGTTTCGGTTAATGATGAACTAAGATTGGCTTTTCCTTTTGCTGATGCCAATGCGATGGTTTGATTTGAGCTAAAAGTTTGCTGACCTTCTTGATCTGGAACAAGGTTACTGCTATTATTTTCAGATAAGGCTGCTTCAGCAAATAATGCCTGATTGCCTGATATATTTGTAGCGTTTTTGCTGTCGGAGTGGATTGGGTTATTTCCGGCAATATTTTCTTTATCTCTTTCGAGATTGATATTTTGATTAGCGGTTTCAAATTTCCTGATTTCATATTTATTCGAACTGCCTAAAAATGAAAATGTCATCAGCATCAGCAACATGATTGGAAGTGAAGGCCATCTTCGGCCCGGTTGAATATTATTATAAATACTCGTCCAAACCTTTCTTGAAGGATACATCCTGAAATCGTCGACAGTTTCTTTAAGAAACTGTTCAAAATGATTATCGTAGTAATTTTTTTCCATCTTTCACACAAGCGTTATAAGCCTTGACAGGCTTTTATTTTGATAAAAAAATTAAAGCAAGGAAGCGGCATTGCCGATTGAAATCCTTGATCTTTGTTTTTGGATGATGTTCTTTTTAACCAGTATTTCTTCGAGCATGGCTTTAGCCCGAGTGTATTGGCTGCGGCTGGTGCTTTCTTCAATTTCAAGCATCTTTGAAATTTCCTTATGCGAGTAACCTTCAATTGCATAAAGGTTGAGTACAGTCCGGTAGCCCAATGGTAATAATCGGATACATTCCACCACTTGTTTAGCCTGCATGATGGAAGGAATCATATCTTCCTTTACATGAATGCTGTGGGCATGAATGAGATCCACACTTTCTGAGAATTTCTTATTCTTTTTGAGGATATTTATACAGGTATGAACAATAATCCTCCGAATCCATCCTTCAAGAGCACCTTCATTACGGTACTGGTGCAATTGAGTGAATACTTTGATGAATCCTTCCTGTAACATGTCTTCCGCATCTTCCCTGTTTTTTGCAAAACGATAGCATACACCAAGCATTCGAGGACTGAACCTATTGTAAAATACTTCTTGTGCAGAAGCATTGTTATTCATACTTCCGGCAAGCATCTGCTCTTCGGTCATGGTAGTTGATTTTTTGTACCTCTAAATGTAGGCAATAATAGCCTATTTTATGCTGCTTGATTGGCTTACAAACCTAAATTTTAACAAACTTAGTTTTCAGCTTCCGCTTATTACCGCTTTCTTTCAAGTGTTTCGGAGCTATGGGTATTTTGGAAAAACTTTCTGGAGTCGCCAACCCAGGCTAACAGCAGTTGTTTTTCACTTTCGCTCAATTTGGCATTTCTGTGGATCAGGGTATAGGAAGCCAGCGGCATTTCATCTTCCTGAACCATTTCTCCGACCTCTTCCAGTTTATGGTACTGCTTTGAAACCGGGTATTGGCCGAAAAGTGTAAAATTCAGTTCTTTTTTCCCTTCTTCGATATGGTCATTCAGCCAAATGGCAACAGGTTGGATTTGGGCATACCAGGGATAATAAGTTTGGTTACTATGGCAATCGTAACAACTGGTTTTCAGTATGGCCATAATAGGAGCCGGAGTATTCACTACATGACCTATGTCTTGCTCGCTTTCAGCATTTCCATTGTTTTTTTCTGATCTCGGGTAAAATTGAATCAATAGAAAAGCTACAAGCAAAACGGTAAATGAAATGCGAAAAAACTTTTTCATAATAGTAGATTAAATTAATACAGTTCCTTTCATCTCTTCAGGTATTGGCAATTGCATCATGGCAAGAATCGTAGGGGCAATATCAGCCAATTTCCCGTTTTTTACAGCGCCTCTCCATTCCTTGTCGATGATAAACAAAGGAACCGGGTTGAGGGTATGTGCCGTATTGGGTGTTCCGTCTTCGTTAATTTCATAATCTGCATTGCCATGGTCGGCAGTAAGAAAAATACAATAATCCTTTTTCAATGCGCTGTTCACCACTTTTTTCACACAGCCATCTACCGTTTCAACCGCTTTAATCACCGCATTCCATACACCGGTATGCCCAACCATGTCGGCATTGGCAAAATTCAGACAAATAAAATCGGGTTGATCATTTTCCATCGATTTTACAACCGCATCGGTTACGGCTGCAGCGCTCATTTCCGGTTGAAGGTCATAGGTGGCCACTTTTGGTGATGGGATCATGATCCGGCTCTCTCCTTCAAAGGGCTGCTCCCTTCCTCCACTGAAGAAAAAACTCACATGGGGATATTTTTCCGTTTCAGCTATGCGTAACTGTGATCTTCCATGTTGCGACAATACTTCACCAAGCGTATTTTTGAGGTCATCATTTTCAAACATCACCGATACGTTCCTGAATTGCTGGTCGTATTGCGTCATGGTGGTATATTCAACTTCCAGCTTATTCATTCCAAATTCGGGATGGTCGGTCTGGGTTAGCACTTCTGTGATTTCACGGCAGCGGTCGGTGCGGAAATTGAAACAGATCACTGCATCACCATTACGGATAGACGCATTTCGGATCTTATTGTTGATGATCGGCTTTATAAACTCATCGGTAACACCGTTCTCATAAGATTCAGCCATGCTGCTGATAAGCTGGTCCGACGCTTTTCCGGTTCCTTGAACAAGGGCATCATAAGCTATTTTTATGCGTTCCCAACGTTTGTCGCGGTCCATGGCATAATAACGGCCGGTGATGGTTGCCAGGTTTCCAACGGTTTCCCCAATATGGTTCAACAGTTCCTGTATAAAACGGATGCCGGATTTGGGGTCGGTATCCCGGCCATCAGTAAAAGCATGTACCAATACTTCCGTCAAACCTTGTTCTTTACACACGCTTAAGATCGCTTTCAGATGGTTGATATGCGAATGAACCCCCCCATCACTTACCAGGCCAATAAGATGGAGGGTTTTTTGATGATCACGTGCATTATGAATGGCTTTCAGCAAAGCAGGGTTTTTATGAAATTCCTTTTCGCGTATGGATACGTTAATGCGTTGCAGTTCCTGATAAACCACCCTACCGGCTCCTAAATTCAGGTGACCCACTTCACTATTGCCCATCTGACCATCCGGAAGGCCAACTGCTTCGCCGCAGGTAATCAGCGTACTATTGGGGTATTGTGTATATAAACCGGTAACAAAAGGCACATTTGCATGCTGGATGGCATCGCTTTTCTTGATTTTGCCCAGACCCCATCCATCCATGATGATCAGGATTGTCTTCTTGTTTTTCATCTGATAAAGTTACTTTTTTGCATGCAATTACTGGTTTTATTATGTTCAATAGGATTTTCTTCTTCAATGAACTGCAATTTTAGCAAATTTCAGCGTTTTACATGAAGCAAATCAACTCCATGCCAATATGAAAACCACCTTCACCTTTCTTATGGGTTGCGTCTGTTTTTTTCTTTGTGGATCTACCATTTTACAAACATCTGATGAGTAATACAGTGGGCTCGGTAAAGGAGATGCATCACGGATAACCCGGCATTTTGATCAAACAGTAGAAATGTTATTGCCTGAAAGCAGGAGCAGTTATAATCGCAATCAGGCAGAAGTATTGATCAGGGATTTTTTCAATATTCACACGGTGCTTCCATTCGAAGTATTGCATAAAAGCACACAATCAAAAGCACAATATTGTATTGGGATACTCCAAATCCGAAAAGGAAAATTCCGAACCACCGTTTACCTCCGTCAGAAAGAAGACCGCCAGTTGATTCAGGAATTGCGGTTCGAGCGGGAATAAGCAGATGATAATGTTTTAAAAATCCATCCGGATTTTCGTTCCAAAACGTAGCTTTGCGCTATGCTCAACCAGGAAAAATTAAGCTTTCTGATACAATCGGCATTAGCGGAAGATATTGGAGACGGCGATCATTCCACCCTTTCATGTATACCTGTTTCAACCCGTGGCAGGGCTGTTTTAAAAATCAAACAGGAAGGTATTTTGGCAGGGATGGAAATAGCAGTTGCTATATTTAAAGAAGTGGAGCCCGGTATCATTTTTAAGGCGTTCATGAAAGATGGAGATGCCATGAATCCCGGTGATATAGCTTTTGAAGTAGAAGCCTCAGTTCACACAATCCTTAAATGCGAAAGACTGGTGCTCAATAGCATGCAACGCATGAGTGGCATTGCAACATTGACAAGAAAATATGTTCAACGCTTAGCAGGAACAAGTACCCGTTTACTGGATACCCGTAAAACAACACCCAATTTCCGTTTGCTTGAAAAGGAAGCGGTGCGAATCGGAGGAGCGATTAATCATCGGTTTGGACTTTATGATATGATCATGCTTAAGGATAATCATATCGATTATTGCGGTTCGATTGAAACAGCTATAGAAAAGGCATACGAATATGTACAGCATACCAAGCCCGGTTTAAAAATTGAAGTGGAAACCCGTTCTTTGGAAGATCTAAAAAGGGTAATGGCAGTGGGCAGGATCAACCGCATCATGCTCGATAATTTCACACCCGAAATGATTATTCAGGCTTTGAAAATTATCGGGGGGAAATACGAAACTGAAGCCAGCGGTGGAATCAATTACGAAAACATCAGTGAGTATGCCGCTACAGGGGTAGATTTCATCTCCAGCGGAGCCATCATTCATCAGGCTAAAAGTTTAGACCTCAGTTTAAAAGCTTTAATTCTTCCTTCCTGATATGAACCGTAAATCAAATAACCGTTTCGGAATAGTATATTCAACTGATCCTTCGTTTCAGTCTGATCAAACAACATCGCCTACGGAAACCACTTTGCCTGCCGCTGATCAATTATTAAAAATAAGGCTGGAAACTAAACATCGGGCCGGTAAGGCCGTCACCCTCATTGAAGGTTTCATCGGAAGCCAACAAGATAAAGATGTACTGGTTAAACAGCTCAAAAATTATTGTGGTACCGGAGGCTCATCAAAGGATGGGGAAATGCTGATTCAGGGAGACCAGCGAGAGAAAGTAATGCTTTGGTTACAAAAATACGGCTACATCAAGGCAAAGAAAGTTTAGGTTACTTCCTTTTTTATTGAAAGAGCTCCACTCGGACAGCGCAATACCTGTGCAACTATTTCATTCTGATCAGCGTTTTCGGGTATTATCCAGAGCTTTCTTCCGGGATCAAATACCGTGGGTAGGCCCCTGAAACAGATTCCGCTATGGGCACAAAGACCGGATTTCCAGATTACCGTGATTTCATCTTTTTTGTAGAAATGGGCATTTTTCTGAATCTTAACAAGATATTTGATACCCAAAATTAAGGTCTTGCAGACTTTTTTACTTATTTTACATCAAACGTTTCAACATGAATTCTAAAATATCTGGCGGAGTTAAAATAAGTGTAGAAACTTTTTATCAATCTGAATACAGCAATCCTATCAACAGTGAGTTCATGTTTGCCTACAAAATCACTATTGAAAATAACAACGATTTTCCCGTAAAATTACTTAGAAGAAGATGGAGTATCTATGATAGCAACGGATCGGTGAAAGAAGTAGAAGGCGAGGGGGTAGTTGGGGTACAACCTGTAATTGCATCTGCTTCTTCTTATCAATACATCAGTGGTTGTAACCTTCGCACAGAAATGGGGAAAATGCACGGTACTTATCTTCTTGAAAATGTTAATAACAAGAAAACTTTTAATGTTATTATTCCTTCGTTTTTGCTTCAGGCACCTTTTAAAATGAACTGATTTTCTTAACTGTTATTTTCGTAAATTTACCTATTGAGCAATAGAATCAGCCATTACATCCTAATAGCTTTTCCAAATGCAAATTAACCGGCATTCAATTAACAGTAATCACGGAAAATACCTTTATGTCTAAATTAACCTTCAACAATAACAACAACCAGTTTTTCAATAGTCTGAAATCCAGCGTAGATGAATATTTCACGGTAAATAAAATCAAGAAAACAGGCGACTGGCGTTTGTTTTCCAAAACATTCATCCTGATCGGTGCTGCAGTAGGAATTTATTTATCACTGATGCTGGTTGATATGAACGGATGGCTGGCTTTTGCACTTGCTGCTCTTTTAGGATACATCGCTGCTTGTATCGGTTTCAGTGTGATGCATGATGCGAATCATGGAAGTTATAGCCCTTATCCCCGCCTGAATGATTTCATCGGCTTGCTGGCGTCAAACGGTTTGGGTGCCAATGCATTTTTCTGGAAGCAAAAACATAATGTGATTCACCATACGTATACCAATGTAGATGGCATAGATGACGATATTGCTAAAAGTCCGATTATCCGTCAGTGTGAGTCTCAGCGTTGGGTACCGGCACACCGCATTCAGCATTTGTATATTCCCTTTATATATTCGCTTTCTTCTATTTTCTGGATTTTCATCATGGACTTTACCAAATATTTCAGTCGTAAAATATATACCACAGCAGCCTGGAAAATGACTTTTAAAAATCACCTTGTTTTCTGGCTTACAAAAATATATTATGCAAGTGTGTTCATTGTGATTCCTATTTTAGTTTGGGGTTGGGCAGGCTGGCTGGGTGGATTCCTTATCGCTAATGCAGCAATGGGTATAACACTCTCTTTTGTATTCCAACTGGCTCATGTGGTAGAGAATACTGAATTTGAACACATTCCTCTCGATACCACCAAGCATATCGATTCAGCCTGGGCAGAACATCAGATTCGCACCACTTCAAATTTTGCGATGAGTAATAAAACCATATCCTGGTTTGTAGGCGGCCTTAATTTCCAGGTTGAACATCATCTGTTTCCCAGAATAAGCCATGTGCACTATCCTGCCATCAGTAAAATTGTGGAAGCAAAATGTAAGGAATTCAATCTTCCTTACAATTATTATCCTACCATGTGGGAAGCCTTGGGTTCACATTTCAGGGTGATGCGCCAACTCGGTAAGAAACCTGCCGCCCAGGCAATCAGGCTTCAGGCAGCTTAAGGTTTATATTTAGTTTCCTGAAACAACATTTCCGGAGATTTTTCCATCAAAGCCTTCAAACTGGTTTCAGGTTTTTTTTGCATGTATTTTTTTACGATCTGCCATCCGCAGAAAGAACCAATATTTCCCGGTGAAGCTTCACCCAACTCCTGTGTTTTTGGACTCTCTCCAATATAAGTTTTGATGATGTTTTGATCTATGGTTTGTAGCAGGTTATTCTGGATGAATAAATTCCAAATAGCCGCTTCATGATCTGAACATTCTTTCCATTGCTTTTCGGTGTAACCAATCAGTTTATATTCATCTGTATAAGGTTGAACTCTACTTAAAAGATAAAGGCGTTTTCCTTTCTCAATCATTTGTACCAATAAACTGCTTTCATCCTTTTTTTCGGGATAAAGGTCGGAGAGCAGGTTTTTCATGCAGTTTACAGCAATACGATCGGGTTCGAAACGAGCAGTTATGTATTGAGGATAAGTTTCCTGCACCCAACTGGTTTGATAAAGTGAAAAATTCTTCCCCATGTGGTGCTGCAAACCAACAATGAGCGCTTCTTCAGTAAGGATATCGCCATAACCATCAAGCGGACCAATATAGGTAATCAGCTTTTTTGGCAATTCAAAAGTGGGAAAATAATATTTAAAAAAGGCCAAACCTTCCCTCACTTCTTTTTCATAAGAAGTGAAATCGGTATAGATTTTCCGTGTGCTATCGTATATGGGCCTGTAGCTTTGAAGAAATCCCCTGATGTAAAGCAAAGCGGTATCAGTGCTCCAGGAGGGATCGGTATTTAGGATGCTGCCCAGGAAATTTTCTCCGAAGCCCGGGTATTTTGCAATCAGTTGATCCAGCTCGGGCGAAAGCCGGTTGGTGTCGAGTTTAAACAACTCCTCTTCAAATCGTTGTGTTTTGAGGTCGATTTTGATATTAGATACATCAGGGATTTTTGGGCCATCATGGCAGGAAAAAAACAAAAAGCCAATTGCTAAACTTAAGAAGAATCGCATGAGAATAAATTAACTTTACAAATTAAAATGATTTTAAACAAGCATAAAGGTAATCAGCCCTATATATAACATGCAAATATTTCTCGCCCAGCAAAATTATCATATCGGGCATTTTGAATACAATACCCACAAAATCATTGAAGCTATCCGTAAAGCCCGTGATGCCGGTGGCGACCTGATTGTGTTCAGTGAACTGGCAGTATGTGGATATCCTCCGCGCGACTTTTTATTGTTCAGCGATTTCATTGCACAATGCGAACGATGCATTGCAGCAATTTGTAATGAGGCCAAAGATATCGCTGTGCTGGTAGGCGCACCTTGTAAGAATAAAGAGATAGCCGGGAAGGATCTTTTTAATGCTGCTTTTTTTATTGCAGACGGAGCCGTAAAACAAGTGGTTCATAAAACATGTTTGCCTACTTATGATGTGTTTGATGAAGACCGTTATTTTGAGCCAGCGAATGAGTGGAACATCATCCATCATAAAGGGTATAAACTTGCAGTTACCATTTGTGAAGATATTTGGAACCTTGGCAATAATCCACTTTACAGGACTTGTCCGATGGATGAATTGATAAAACATCAGCCTGATCTGATGATCAATTTATCGGCATCTCCTTTCGACTATACGCATGAAGAAGACCGTAAAGCCGCAGTGAAAGCCAATGTGCTTAAATACCAATTGCCGATGTTTTATTGCAACACGGTAGGTAGTCAAACCGAAATTGTATTCGATGGATGCTCATTGGTGTTTGACGGGAAAGGAAACCTCTGTGGTAAAATGCCCAGCTTTGAAGAAAGCCTTCAATCTTTTGAAGTGAACCTGGATGGAACAATCAATGGGGAAATACTGGAGTCGGTTAACAATTTACCCGACCTTGAGTTAAATCCGGTAACCCTCGAGGCAGGATTGAATATCTCTCATATCTATGATTGCCTGATTTTAGGCATCCGCGATTATTTTACCAAGATGGGCTTCACTAAGGCCATCATCGGCAGCAGTGGCGGTATTGATTCTGCTGTTACGCTTGCTTTGGCAGTTGCAGCTTTGGGCAAGCATAACGTTACAGCGGTGTTGATGCCATCCACTTACTCTACCAACCATTCCATTGAAGATGCTGTTAAATTGAGTGAACAACTCGGCAATCCCTATCACGTACTTCCGATTCAGCCGATATATGAAACTTTTCTGCAAATACTTTCTCCATTATTCCAACAACTGCCATTTAGTGTTGCAGAAGAAAATATTCAGAGCCGAACCCGTGGAAACCTGTTAATGGCAATCGCCAATAAGTTTGATTACATTCTGCTCAATACTTCTAACAAAAGCGAACTGGCTACCGGATATGGAACATTATATGGAGATATGGCCGGTGGCTTGGGCGTACTTGGAGATTGTTATAAACTTCAGATTTATGAATTGGCCCGTTACATCAACCGCCATGAAAATATCATCCCACTTCATATCCTAACCAAACCTCCAAGTGCAGAGTTAAGGCCCGGCCAGAAAGACAGCGATAGTTTGCCGGATTATGAGTTGCTTGATCATATCCTTTATCAGTATATCGAACAAACAAAAGGCCCCGATGAAATCAAGGCGATGGGTTTCGATGCGGAACTGGTAAACAGGATCCTTCGAATGGTGAACCGAAATGAATATAAGCGCAACCAGTTTTGCCCTATCATTCGCGTTTCGCCTAAGGCATTTGGAGTGGGGAGAAGAATGCCCATTGTTGGAAAATATTTAGCATAACCTTGCATTAGCGAGTATAACGAAACCATCAGATATGCCTGCTTTTACTGATATTTGTTGATACTGAAAAGCATGAAACTAAACCATTGAAACCCCATGTTACAAACCGCAGAGGATATCCGGCTACTGAATGAAAAAATTAAGATGGCATCAGGTTTTATCGACCGTGTGCATCATGAGCTCAATAAAGTGATCGTAGGCCAGCAAGTGATGATCGACCGATTGCTGATTGGATTGCTGAGCAATGGACATATATTGTTAGAAGGCGTTCCGGGATTGGCAAAAACCCTTTCCATCAAATCGCTGGCTCAGGCTGTACATGCACAGTTTAGCCGCATACAGTTTACGCCTGATCTCCTTCCTGCTGATGTGGTTGGAACCATGATCTATAACCAACCCAAGAATGAATTTTTTGTACGCAAGGGACCCATTTTCGCCAACTTCATATTGGCGGATGAAATCAACAGGGCGCCGGCAAAAGTACAAAGTGCCTTACTGGAAGCCATGCAGGAAAGGCAGGTAACCATCGGGGATACCAGCTATAAACTTGAAGAGCCTTTTCTGGTGCTGGCTACTCAGAATCCGATTGAGCAGGAAGGCACCTATCCGTTACCGGAAGCACAGGTAGACCGTTTCATGCTAAAGGTGGTGATCGGGTACCCGAGTAAGCAGGAAGAACAGCAAATCATTCGGCAAAATACCATCGGGTTGCAACAACCTGCCATACAAACTGTGGCGTCAACCCGTGAAATTTTAGATGCCAAAGAACTGGTAAGACAGATTTACCTGGATGAGAAAGTTGAAAATTATATTCTTGATATCGTTTTTGCCAGTCGTTTTCCGGAGCAATATCAGTTGTCTAAGTTGAAACCATTGATCAGTTATGGCGGGTCGCCAAGGGCGAGCATCAATCTGGCACTGGCAGCCAAAGCCAATGCCTTTCTGCATCACCGGAGTTATGTGGTGCCCGATGATGTTAAGGAAATCTGTCGCGATGTGATGCAGCACCGTATCGGAATTACTTACGAAGCAGAAGCGGAGAATGTAACCAGCATTGATATCATCAATGATATTTTAAGGGCGGTTGATGTACCCTGATCGTTATTGTATTTTCCATCTTCATGAATCCACATTTTGACAACTGCTGAAATTATAAAGAAAGTCCGTGAGCTTGAGATCAGGAGCAAGAAAATCACTACACACTTGTTCACAGGTGAATATCATTCTGCTTTCAAAGGAAAGGGCATGAGCTTCAGGGAAGTTAGGGATTATGCAGCAGGAGATGATGTAAGGTTCATCGATTGGAATGTGAGCGCCAGGTTCAATACACCATTTACCAAACTCTTCGAAGAGGAGAGAGAACTTACCATGATATTGCTGATTGATACCAGTTCGAGTAATCTATTCGGCACAACATCAAGAAGAAAAAAAGACCTGATTAATGAGATTGCGGCGCTGCTCACCTTCAGCGCCATCAGCAATAACGACAAAGTGGGGGTGATTTTTTTCAGCAACCGTATTGAAAAATATATACCACCTCAGAAAGGCAGGCAGCATGCACTTTTTATCGTAAGAGAACTGCTAACGGTAGAACCCCGATCAAAAGGAACCGGCCTGGGGCAGGCTATCCGTTTCTTCAACAATACTACCCGACAAAAAAGTATCGCCTTTCTGATAAGCGATTTTATAGATAACGGATTTGAAAGCGACCTGAAAGTTATCGGGCGCAAGCATGACGTGATTGGAATCAGAACCTATGATAAAATGGACATGCAGTTGCCTGCTGCAGGGCTGCTATACGTAGAAGATGCCGAAACAGGTAGGCAGCAATGGATCGATACCAATAGCGCTTCAGTTCGCTATCAATACCAACAACACTTTTTCAATAACACAGAAAGAACAAAATCAGAATTCCTGAAATCAGGTGCTGATTTGCTTCATGTGCGTACAGATGAGGATTATGTAAAAGTTTTACAACGTTTTTTCCTTACAAGAAAATAAACCCCGGTGCAAGATGGGAAGCACCTCTTATGAAAATAAATATCCAAATATTTTTTTTGATTTTTGCCCTCGTGCTTGTAAATGCTTTCAATGGGTCATCACAGCAGGTATCGGTAGTAATGGATCCTCAGGTAATTCTTATTGGCGAACAGGTGAACCTTAGATTGAAAGTGTTGTTGCCCACTAAGGATAACTATTGCGAATGGCAGTGGCCGGATAGCGTTGGTCATTTTGAGCAGATTTCAAAATCGGAAGGAAAGATCCTTCAGGAAAACGGGCAATCTTATTTTACACAAGAAATAGTATTTACAAGTTTTGATTCCGGGCGCTGGTACCTGCCCGCAATGCCAGTGATTACGGGCGCAGGCAACAACCGCAAACTATTGCTCACCGACAGTATTGCTGTTCGGGTTAATTATGCTATCATGGACAGCTCGGGGGTACTGCGTGATATCCGTCCTATTCTTTCTGATCCTTTTACCGATTACACCCGGTGGTATATTGGAGGGGGCGTATTATTGGCATTAATGATTGCTTATGGGTTATTCCGTTTATGGAGAAAAAAAATGAGTAACAAGACCCCTTTAAAAAGAAACCATTTATCAGCTTATGATGAAGCCATGGAGGCCCTGGATGCAGCAGGAAAAATCAGGCTGGATTCCGAATCAGGGCTTTTGACGTACCATACTGCATTGTCGTTGCTGTTCAAAAGATATTATGGCAGGATTTGCGGTGAAAGCCTGATGAAAGATACCACTAGCGACCTTTTGCTTCGTATGCGAAAAGATAAACTTGCTCAGGATGCCGTAGCCCTGTTGGCATCTCCGTTGCGTTTATGCGATGTCGTTAAGTTTGCACGATATCATCCCGACGCGCAAACTTCAAATGATTGTGCCATTCAGTTGAAGGACGGCATAGCAATGATCCATAATCGTTCCACTTCTAAAGCGCAAACCCTTGCTGATTGAGTATTTTAACCATATCCGTTTTGCCTATCCACTGGTATTTCTGCTCTTTAGCCTGATACCGCTGATGATTTTCTGGTATGCAAGAGCAGGAAGGAAAAGTACCGGATCACTCAGGATGTCTACATTAACAGCTCCGGGCTTGCAAAACTGGAAAACTACTTTTGTAAATCTGCCTTTTGTACTTAGGCTTTTCAGTATAGCCTGTTTGATTATCGCATTGGCAAGGCCGCAAACTGAATTACGCCAGGAGATAGCGGAAGGGAAGGGAATCGATATCATATTATGCATTGATGTTAGCGGAAGCATGACTGCGCAGGATTTCACGCCCAACAGATTAGAAGCTGCCAAAAAAGTAGCTACTGATTTTGTAAACCGCCGTTTGACAGACCGTATCGGAGTAGTTATTTTTTCGGGAGAGAGTTTTACCCAATGCCCTTTAACTACCGATCATTCGGTATTGGTGAATGCCATCAGCAATATCCGAAATGGTTTACTGGAAGATGGTACTGCAATAGGTTCAGGATTATCAACCAGTGTCGACCGCTTGAGAAGTGCAAATTCACCCTCAAAAGTGGTACTCTTGCTCACCGATGGAGAAAACAATGGTGGCTTGATTGATCCGCAAACGGCAAAAGAAATTGCACGCACTTTTTCGGTAAGGGTTTACACGATCGGCGTTGGTTCAGACGGATATGCGCCAAAACCTATCCAAACGCCTTTAGGTGTAGTGATGGAAAGAGAAAAAGTTTCGATTGATGAAAAGCTACTCACCGAAATAGCAGCACAAACCGGAGGTAGGTATTTCAGGGCAAAAGACAATGAAGGGCTCGCCGAAATATACAGCAACATCGATATGCTTGAAAAAACGCCCGTTTCTCTGATCAGCTCTGTGCGCAAACAAGATAAATTTTTTCCTTTTGCAGCGGCCGCACTTTTTTTACTGTTTATTGAAATGCTACTGCGGTTAACAGTTTTCAGAAAATTTCCCTGATTGGATAGTAGGGGAATCCCCAGAAATATGGTTTACCCGATGTTTGTTAACTTGCGGTATGGAGGCTGTTGTTTATAAATCTACCGGAAGCTGGTATCAGGTGAAAACCCGTGATCGGCAGTTGCATAAGGTGCGCATGAAAGGAAAGTTCAAGATTGATGGCATCACTTCTACCAATCCGATTGCAGTTGGTGATATCGTTGAAATAGAAAATGAAACAGATGCGGAAAGTACGGTCATAACGGGTATCCATGAACGCAGAAATTATATCAATCGGGTATCACCTCACAACCGCAACCAGCATCATATTGTAGCTTCTAACCTCGATCAATCGCTGCTTTTTGCCACCCTTAAAGATCCTAAAACAAGTTTTGGTTTTATCGACCGTTTTCTGATCACTTCAGAAGCGTATCATGTTCCGGCTATCGTCGTATTCAACAAAACCGACCTGCTCGGGAAGAAAGGGCAGGAAAGAATGGAACTCGCCAAAGAAATCTATCTTCCCATAGGTTATCAATTAATGGCCATGAGTCTTCAGGAAAAAAGTGGTGTTGAAGAAGTTATGGCATTGCTTAAAGGAAAGGTTACTTTACTGAGCGGGCATTCAGGGGTAGGGAAATCAACTTTTATCAATCACCTCTTTCCTGCCAATCAGTTAAAAACACAGGAAGTAAGCGGTTGGAGCGGAAAGGGTATGCATACCACTACATTTGCTGAAATGTTCGATTTGCAAGGAGGAGGACAGATTATCGATACTCCCGGTATTCGGGAAATGGGTTTGGTGGATATCAGCAAGCAGGAACTCGCCCATTATTTTCCTGAAATGCGCAGGTTGATGAACGATTGTCAGTTTAATAATTGCATGCACATCAACGAGCCAGGTTGTGCCATAAAAAATGCTGTCAATAACAACAGCATTCATACGGAAAGATATGTGAGTTACTTGTCTATACTGGATAGCCTTGAAGTACCATCTTATTGATGGGTTTAAAAAGCTTGCCGCTCCAGAAAATGGGCTACCTCGATCACAGCCTTGTTGTCGCTTTTTACACTCTTGATTTGTTGCGGAAAAATACTTACACCTTCAAAAATGTTGTAATGCAGGGTAAGGAATTGACCTTTGTACTTGAAATCCCAGTCAAGGGTTTCGGTGTCATCCACCTGGTTCATAAAAATCACCTGCAATTGATCAGCCAGGGTATGTGCAATTGCATAGAATTTAGAAATGCCACAATTGTCATCAATCACGGCTTCGGTGCCTCCCGATTTGGTTTTTAATTGGTACGACATAAATATAGGGTTTTAATTGGGTATCGGTATTTACTGAATTCGAGGGGAAAACGTTAAAACTTCTTTCCTCCTTTGTATTTAGATTTGCTGGCGGCTTTATCTGCTTTGGGATCACCCAATCGTTCGGCACCTATAGCTGCACCGCTTGTTTTACATCCTAATTTTTCTTTTTTCTGGAAGACTAAACAGCCCCCTAAAGTTGAAATAACCATGATGGCGATAAGTGTCTTTTTCATCCAGTAAAGTTAATACATGTTTGCATAAACGCATTTATCATGATTTTATTTTATGGTTGGGTAAACCATTTGCTGTACGACAAGTAATTTTCTGCTATGCGGTTGATTTCTCCTTTTATCAGTTCCTGGCTGATGTCTTTTACTTTTTTGGCCGGTACACCTGCATAAATAGAACCTGCTTCCACCAGTGTATTTTCCAGTACCACTGCCCCTGCAGCAATGATACTGTTGCTGCCAACCTGAACATTGTCCATAACGATTGCCCCCATCCCAATTAACACATGATCGGCAATCGTGCAACCATGTACGATGGCATTATGGCCTATGCTTACATTATTACCTATCAGGGTTTGGGTTTTCTGAAAAGTACAATGGATTACCGCGCCATCCTGTACATTCACCCTGTTACCTAACCGGATGCTGTTTACATCTCCCCTGATCACAGCATTGAACCAAACACTGCAATCATCACCCATCTGTACATCGCCCACAATGGTTGCATTGGGCGCAATAAAGCAATTGGCACCCATTTGAGGGAGCACTCCTTTAACTGGTAAAATGGTTGGCATATTTTTCTTATTTTCTTGAAAATGTTTACAAAATCAATTGCTTTCTGAACAGGAATCAGCTGTAATGTATAAAGCCTACTGTCATTGCACTAAATTCGTATTTATTTTTCAAACCTTCTGCATGAACAACAGGGCATTGTTTCTTCAACATGTGGGTCAAACATCAATGGCACCACTTTGTATTGATATCATAAAGGCTGAAGGAAGCTACTTGTGGGGAGCCGACGGCAAGCGATACATCGACCTCATTGCAGGAATCAGCGTATGCAATATCGGCCACAGGCATCCGGCAGTGGTTGAAGCCATAAAGCGACAGGCGGATGCGTACCTGCACATCATGGTTTATGGCGAGTTGATTGAAAATCCACAGGTTCAATATGCGAAAAAACTAGCGGCGCATTTACCGGCATCATTAAACAGCGTCTTTTTCACCGCCAGTGGATCTGAAGCTACTGAAGGGGCCATGAAGCTGGCAAAACGAAGCTCAGGCAGAACCGGGATTGTTTCTTTTCAGAATTCTTATCACGGAAGTACTCAGGGAGCATTAAGTGTAATGGGCAGCGAATACTGGCAGCAGGCGTTTCGTCCATTGCTACCCGGAATCACTCAATTGCCCTACAATGACATTGAAGCGCTTCAGCAAATCACCAGTGAAACGGCCTGCGTCATTGCCGAAACCATTCAGGCGGAAGCAGGCGTTATCTGTCCGGAAAACGGATGGCTAACGTTGTTGCGTAAGCGATGCGATGAAACCGGAGCGTTGCTGGTGTTGGATGAAATACAATGTGGATTTGGCCGTAACGGAACCTTGTGGGCTTTTGAGCAATTCGGGGTAGTGCCTGATATCTTATTACTAGGTAAAGCCCTGGGTGGTGGGATGCCCCTAGGAGCTTTTGTAGCGGATAAGCGATTGATGGATCAACTCGCTTACAATCCGGTACTTGGCCATATCAATACTTTTGGTGGTCACCCGGTGAGTTGTGCTGCAGGTTTAGCAGCCTTTGAAGTATTGCTTGAAGAGAAGATCATCGAATCTGTTGCTCAAAAAGCATTACTGTTTCAACAACTTCTTCAACATCCTTTGATAAGGAAAGTAAATAATCGGGGCCTGATGATGGCGGTATACTTTGAAAGTTTTGAGCAGAATAAGAAAGTGATTGATGCCCTGATTGAAGCGGGTGTATTTACCGACTGGTTCTTATTTGCCAGCCATTGTTTGCGGATTGCCCCTCCATTGAATATAGATGATGCTGATATCAGGCTTGCCTGTAAATTGATCATAGAGGTATTAAACAAGTTATAGCAGCTGCCTCCTTCACCCGCATCGGTTGTAAAGAGTTGTTAAATAAAAAATTATTTTGGTTATAAGGTAAAGGATTGTTTACTTTGTAATTCAAAGTACTTTTATGAACCAGCAGCAACAATCCTTAGAAACCCTGCAAAATATACGCTCAATGATGGAGCAGAGCAGTAGATTTATAAGTTTGAGCGGACTCAGCGGAATCAGTGCCGGAATTTGTGCACTTACAGGCGCTGCAGTTAGTTACGACTATGTGTATGGCTATAAGGATTATATCATAAACGAAAACGTTGCCATCGTACAAGCGTTAGCCAAAGATTATAGCATCCTTCTCAATACCTGGTTATTTTGGATTGCAGCAGCTACCTTTTTATCCGCTTTATTGAGTGCATTCTTTTTTACCTGGGTGAAAAGCAGGAAACAGGGAATTCCCTTGTGGGGGAAAACAGCCAAACGGTTAATGATTAATATGTGTATTCCTTTACTGGCCGGAGCTATCTTTATTTTCCGGATGCTGCATTTTGGAACATTTGGATTGGTGGCACCGGGTTGTTTAATTTTTTATGGACTGGCACTCATTAATGCCAGTAAATACACCCTGCCAGAGGTTCGTTATCTTGGCTATGCCCAGTTAGTATTGGGTATAATTAATCTTTGGTTCGTAGGTTACGGGCTTTATTTTTGGGCAGCAGGCTTTGGAATCTTGCATATTGCTTATGGGGTTTACATGTGGTGGATTTACGATCGAAACGCCTGAGCATACTGCTTTTATCAGGAAACGAACGGCAAAAAAAAGCTATGAAAAATCCCATTGATCATTTAAATAAATTATTCGACAGCAGGGTGCGTCTTGGCATCATGAGCACCCTCATGGTGAATGCAGATATGAATTTTAATGAACTCAAAGAATTATTGCAAATAACTGATGGAAATCTTGCCAGCCACTTGAAAGCGTTAGAAGCGCAAAACATTATTTCTGTATCTAAAGGTTTCATAGGTCGCAAAACAAATACCATGTACCGAATCACAAAGTTTGGAGAAAAGGCATTTAAAGCTCATTTAGACGCGCTTGAAAAAATGATCAGAGCTACGAAATGATTTTTTTTATCCATATACTTTGAAATACAAAGTACTTTTAAAATGAAAAAATATTTACAACCCATTATCCTTGCTTTCAGGATTTGGATCTGCACTGTATTCTTTGCTACTTGTGTGGTTTTTATAGGTATCCAATTTTCACAGATCGAAGGTTTAGAAGTTTTTGCATTGATACTATTTGTAGCCATGTTGTGCAGCTTTCCCGCATTTGTTATGATGGCTATGTTTTTGCCTTTATTGAAAGTATACCGAGTACGAAATAAATATAGTGCTTTTATAACCATACAACTTTTTATCGCATTTCTTTATGGTTTACTGGGCGCTTCATTCAACCTGATGTTTATTTTTCGAATCCGTTCTCCAGACCTGTCATTCCTTTTCTCATGTTTTACCATAACGACAGTTTTATTCATAGTTGCTTTTTTCTCCACGTTCATAACACGAAATGCGCTTTTTAACTATTTGTATCCTGAGTCAGGATCAACAATAACATTCACTTCATTAGTAACTGAAATAAAAACAAAAAATATGGACACAAATCAATTACCCGCTTCACCCGCTCAGCAACCAAACCGTGTATTCATCAAGGGAATGATTACGGCAGGATTGATTCTACTCATGAACATCCCTGCGTTTTTTATTCAAAATCTGGTAACAGAACGCGAACAACGGCAAAAGGAAGTTGTAAAAGAAGTAAGTAGCAAATGGGCTGCTTCACAAA
>Ga0164293_10000526_pt1 | contig 30541 bp, 25 predicted proteins | sample GEODES118metaG_FD_111487 | JGI IMG/M metagenome (GOLD analysis project Ga0164293, IMG submission 111487) | Eutrophic lake water microbial communities from Lake Mendota, Wisconsin, USA - GEODES118 metaG | ecosystem: Environmental > Aquatic > Freshwater > Lake | place: USA: Lake Mendota...
CGTTTCTACCACAAAGTAAAGCAGTTTTGCATAAAAAAACAATTTTTTATGGGTTATCTTTGAACCTCGAAATAACTAATATGTTCAACCAAAGAGTCAAAATCAAGCAATTGTTAAGCGGAACCGATGCTAATTCAGCTGTCGGAGCCGAAGTAGTAGTCATGGGATGGGTGCGCACCTTCCGAAATAACCAGTTCATCGCATTGAACGACGGTAGCACCAATAACAATGTGCAGGTGGTGGCTAGTTTGGGTGAATTTGATGAAGCTTTATTAAAACGCATCACCACGGGGGCTTCTTTAAAAGTAAAAGGTGTGGTCGTAGAAAGCCAAGGAAAAGGTCAAACAGTTGAGGTAAAAGCAACAACAATTGAAATACTAGGAGACAGTGATGCAGAAAAATATCCTCTACAACCCAAAAAGCACTCTTTAGAATTTTTAAGAGAAAAAGCACATTTACGTTTTAGAACCAATACGTTCGGATCTGTATTTCGCATTCGTCATGCCTTAGCATTTGCGGTACATCAGTTTTTTAATGATCGTGGATTTTTATATTTAAATACACCCATCATTACATCAAGCGATGCCGAAGGTGCAGGTGAGATGTTTCGCGTGACCACACTTCCAATGGAAGGAGCTCCAAAAAACGAAGCAGGTGAAATTGATTATACCGAAGACTTTTTTGGCAAGAGCACAAACTTAACTGTAAGTGGTCAACTTGAAGGAGAACTAGGCGCCATGGCGTTTTCAGACATTTATACTTTCGGTCCTACCTTCCGCGCAGAGAATTCAAACACGACAAGACATTTGGCAGAATTTTGGATGATCGAACCAGAAGTGGCATTCAATGACCTCGAAGACAATATGAATTTAGCAGAAGATTTCATGAAGCATTTAATTGCTTATGTGATGGAACACAATGCAGATGACTTAGCATTTTTAGATGCGCGTTTAGCAGAAGAAGAAAAACAACTACCTACTGAAAAAAGATCTGGCTTAGGATTAATTGAAAAATTAAAATTTGTAGTAGAAAACAGTTTCGAAAGAATCACGTATACGGAGGCCATTGATATTTTATTAAATAGCAATCACTATAAGAAAAAGAAATTTACCTACGATGTAAAATGGGGCATTGATTTACAAAGTGAGCACGAAAGATACTTGGTAGAGCAGCATTTTAAAAAGCCAGTGATTGTTACGGGTTATCCAGCGGCGATCAAAGCTTTTTATATGCGCATGAATGATGGATGTGAAGCTGGTAAAGAGACGGTGGCAGCAATGGATATTTTAGCACCAGGTATTGGAGAGATCGTTGGTGGATCACAAAGAGAAGAGCGTTTGGATAGGCTAGAAGCCAGAATGAATGACATGCACATTCCTTTAGAGGAGATGAGCTATTACTTAGATACAAGACGTTTTGGTACAGTGCCACACGCTGGATTCGGATTAGGTTTTGAGCGCATGGTGCAGTTTGTTACAGGCATGACCAATATTAGAGATGTCATTCCTTTTGCAAGAACGCCGAAAAACTGTGAATATTAAAAATATTTTTAAAGAGCGCACTCGCGCTCTTTTTGTTAATAGCGCTACAAAATGTGCAAGGGTTAAATCTAATTATTGTCTATGGGAATTATTTATGTATTAATTGGTGCGCTTTGTTTTGCTATTAGTAATGCTTATTGGAAAAAAGCAACAGCAACAATTCCATATCAAATAGGCATGTTCCATCGCGGCATTTTTGCCACCATTATTTTTTCTGTTTTATATTTTGGATTTCGCCAAGCAGATTTTTTTAAATACTGGGTGGTGCGTGATATTGCATTGGACAAAGAATTTATTTTATCCATTACATTAAGTGTATTTAATATTTTTGGACTTGTATTTTTTTTACAAGGTATTCAGAAAGCGCCTGTAAGTGTTGTGGTACCTGTGTCTTCCCTAAAAATATTTACAATTATTACAGCCGTATTTGTCATGGGGGAACTGTGGTATAATAATTATTTGATTGCTTTTATATTAAGTACCCTTGGTTTATTTTTATTGTATTTTAAAAGAGCCGAAGTACAACAAGTCAATACATTTAAAAAAGGAATTTTATATGGCATAGCTTCAAGTTTTTTTTGGGGCAGTTCTTTTGCTTTGTATAAATTTCCGATTGCATGGTGGGGTCCACTTGGTTTCAGTTTGATCATTGAATCTGTAGCCATGTTATTTGGTTTGGTCTTAGTGATTAAAGACGGGCTGATGAATCAGCTAACCGCCTATTTAAAATTGATTCATATAAAGGCGTATTTGATTTTAGGCGCCTTGCTTGTCATTGGAGGCTTGGCTATTAACATGAGTTATGGTTATCTGCCAGTGGTGGTGATTAATATCTTAATTATTGGCAGTCAAATTATCTCTGTATTGATTGGTTATTTTATCTATAAAGAGCGCTTAAGCATCCAACAATGGATCGGATTAGCCTTCATCATTGCCAGCTTTTTTGTAGTGGCAGTGGTCGCTTAATTCCACTGATTTTCAATAAACAAGGCTTATTTTTTGCTATTTAAGGTCGGTCTGCTTATATTTGCTCCCCGAACAAAGCAATTTGTTTGGATGGATTTACATCCGATGGCGCTGTAGCTCAGTTGGTAGAGCAAAGGACTGAAAATCCTTGTGTCCCCGGTTCGAGCCCGGGTGGTGCCACTAAAAAGCAAAAGCCTTGTAAGTTTAACTTACAAGGCTTTTTTAATGATAGCACTTTTGGAAAAAACCAGACTAAAACTCGTTTTCTTTTTCCTCCAATTTATAATCTTGATCTTTCTGGTAATATTTTGCCCAGCCATTACTTAAAGCAAACATGATAGGTTTTGAAATCACTTTTCTCATCCAGATTGGGAAAGTGAATCTTCTTCTATTCGATAAGTATTCAAAATATTTACTATCGGCATCCCCTTCGGTATCTAAAATATTTCTCGCAACAAAATCACCACAAAAACTAGCCCATGGAAGTCCAACCGCTCCTTGAATAAATCGAACATTTGGATTTTTTTCATCTCTCACTACTATTGGCAATAAATCTCTAGTGGTATCAATCATACCTGGCCAGTATTGAATAAAGTTTAGATTTTTTAAAATTGGAAAATGGTTTTTAAATTTTGAGTGTACTCCAGAAATAACATTATTGTGATTCCACAAAAACGGAGTGAAGGTACTTGCCGCATTTCCTCCACCTAATAATATTCTATTTTGATCAATCAATCTCCAATAGGAATAAACTAAGGTGTTGTCCCACATTTGAAAGTCTTCGCCATTAGGAAGGAGTTCTGCAACTACTTTATCACTTAGAGGCTCACTAACACTTAAAAAAGTTTGTGCGTGATAAATTTGTTTCGACAAGTCATGAAATGTTTTAGGCATCTTATCAATAGAAATAATCATTTCTTTTGCCTTAATGGTTCCTGCATCGGTCATTGCGGTGTTTCCGTTAATAGAGTTCACTTCTGTGCTTTCGTAAATTTGCATTCCTGCTTTTAACAATACACTTTTCATGCCTTGTAAATATTGCAAAGGATTAAATCCAAATGTATCGTCGTAACGAATTCCGCCAGAAAAATTTTGACTATTGATAATTGTTTTGAGTTCGTTCTCGTCGTAAACTTTTTGATTTGTAAAGCCAACTTCTTTTCTTCCGTGTTCTTCTTCTTTAACTATAGCTAAACCACTTTTCCCTATTCCTAAAAACAAACTATCCTGCTCTCTGTAATCACACTTAATGTCGTATTTTTTTATATAATCTCTAACAAGGTTAATACCTCTTGTAGGAATTTCCCAAATTTCTTGAGCGCTCTCAATGCCATATCTTCTTACAATCTGACTTAACTCTAGTTCACTGTCTGGTGTCATGAACCCTGCGCTTTTACCGCTAGTTCCACCACCTACAATATTTTTTTCTACTAAAACTACTTTTAGGCCTTTGTCAATAAAAGCAGCAGCAGCAGAAATGCCACTCATGCCTCCACCAATAATTAATACATCACATTCAATGTCTTTTTGTAAAGGAGGACACACATCGTATTTATGTTCAAGTAAAGTAGTAAACCACCAGTTTTGAATGATCATATTGATTAGATTTTATTGTGAATAAATTATCATCCGTAAAATATACTTCTTTAACCGCTACCTACTTAAGGCCTCGGCATATATTAAAAGTATTATAAATATACTTTTAATAATATATTAATAAAAAATTATTTTAAAGAAAAGAGTCAACCTGTATCCAACCTAATATTTCAGGTGGATTAAATTACAATACCTTTCTAGTGCGCTTACAAAATATTGATTTTGAATGGTTTAAATCAAAGTTGAACAAATAATTTGAGTATTTTAACAAAACTAGATTTTTTCATCTCGTTCAAAACTGAAGTCTTTTTTACAATAATCACAATGTGCTCTGTAATTATAAGTCGTATCATAACTATACTCTGTATTAAACCTTTTATCTAGGGTGCCATCTTTATTGTACCGGCCATTGATCATATACTTTTCTGTTTCAGTGTCAATGAGTTTTATGGTAGACTGAACAAAATTGGGTTGGTGACATTTTGTACAATCAATAGTATACTTTATTCTTATTTCTATTTCGGCATATTTTGCCTCAGATCCAGTATTGACTAAAAGGGATTTCTTAAGCTTATAATGATATTTAGATCTAGCACTATTAATGTCCATGTTTCTTGCATCGTTCAAAATTTCTTCTAAAAACAACAACTCCTGCGCTTGCAATTTTTTAAATCTTCTTTTTGCTCTTATTCTACCAAGAATAATTAATCCAAGAAGGCCAATGCCAAAAAATATAGCGTTTCTTTTATATTTTTTATCAACAGCACTGTTTACATTATCATCGAATCTGTAAAATCCGTCTATTATTCTAACTTTTCCATCTGCATCAACAATAATATAACCAAAAGTATTGATTGATTTTTCCGCATCAGTATCATTAGAGTAAGTGCCATAAACACTTTCTTTTGTTACTTTTTCTGCTAAAGCAAATTCATAACGAATGCAGTTTTGATGTTTTAAATCTTCACTTAAAGCATATTCATTATTATAATCATAAAGATCTCTATACTTCATATTGTCAATATAAACGATATCCCAATCAGGCATCATCTGTTTAATTCTTGTTAAACGATCTTGTCTAGACTCTTTATACTTAAATTCATATTGCGCCATTTTTTTGTAATAAGCCTCTCTTAATCTAAATACATTTGTCTCCGCCTCATAGGTGTATTTTTTTACCAGCCTTTGTCTAATAGGGTCAATTAATTTTATATAGCTTTCATACTCCTTCATGCTTGTCACATTAGGCGCAAGGAGACCCTCATACTCAATCACATCATTTCTAAACTTAAATGAATAATCAACGCTATCAATGGGCTGACCAAAGTCCTTAATAAAATCTTGTAGTGTTAAATTAGAAGGGGTTCGGTAAGATTTTAAATCCCCACTACGACTTCTGTTTTCCGAAATCTCAATTTTACTCCACGATTTTTGTTTTCTCAAGTCTATATTATCACAACTGCTAAGCAAGGTTAAACCAAGAATTAAATGGGATAAATTCAAACGAGTCATCATACAATAAGTTTTCAAATTAAAAGAAGTATAAATCAAGACGCTTTGTGCTGGAAATCAAATATAATTAAATTCTTATATTTTATATCAATACCTATTGATTAATCATTAAAATGAAAATGAATCAAACCCTGTATACCTTGAGTAAATAAAATATAGATTACAAAAGCGAAGAACAATAATGCCATAACAATAAAACGCTTGTCGGAAAGGAAGCCAAGAAAAATACCCTCACCTATATCTAATAGATCATTGTTATCTCCTACAGTTATTATGGTTATAATGAATAAAACGACATAGATAAGTGCTCCATAGAAACTAATTGTCATAAAGGGGGCGATGCATAAATTTAAAGTCCAAATTGACAACCTCATTTCAAAAGCACGAATACGCAACAAGTTCTTGTCTGTATAGTTTTCGTAAAACGTAGTCAATATATAAATCATGATTAAACCAAAAAACGCAATGAGGCTATATACGGTTTCAATATATCCTCCAATGAACATACATAAGAATGGTAAGCCCGTGGAATAGATAATTCGAAATGCGGTAGCAAGTTTATTGTTCATATGCATTAAATATTCAAATAGAAATTAACAAGTTTATTTGCAAATTCTTTTTGTTGATTAATTGTACTATTTTTAAAACTAGGCGAATACTTTAAAATCAAATGTTTTACACCTGTTTCGTTTGTATATTTTATTTCATTATAAAAGTCAGAAAAAGATAAGTTTTCTTTATTTAATTCTGTTTTATCAACTTTAAAATTATCCAATATTTGAAACTCACCCTTGGCAGGATATTTTACATAAACAAATCCATCAGGATTAAGTATTATATTAATTGTATTTTTTGCCCAGTCGGCAACGTCTTTGAACACAAAAAATGATTTGTTTTTATCTACCAGGTTGTCAAATTCTGGGCGCCAATATTTTTCAATAAACTCATCTTTTGAGACTACTGATTTTTCAAAATTATGAATAGTAGAAATTAAATTTGTAAAATAAGTATCATCATCAATTTTTTGGATTTCATCCCCCTCTATCTTACTATATATATTTAAAATTTTATTAACAAATCCAACCTGACCTTCTTTTGTTGAGTTTTTAAATGCTCGCTCAAAGCCGATGAGTTTATGACTAACTATGTCTGGTGTGTTGTAAACGATTAGTGTACATGAAGCAGCATCTGAAATGGTAGTAAGGTTTTTACAGTTAAAGTCAGTATGTTTTAAGTGTAAAAATGTTTTTATTTCGGGTTTAAATACACCTTCAATTTTAATGATATAAATATTTTTTTCGGTCACGAAGGTTTTATATATAAATACATTGTCAGTATATTTCCAAAAATAATAAACAGCGTCACCAGGTTCTATTTTATCTCCAAAAAGTTTACCATCGCCATAAGCAAATTCACTTTTACTTAGCTTTTCATAAGTTTCAAACTTTTTAATTTTGCAATTAAAATCACTGTTTTTAATTTCTTCAAGTACTTCTAATAACTGCTCGGAAACGTCTTTGAATTCATTAGATAAAAATTTTCTCAATTTATTTTTATTAATCTCTTCCTCAAAGAATTTTAATTGCCCTTCGCTTATAGGAAGTGATTGGTTGTAATTTTCAATAACATCAGCAATAGCAGCGTTTAAATTATTAATTAATTTATTAAAATCATCAATTGAATTAATATCACCAATTACCCCACTTACGCCATAATCTAAACCAATTAGTCCAACTACGTTTGTTAATAAACTATTACCACGTTGATTTAACACATAGGCAGAGCCAATAGAAATAAGCAAATCAATTCCAGCTTTAATTTGTAATTCCTTAATTCTAGTTTTTGATAACTCAATTGCTTCGGTTGCGGTTTTAAAGAAAAAAGAAAGTGTGTATAAGTAAGCATCTATGGTTAATTCATCTGACTTAATTGCATATGCTTTTTTATAACAGTATTCTACCTCACTAAAGATGGCAGTTTGTTTTAAAAACCGAATCATTTTAATTGACCCAAGGGCAAGCCATGCTGAATGTTGAGAGTCGGTGTCCGTTTGAGCATCTAACAAAACATCCATGATCGTTTTTTCTGCTTCTTCAATTCTGTTTGCTTTCAACGAAAGTCCAGCCATTTCTAATTTAATTGCTATCACTGACATAGGATCCTATTTAAAATAATTAGTTTATAAATCCATCAAATTAAATATAAGAACAAATATTTATATATTAATTTAAAATCATACGAATGTATCCATCGGATACTTTTTTTATTAAAGAATTTGTCAAATCAAAGAATTAAATATATAAACTATTTTAATATGTGATAAATATTTATTATGTTTAAATATATAAAATCATCAATATGCAAAAAGCGCTTTTAACAATTGGTACGTTAATATTATTATCTGTTTATGGGGTGTTGTTTTATTTAACGGGAATAGCTGCTGGATTTTTAATGCCATCTTTGTTAATGGTAGTAACCGCTCTTTGTTATTATCTCACCCACAACCTACCCACAAAAAAAGAGATTTATGAAGATGGGGTTTATTTTAATACAACTGAACTCAATTTGTATTTTCCGATTATAATTATTGACTTGTTTGCGTTCATTTATTTTTTCAATCTACCTGAAGCATTACAATCTTTCAATTTATCTAATATAGTATTATTGTTTCTATTATTTTCCATTTTTATACCCTCTATTGTATTGTTTAAAGTTATTTTAAGTAATCAAAATGACAGGGTTATTTTATATAATGAAACAATTACTTGGTTTGATAATAAAGAGAAACATGAAATAAAATATATTGATGTAAATTCAGTAGAAGTTAAATCAGATAATATTGCGTTAATTTTTCCTAGATATTATATAAGAATAATCTTGAAAAACGGAAACGAATTATTTATTTTAACCTATAAAATGAATATTACGAAAAAGGGTGCTATTAAAATAAACGAATACATCCAATCGATGATTACAAATAAAATAAGCCTAGACGATATAAAAATTGATGCTCAAAAACTAGAACAAAAAGAAGATAATATTAACTCAGGATTTAAATTTGTTGGACAATTTGGACTGTATATACTTGCGAAATTTATTATTTATATATTCGCGTACGGTATGATGTTCCTTTTTGGTGCAATAGTTAGATTATTTATATAGAAATAAAATAAATTATGAGCTGGTATAGACTAAATATAAATACAGAAAAACAACTACAACGTTTCTCGGTCGTATTAATAGTGGCTTCGACTATATTAATTACTTGTGAAATAATTTTTGGAACTGCTCAAAATCAAAAATTCTTTGATATCGTTGATATTTTATTGGTCTTATTGTTTACTTATGAAATAATGCTAAGACACAAAAGTCATAGGACAGATATCTTTGAACGTGTATGGTATTATTTTGATATTTGTTTATTAATACTAGGATACCTTTCCTTTTTAAAAGGTTTTTTCACACATCCAGAAACAATTTATGTTTTAAGACTATTTAGGGTGACAAGAATCTTGAGGTTATTTGAAATATCAAACAAGCTTAAGAGTATCGAGAAAAAGATTATTCATGTCATACCATCAGTGATTACATTTGGGGCCTTACTATTACTGCTCATATTTGTGTATGCACTTTTAGGAATGAGTCTTTTTGAAAAACGAAATTTTGAAATTGTTTCATTTTCTAATCTCTACAGTTCTTCTAAAGCATTGTTTATATTTATTACTAGCGGATTAGATTATGCAGAGGTCATCAGAATAGTTGAAAAAGATACACCGAATCTTCCCATTTTTGTAGTGGACTTCTATTTTTTCTCATTCTTTATTGTTACATCAATGATCACATTAAATGTCTTTATTGCTGTAATGACTAATTCGGTACAAGAAGAATTAATTCAGGATATAAAAAATATAGATCGATCTAACGATCATCAGATAAAGGAGATGAATCAAAAAATTGATTTAATACTTGATGAATTGAAAAAGCAAAAATTATAGAATTAAAAAAAGGCCAACATAATTGTTGGCCTTTTTTTTAGTTCATTCATTTTAAATTATAATGAAAAACCTAAAGCTTCAGTGAGAACTTTCACATTAGTAAATTCTGATTTAGTAACTTTTCCATCTGCTTCAGCAATAGCAATAAGATCGACGATTAATGCTTTACAATTATCATCATTAAATCTTGCTTTTAAAATTGGTAAAGAATTTACTACTGTATTTTTTAAACCATCTTCGTCTAATGAATCATACCAAGCACCCGCTTCACTGATAATGGTATTCACATCGCTTCTAGATGCGTCATCTCCCATCCACTCTCCAACTTTTTCTTTAATGACTGCAACTTCTGATTGACTAAATTCACCATCTGAATAACCAGCAATAAATAAATATACCATTGTGATCACATGAGCATAATTAACGTCTGCAGGCACTTTAATTTCGTTTGACATAATTGATTGTTTTGTTGAAAAACAAATATAAATAAAAACTTATCTAAAAAAAATAATATAACTTTAATTCTATATTAATTAATAGAATTTTATGGCTTCAGAATTATCAATGAATGGTCGAAAGAAAATTGAAACGATCAAAAAGGAATTCAGTGAAAAGTTTGAGTACCTGACTTTGTCATTTTTTGACACAAATGGAGTTGAGTTTGATCAGGAGAAAACACTTTCTGAGATTAGAAAGTCGAAGGGTGACGACATATCAATCATTGCATCATTGAAAATCAGCTCATTAGAGAAAAAATTTGAAGATGAAATAGGTGTTAAGGTAGAGGTTTCGTTTATTAAAGGAGGTCAAATAATACAAACTGTTGAACAAAACAGCTTAACATTAAATGAATTGAATGAGTGGTGTGCTCAAAATGGTTGTGAAATCATTGGCACAAAATTAAACACCAAAGCCTCTAATCAAGCGCATACTACTATAGAAACTAAAGTTTCAGCAATTGATGATGCAAGTTTGCAGCGAGATTTGTTTATTGCGTTCAGCCAACTTTTTCCGGATGCAGAAGCAAAAAAAATTGGAGAGGACAATCATTTAGACATTTTTATACCGAGTGTTTATCCAAAAAGAGGTGCTCACCTTTATTTTAATACTGCAAAAGACGTTATTAAAATTGGCTATTATTGTAGAGATGAGGAGTTTGTATTAAAAGTACTTTCAAATGCTTCAAATATAGAATCTTATGCTAACGGCATACGAATTTTAGATAATCCAGCATTTTCTGATGCTAATTCGGCAGTAAGGGCAGCAAAAGATTTTATCTCAGATATTTTAAATTCAATCCATAAAGAGGTAACTAATACGAGACCCTTAGCGGAAACACCTTCCGCTCCTAAGCCCGAAATAAAGATAGATCCTAAGCCTATTATTAAAGAGGAAAAAGAGGAGTACAAGCCAAATGATGAGGAAGTGGATTTACTTGCTGGCTTCAATGAAGTTAAAAAAACACCGCCACCAAGAGCAGAAGAGACTAAAGCGCCAATAAAAAAATCGATAGAAGTTGATAAGCCCGATGAGGAGGAGGAAGCAGAAGATGAAGAAATTACAGTACCAGAAGACAATGAAGCAGTTGAGGTTGAAAGCGCAGCAATCGATGAAGATGAGGATGCAGCTGCAGAAGAAAAATCAGAGCTATCCTCCTTATTGTCTAAAATAAAAAGTACATCATCGGCTAGTTCCGAAGAGGAAGAAGAGCCGTTAGAACCTGATACTAAGGAACCCGAAGAGGAAGAAGAATCAACCGAAGAAGTGTCAGAGACAACGGAAGAGCCTACTGAATCTGAAGAAGATTCGAATGATTTTTCTACTTTATTATCAAGTTTAAATAAAGTTGATAAGGAAGAACCTAAGATTGAAAAAAATGATATTGAAGAAGAGGAGGAGGTGGAAGAAGAAGAGGTTAAGCCGATTATAAAATCTACCCCCACAGTGAAGAAGTCTGTATTATCAGCATTTGATATAACAAACGAAGCAACAATTAAAAAATTATGTGATCGAATAAAACAGGAAAGAATTTTACCTCATCTTCCATATATTAATACTGCATTAGAAAAAGAAAACTTTGATGTTGACAATCATGTTGCTAATTTCTTTTTATCTAAGGTTTTTATAAGTGATCAAAATATGGAAGGCTTCTTATATGTCAATATGGATGGGTTTCATAGTAACTGTATTGATAAAAAAGTAATGCAACCAATATTTTCTTGGAGTGGCGTAAAGGACATAAGATATATCGAAGAAGGAAGCAATGCAAAGATTGATTTAATTGCAGACCAAGGTGAATTAACAATTAGAGAAGAAGGTGCACATGCGTTGAAAGTTTTACACCACATATACTTATACGCCTGGAAGGAAGCAAATGATAAGTTTGCGAATGAATCAGTGATCATATGGAATGTGGTAGAAGACATGGGGATTAAATTAAATAGTTATCCAACACAGGAGGAGTATCTTACATAATTAGACGCATTCAATGGAATATAAAAAAATTAGCGAATCAGAAGTGACCATCACTGAATTAATGGTCCCCATTTATACCAACTTTGGTGGCAAAGTACATGGAGGTTATTTATTATCCTTAATGGATAAAGTAGCTTATGTGTGTGCAACAAAGCACAGTAAGGCATATTGTGTTACTGTTGCTGTTGAAGGAGTAGAGTTTTTAAGTCCTGTCGAAGTAGGCGACTTACTTATTGTAAAAGCTTCTATTAATTATGTGGGTAATACAACCATGATTATAGGTATGCGCATTGAATGTGAAAATCCAAGAACTGGAAAAATCACACATACCAATTCTTGTTATTTTACCATGTTAGCAAAAGATGAGCAAGGCATTCACTTGTCTGTACCTGGATTGATCTTAGAAAATGAAAGTCAACTAAGAAGGTTTTGTGAAGCAAAACGTTTAAAAGAGCTGTCAAAACAAAAAAGAACAATGCTAAATTCAGACTTAAAAGAACATAGCGTACAGCAACTGTCAGAACAGTGTTCAAATGATAAGTGTCAAATTATATTTTAAAATCCCCCAATCAATTAGATATTCATTAATTTTTATATATTTAAATTCATTTTGTTAGATTTGTATAGATTAAAAAATATATATTAACTTGTTTTAATAATTAGATTCATCTTGTTGCAAGCCAGATTTTTATTGAATAATAGCCAAGTTTCATATTTGATACAAGGCCAACCTTTTGATCTCGAATATGAGATTGATGGCTGTAGTCGTGTGATAATTATATACGATAATGGAGCCTCTGTTTTGAAGAGATACAGAATTCAAAAAAGTTCAGGAACTTTTTCTAGTGTTACAAATGTCTACGCACCAACAATTAGGTTTGTTGCATTGGGTATAGGTTTTAATTATGTAGACTTTGTTTTACATGTAAATTTTATGAATGTGGTACCCTTGGATATTTCAATCCAATTAGCACAACCAACATCGGTTACGATACCCGACATTAAAAGAGGATATTATAAAATTAACACACCCATTTTTGATGACGAAAATTTTAGACGAATTAACCTACTGAATAATAAAATAAATATTAAACCATACGACGATTTATCTGAGTATCTGAAACAAAATTAAATTTTAAAGAATGGAATCATCAAACTACAGTTTAAAAACACCCAATCGAATTACTGAATTTTTATGGTGGTGCGCGGGAGCCGATCCTTATTTTATGAGGCTCTCTCCAATGCAAGATAGGGTTAAGTATGCGGGGATTGGAGGTATCGTATTGTGTACTGGTTTGTTGGCCGGTGTATCTGGTGCATTTGCTTTTTACACTATATTCGGTCCTAAAGGAGACGCTAATGATTACTCCCTAACTGCAAGTATAGGTATTCAAATTGCCACTTTGATTTTTGCAGTCGTATGGGGACTTGTAATTTTTAATTTAGACCGTTTTATTATCTCTAGTACAGGTAAAGGTGACGGTACAGACTCCATTACTATAAAAGAGTTTTTACAAGCGCTACCACGTATTATCATTGCATTGATATTGGGTTTTGCAATCTCTTCTCCTTTAGAAATTAAAATTCTTGAATCGGAAATTAATTCAGAATTGAGCAAATTCCAAGCAGTATATGCTGAAGACTTAAATAAACAAACCGATTTATTATTTAAGCAAAAGAGAACAGGCCTGGAAAAAGATAAAGCAGAGTATGAAGGCAAAATAGCTGAATATGAAAAAGGATTAAGCACATTTGATACAGGTATTGATGATTTAGTTGCTAAGCAACAAGCAGAAATGCAAGATAAACGTGCTTATGGTTTTGGACCTGTTGCCCAAAAAATGCAAAATGATATTGAAACAAAACGAGGAGAAAAAGATAAATATGTAAATGAAAAGAGGTCCTCGGTAGAAAGTTGGAGAAAACAATTGGATCAGGTGAATACTAAAATCAATGCGTTGGCAGATGATTTAAGGGTAGAATATAAAAAGAACGAGCAAAAAGCCCATGGCTACGATGGATTGTTGAAAAGAATTCAAATTAGTCATGAAATAGGCGGTATTGTTCCTTGGATCATATTGTTGGTGTTTTTGTGTATTGAGATGGGTCCTATCTTCTTTAAAATGATGATGACAAAGGGTGTATATGATTTTATGGTTGAAAATTATAATCACAGACGCAATGTGGAAAATGGAATTTATAGAGAAGATTATATTTATGAAGGAAAGAACGGTGTTATCCATATGGAAAAATGGCGCTATTTAGAAGTGGAGAGTGCTAAGAAAGAAAAAGAATCAAAAACTCAAAAGCAAGACGAGATCAATACAGCAATTATAAATAAATGGGGTGAATCTAAAACACAAGATGTTGCTCAAAATCCAAACAAATATTTTACAGAAGGTGACGAAAGTGCTGTGAATAATAATGCTTAATGAGTAACTGGAAAGAATATATAACTGTAGAGGCACTAGGACTAGAGCGAGACCTTTGGGATAAGCTAGAATCGCCAGAACAACAAACCTATATTAATGCAATACTGCATTATGGGGGCTTTGTTGTCTGCACTTTTATAGGCGCTTATGCTTTATTATATCTAATATCTTCCTCTTTTTTATTAACTATTGTTGCGGGTACAATTTTGGCACTTATTTTATCAAGTATTGTTCGATTCTCTTTGATAATTTTAAGAAGATCCATATTTGATGTTTCAAAAAGTTACAAAAGTAAAATAGTTAGCCCTTTATTAAATAATGGCATGCAGGGTAATAGATTTGTGGCAGCTAAACCGGTTGTCCTTCCCGAAACAACTCCAAAAACACCGACCACCCCTAGCAAGCCAAATGCTTTTTCAAATTTATTCAAAAAACTTAATTTTAGAATCCTACCAAGTTTTAAAAATTTTAAACTTTCAAGTGATAGCCCAATACCTGGTTTTGCAATGTTTATTAGGATTGTAATTCTTTCAACAATTGGATTATTAATTGTTTTTCCATTGACATGTTTACTACATTTTTCGAGAGTAGAGGATTTAAATGCCGCTAAAAGAGAAGAAATAAAAACTAGGTTTATTTTAGATGCAAGAAAGAACTTAGATAAAAAGAAAAATCATTTTCAAAACAATATTGAAGAAATTAAAACACAGTTAAATCAGAATGTTGGTGTTTATCAGGTGAATGGCTTGATGAAACAAAAGCAACAAGAATTAGCTAAACTAACAAATGACTTAAATGGTTTTAATATCGAAAATGAAGAAGATTATGAAAAACAACTTAAAATTTTTAATGACCAAATTGATGGAAAGTATTTTTTAATTTCTACATTTTATGATGCTGTTAGATACCCATTTTTTTTATTCGTCTTCGTTGGCGTTTTTTATCTTTTATTTATGGCTCATAAAAGACTTATAAATATAAAAAATTCCAAATTGCTTGTTTATCCTAAGGAATCTACAAAGTTATATAAACAAATTATTGAGAAGGAGTACAATGAAACACAGGCTTATCTAAAAAAATATTTATTAGATAAATATCAATATGATGCAACGCCATTTATGGAAAATTCATTTTGGCTAAATCCGCCTTATTGTACAGAGAAGAGAGCATTTTTCAAGAAAAGAAATACTATTTCTAAAAAAGATTTCTTAGACCATTTTAATGCGCCTAAAATCCCATTGACAATTGAAAACTAGAATAAAATATTATAAAGGATTTTTAGATTGTCAGTTTTCTACTTCTACACCAGAGAAGATCGGAAACACCTATACTCAAAAATCTACCATTCACTTGGAGCCAAGATTTAGATTATATGATCCAGTAGAAATAGAGGAGCAAGAATTCATTTCTGAAAATGAATTAGAAACAAAACCCTATTTAATTAACAAGGGTAAATACGATGTAGAATTTTATTTTAACCAATCTTATTCGAATACGTATAATTTAAATCAAGCTGCATCTGAAAAAGAGTTTAATAATACTCCTAAGGATAATGTTCATTCAACTATTGAAAAAGTAGATGAGATTATATTGATTTTAAATAATCAATCCGCTCCTTCGTCCACTACAAAAGAACATGACATTAATAATTATGTTTACCATCAAGAAGGCAAAAATGCATTTTATGCTAATTTTTATGCCAACTACGGTAAAAGTACACATGGAAAAATACAAGGACAGGCTTATTTAAAAGCCATAGAATATATTGATGAGCATAACAATCCTATTCCCACTGTTCAAGTAATTGCAATTGAAAAACAAGAAAGACGCATTCAAGTTGCAAACACGAATCTGATCACAAGGGTCGTTGATAAAACAGGCTTACCTGTTCCGGCAGTGCTCTCAAATAATAAAGGCTGCTTGGGTATGTTCTCTAAAAATCAGCCAGTTGTAAATACCCAGGTTGGTCCAGATGGTAACATCGTAAATGTGGCTGACGTGACGGGCGCGAGTAATCCAGGATGTTTGGGTAGTTCTATGAATCCATTAAGGTCTGTTATGAATCCTTCTGTTGCTGGAGGCGCGAGTAATCCGGGTTGTATGCCTGGAGCTGCAGGCGGTGCCGGGAATGGAGGCTGTTTAAAAACTTTATTGGGCTTAATTCTAGGTGGTCTGCTTACCTACTTATTAATGAATGCTTGGCTTGCTAAAAATGCACCTGCTCCTCAAGTTATACATGATACTTTAGAGATAGAAGTCATCAAGGAGAAATTAGATACCTTAATGATTTTTAAAACAGATACGCTTTCTTTTGTTGATTCAACAACTAAGAAAAGCTATGAGACTGTGAATCTACCAAATGTTCAATTTTATACCAATAGCGATGTCTTATTGCCTTCGTCAGCAAAAGAATTACAACAACTAGCAGAATACCTAGTTAAAAATGATAGTTTAAATGCTACCGTATTTGGTCATACAGATAATGTAGGGGAACCTGAATCTAACTTAAGGCTTTCTCAAAGAAGAGCTGAAAGTGTGAGGAATTTCTTGTCAAGTCTTGGTATATCACCGGATCGTTTAACCGCTAGAGGTATGGGAGACTCTCAACCAAAGGCAGACAATAGTAAAGACGAAGGAAGGTTAATGAATAGACGTGTAGAAGTGGTTTTGACAAATAAAGAATTTGTCACTACTAAACGAACCCAGCTTCCTAAAGATTCAGCCAACTCAAAATCAAAAAAACAAAAATAATTGCATTCTAGTAATCCATATTTTAAAGCCAAATTTATAGGTTTATTTAAAAGACAAACTGGTCCTAATGCAGGTATCTATGTCTTTTCAGATATCCAATGGACTTACTTGAATATTACAGAATGTAATAAGATTGAAAAGTTCGATCCATATAAACACAAAACAGGCGATTATTGGTATAAAGAAAAAATTGCAGGAAGTGGATTTAATTGGTTTCGTCCAAAAGCAGATATACTTATACCAAAAAATATTGAAGAGGCTTACAACGGTAGCTTATACAATGTGCTTATTAAGAACCTTGAAATAAATAAGGAAAAAACAAATTTTTTATACAAGGATTGGTTTGAGGCAACAGGAGATATTTATTTTTTATTAAATCCTTTGAAAGCCCCAGCAAAGAAAAAAGTGATTGAGAATAAACCAGCTCCAGTAGTGGTTCAGCCTCAGAATAGTGATCCAATTGTCTTTGCAGTTCCAATTGATAATAATGTTTCTGGAACAAACGTGATTCAAAATACAATCATAAGAAATAATTCAGAACCTCGTGTAACAACAGTAAGGGGGGTTAATCCTGATGTCAATTTATATAACACAAATTCAGGAACTAGTATAAATCAAAATACGACCAATAATGGTCTAGGATCAAACAATGGAGGCTGTTTAAAAGGACTTGGATCAATTTTTGGATTTTTAGTATTTGCACTTTTCTTAATAAGTTTATGGTCAACTAGCAAAATATTATTTGCTATTTTATTGTTTTCTGGTTTGTCATGGTTGCTTTCAAGATTATTTAATAGCGGTTTATTAAAATCGATCTTAAATTTATTATTACTTGTTGTTTTACTTGGTTTTATATTTTCATTTTTCTACAAAACATCTAGTACCAAAAAGCCCGTTAAAACAAGATCAGGAAATATTAAAATAAGTCCACCTGTCCCTAAAAAAGATGCAACTGGTAATAATTTAACCGATTACGTCACAGAAAAAGAGGTTAAATGGTTTGATTTTATTAATTATAACTATCAGGCAAAATACGAAACCTCTGTTAGAAGCTATCAAGGGTCTCAGAAAGAGCAAACAGAAATCAATAATGTAGCAAGTCAATCTACTTCGTCAATTAAATATTTTACGAAATACTATGCAGGCTTGTATTCAATGGATGAGGGTAAAATAAATGAAATTGTCAAAATATTTAAAGATTCTGCTGTTAAAAAGAAAATGAATCCAAATCAAACTGCCGAAATGGTCATTACCTTTATACAAGAAATTCCATATTATCTTGTCCATGATGAAAGTTGTGCTAAGTCTGTTGCCACAGGAAACAGTTTTGTTAAGGAATATCACGCTGCAAATAAACCATGTCTGCCAAATGTAAAAGGTGGTGTACAATCGCCATATGAATTTTTACATAATTTAAAAGGAGATTGTGACACAAGGAGTTTATTGGGATATGCTATTTTGAAAAAATTAAATATTGCAGCTTCTGTTTGGGTAAGTGAAGCCTATGGGCACAGTATAATGGGCGTAGGTGTTCAAAATGGACATGGAATCTATAAAACAGTAAATGGAATAAAACATTATGGCGTCGAATTAACAGCTAAGGGCTATAGGCTGGGCATGGTTGCGCCTGAAAACAACAACCCATACAATTGGGATATTACAGTATACAACAACTATTAAATATGAAAGCACTTATTATCATTCAAGTATTAATCGCATTTACTGCAGGACTTACTGCATTGTTTTTAATGTATAAAAGCATGAACCTCTTTATGAAGAAGAAGTTTCAAATAGAGGAGTCAAATAGCGCCTTTGCCATTTTACAAGTAGGTATTTTAATTTCTACTAGTTTTATTATGGCATCCGTTTTAACGGCGGCAGTAAATGCAGTACAATTTTTAAATACAGGCTCTACAGTAGAGTTAAATAATATTCTTACGTCCTTAACGTATATTATTGTATTTATATTAATTGGGATGTTATTCACTTTTGCGGTGATTTTTTCATCCATATTTATATTTTTCCAATTAACACAGATTAACGAATGGGAGCAAATTAAACTTAATAATATTCCTACTTCTTTGATTTCAGCCGCATTGATATTGGGTTTGGCATTGATCATGGATGACTATATAGGACATCTTTGTGAAGCTTTAATTCCTTATCCAGACGTAATTCAAATAAGATAGTTTATGAAAGTCAATTCCTCGATCATTAGGATTGTAGGTTTATTGGGAGAGATCCCAGAAAAATCATCAAATAAATTATTTAAAAAATTTATAGATGCTGGCTATCGTCGAGAGTTATATCCTGTGGATGCTTCAGGAAATAAAGATAATAGACAGATACAGTTTTTAAGAGACTATTTTTATCCAAATTTCAGAAACATTATGTTTCTGAGAGATAATAAAGATGATAGTTTTAGATATATAAAATCAGATTATACCAGTGTTTCAATTGTTTATGGTTGGGGTGAAAAAAGAAAAGTGTACACGATAGGTATAATTAAATCAGAATTGTATTTATTTAAAGAACAAATTGGTCTATTCTCCCTTTCGATAGAGGTTCAAGAAGCAAATAAGAATTTAGAGGATATTAGTAATATTATTAGCGTTATTAAAAAATTTGATGCCGAACTAGAAGACGGAATTTTATGGAATAATTGGATCAGTAGTCAAATGTTGGCAAATATACCCCTAAGAAGTACTGATAATAGCAATGTTTCTTCGGATGAATATTCAGGTTCAAAATTTAAAGTATTTTCTGTAATTGATTTCGAACATCAAAGAGAAGAAAGAATGAATCATTTATATGATTTAGCTACCTCATCTCCATTAGGATCAGGCGCTGGCCAGGGTTTTTATGCCCCAGATGAAAAATATTTTAATCAAATTATGTCAAATAGAATAGCTGTTTTTACCAATTGGGAAGCAGTTTGTTTATTTGATAGTTTCTGTTCTGTTGGCCAATATAATTTAGGTGAAGCTGGTTCAATGAATTATACATCATGGGACTATACTTATTTTAGAATTTACTTATATAGGTTGTTTTTTAAATATAATTTGTATAGGTATAATTCAATGATCAATGAAGTAGATGCAAAAACAATTCAATTAAGAGACCAGTTTGAGTCCTTTTTAAACAACTATAATATCGGTCATATCTCCTTTAATTTTTTAGGCAATGAATTGTTTAATAAAACCGGGGAAGCCTTAGAATTAGAAAAAGAGTTAAATACATTTAGTGAAAGAATCAATAATCTTTCAAAGCAACTACAAGAAGAAAGAGAATCAAAAACCAATAATTTACTACAAATTGTCACAGTATTAAGCGGCCTTTCTTCTATAGCTCCGGCAATCGACATGATAAATCAAGCGGAACAATTTTTACAGTGGCCACCAATCATCTATTATGGTTTAGTTACTATTATTATCCTTACAATTATATCTGGAATTATATATTATATCTTTCCTGAGTTATTTAAAAAATTATGGAAAAAGAGGCCATCAAATTTGGAGTAGATACTGTTTTTCATATGATACGTCATTTTGAAAAAATTAATCCAAAGGATCTATCTAATATGTTAAATACCGGATATACTCAAGTTCAAATTGACAATGAATTAAAAATATATGGATCTAAATTCCATCCTTCTTTCGCAGCGACTATAACTGATATAATCCAAAAAGTGAATACTGAAGCTTATGTAAAAACATTGTCATCCAATGGGAATTATCAATTGTACTTTCCAAATACATCACAAGATATATCCTTTACAATCGGGACTTTAGCTGTTGTGCCATTGGATTACCTAACTCAATCTCAAAAGCAAAATATTTATTTACGTGAAAATCGAGGCTATCCATTAAAGCATGTTAATGTGGCCAATTTACCAACCACTTCTGAATGGACAATGATCTTGAAGCCACAGGCTAGTGACAGCTTTTATTTTTTAACAGCTTTCCCTGGCAAACCTGCGCTTCCAATTCCTCATCATGAAATGAGTTTAACCGAAAAAAATACTTGTATAGATTTTTGGAATGAACACGTCTTTCTTGTAAATACACAATACTAATTAAATTTATATTCAATTAAAACACAATTTTATGGCTTCAGATATCTCAATGAACGGAAGAAAAAAAATACAAAGTATTCAAAAAGAGTTCACTGAAAAATTTTCACATTTAACCCTTCTCTTTCTAGACGATTTAAATAATGAAATTGATTCAACTAAATCTTTATCTGAAATACGAAGGAAAAAAGGGGAAGATTTATCCATTATTGCGTCTTTAAAAATCAGTACGCTAGAAAAAAGGTTTTTAACCAATTTTGGTATTCGTGTTCAAGTAGCATTTAAGAAAGATAATCAGCTCATTCACACAGATCAAGAGGATGATAGAACTTTAAATGAATTGAATCAGTGGTGTATTGAAAATCAATGCCAATCCATTGACTATTCGACGAAGACAACGACTAAACAAATTTCATCGGATACGGTTGCAAAAGACAACACCAATAAAACCTTAACTGCAAAGGTTGAATTTGAAAAAGCGGTTGAAAATTACAAAAATGGAAATCTTGAAGCTGTTGCAAAATATGTCGAAAGTGGATATCCACTTTTACAATTTAATCAAGATGGTTCGCTAGTAACCGATTATTTAATATTCTTAGTTTGTGCTACCAATTATGATATACAATTAATTAAAGATGCTTTAGCGCTTGGATTGAATCCCAATGTTAAGAATGTCGACTCAGATGCCTATACTGCATCGCATTTTGCCGCTTGGGATGGAAAATTAGATGTATTAACTTTATTAAAAGACGCAGGTGCTAATATAGATATGCAGGGAAACGATGACAGAACCCCACTACATCTTGCATGTTCTTTAGGCCATGCAAATTGTGTCAAATTCCTTTTAGAAGCAGGCGCTAACACGGCAATACGAATTACTATTCCAAATCATTTTCACCCAAAAAAAGGAGCAACACCATTAAGATTGGCTTTTATGGATCAACAGTGGGATGTGATTGAATTACTTATTCAATATAAAGCAAATTTAAATGAACTACTAGAGCTATCTAGTAAAGAAATGTATGGATCGAACAATATTTTTGATATTGTAAGGGGATTGCAAAATGATCCTGAGAATCGTTTTTTAGGTGCTTTTGATGAGAAAAAAGTCAATGATCTTGAAAGTAAAATTGCTCCTAACCCAATTCCTACAATAAAAAAAGCGGCTAAACGTAAACCTGAGTCAACAAATGGACTCGACGGAAACATGCATTTAGAGTTAGCCTTTGTTACACAAATCTATTTACTAAAGCCTTACTATATAGGACTTACACAAACACAAGAAATATTTGATTTATTCGATCTTAAACTGAAAGATTTATGGTTAAATCATTTTAGAGGTAATTTATTAGACGAGGCGATTAAAAACGAACATGAAATCAATCAAATTTTATTTGAATCAAATCCGGACGGATTTTTATTGATGTGTAAATTAAATCAAGAAAAGATATATCAAAGTGATCAATATGAAAATCACTTTGATTACCTTAAAGACATCCCCAATATCATCCTCTCAATAGATATTATAATGGGCATTGAGCTTAAAAAAGCATTTATTCAAATGCTGGTTGATCTAGGAAATGCATTAGATATCAATGTGAATGAAAAAATGATTGCACAGGATAGATATTTGCCTGTTTTTTATGCGATGAATAAATGGAAAGAAGTAAATACAAATGATTATGAAATACCATTTAAAAACATGTCATTTGAAATGGTTTATCCAGAATTCTCAGGCTTTACAATGAGAATTGAAAATCTTTCTGAAATTGAAAAAATGGCACTTGGTTTATACGCATTTATTTTAGTTACAGAAAATAATGAACTAGAAATAAAAGTCGATGATATCGAAAAAGCTAGAAATATTATAAGTTCCTTATTTGATTATAGTGAAGAAACAATGAATTCAAGAAAGGAGGCACTAAGACTATCTGGCATCGATGAAGATTTAATTGATATTGTTAATCAAGTACAATACCCACCTTTAGAGCAATTAATTGGTGGATTTGATGATAGTTTTACTTGTTCACAAATGTTATTCTTCAACTGTAATTTTAATACGGATGATTTTTTAAATCAAGCCATTTTGTTATTTAAAGACGCAATATCTAAATTTAACAATACAACAAGAGGCTCTTTGGTAACTATTTTAAAAAATCAATTTCAAGCGGAAAGTCTTCGTGCGAATACCTTAGCTGATAAATATATTGAAGTGATGAAATAAAAAATTATTTTGATTTAGACCATTCAATTAACTCCTCCCAACTTTCAAACACTTGCATCATGGGTGGTGGACCTAATTGAAACCCACTAGTTTCTTTTGATATTTCAACCACATCGCTCCAAGCATTCTCCCAAATAGCCATTACTATAGGCAGGGTGGATGCATATTGCTCTCCATGTGTTTCTACTACGTTAATGACACCATCTTCTCCATTATGTGTAAATTCAATTTTTAATGAGGTTAAGACATTTTCATCTGTTGCATCAAAATCATAATCATACTCTAAACCATTATAGCCTTTCTCACAAGAGACAATATCCCATTTATCAACATGTACTGTATTTTTTATAGTGGTAGGGCTTTCTACATTTGTATAAATACCATTTTGTTCAAAATACATGATTCCACCAAAGTTCCATCCATATGCAGTGAATGGAATAAACCAAAAAGGAGATTTCATACCGCGTAAATCAAATTTACGCTCCATCATTGTTCTAATAAAATTTAGATAAATAAGATCGCCCGTTGCTTTAATTTTTTTAACAATTTGATCGACTTCTTTTTGAGTAAAACGTCTAAAGATTTTTTGTTCATCTTCTTTGTTTTCAATAATATTAGGGAAGTTCATGATATTTAATGGAATACCTTGATTCCACCATAATTCATTTTGACAATAAAAATTTCCTGGATAATTATCATAATACAGGCTTTCAGATTTAGATGGCTTAGCCTTTGGAACCGCTTTTTTAGCAGTTTTCTTTACCTTTATATCCAAATTCATTTCATCAAATAATTTAACATCAATTGATAAATAGGTTTTAATGTTTTCAATAATGTTTATTTCCTCTTGGTTAATTTCTTCGTTTGCTTTTGCAATTTTGACTAAATCTCTTAAGAAATTTGTACATTGACTATTAACTTTTTCTAGATTCCCTTGATAATGTGTCATCAATGTTCTGTATAAAGACTCTATTGCAGAATAAAACCTTATCTCATCTTCATCTTCTTTATAACATTTTTCTGATATTTTAAATTGAGCATCTATGAAAGTATCAAGTTCCTCTTGGGAATTAAATGAATCTTTTATCCACTCTTTAGTAAGCTCAATAATTTTTTTCTTATCAACTGCTAATAGTTTATTATTTGATTTTCTTGCCAAATAAATGCCGATATAAAATATATCATTGATAAAAATCCATTCAGTAGGGAATTGCTTATGAATCATTTGTTTTTTCAAATAAGCTTTGTTCATTTCTCTATCTTCTGACAAAAGACCCATACCCCCTGGTAAATCCGCACTCATCCAGATATAGTTTAACAAAAATTGGTAAGGTACCTGAGAAGAACTGAATCTATTATATATTTCTAGCCATATTTTTTTCAATGGACTACTGTCCTTCAAATCTTTAGTATTGACAAACCCAATTTGTTCCATACTTAATTCCTGAAAATGTGCACTAGCTTTTTTTGCTTCTTCTGTAGAAAATTTATGAAAAATATTATCCGTATTACAGTTTACAATTGAATTAATCGTCCATAGTAAAATGGAAAAATTTAAGTGTGGTCTAATCCATCCAAAATAGAGGATATCATAATATTGATATACTCTACTGACCCTAGTAAACAAACATGCAGCCAAGGCGATTGTATCACGTCTAAACCTACCATTGTCAAAACTGAATCTTTCATCTTGCATTAAGATATCACACCAGTGAAGTGCCACAATAGCATAATGACAAAGCACATTTATTTCATCCTTATCGGCATTTACATCAATATCTAATTTGTAAATTCTTTTTTTAATGGCACATGTAATCTCCCAAAGTGTATCTCTTTCTTCTGCGTTTGGTTCTACAATGACTTCCCTCGTTAAGATACCCGTTTTCTCTGCTATTTTTAAAAATTCATCACAAGCCAATTGGTAATCATCCCCGATTATTACTTTTTTACTCTTTGCCATAATTACATTTTTATGATTATAAATATATTAAAATATTTTATCTTTCCAATGATATAATTATTTTAAAGAATTTACAAAATATTGTTTAGCAATGTGTTATACATCTACTTGCTTTAAGATATTATTATTAACTTTAAAATGAATAAAATCATTGAAATATGAAGAATGTTAAATTTGAGGATGCTGTTGAGCTTTCGAAAATTCATGTGGGTTCTTTCCAAATTCCAACACAAGCCGAATTGATGCAGTTAGAAGTTGGACATGTTGTTAAAGTATGTGCCAATAATGAAAGATTTTGGACTAAAATTGTTCAAATTGATTTTGATACAGAAGAAATTATAGCCACTGTTGACAACAAATTGTTAAGAAATGATTTAGAGTTATTTGAAAAAGTAAAGTTTAAGTTCAATAATATTTACTCCATCTATCATTTACATACTTAATTATGCAAAGTGCGAAACTACCATTGACCATTCAAAATTCTTCCATTACAGGAAGTATGGATTTTGAATATTTTTATCAACTAATTAAAGTCAAATTAAGTTTAAATGTAAATGATACAAATTATTTATTTGATACTATCATTACACCTGATCAAATATTTATAAAAAGTTTCTATCCAATTGAAGGTATTGAAAATACAGCGTTTTCAAAAAAATGGTTTCAAAAAAAGTATCTTTTTAATGGCAATATTATCAATCCATTAGGTTTCAAAACACTGGAGGAATTAACGACACAATCCATTGCAATGATTGAACATTTTAATAAGCATCAGGATAATTGGATGGAAAAGCTAACTGAACTAAAGTATACTAATACAAACTGCTTACATATTTCAGTTAATGTTTTAAAAGAATATAAAAAACAACATCATGGAAAATAATACATTACTACCTTCTCATATTGTTTTAAATTCAAAGAGATATAATGATGCAACAGAGGAAGCGGTAATGCATAAAACATTATTAGAACTTTCGGAATCCTTATTAATTTATATTGTTGGAATTATGTTGGGTGAGTATAAGTCATCTAAACAAGTTAACCTTAAGCTCGAAACTGAATTTTATAAATTTTCAAGACATAAACCTAGCTTTGGACATTTTTTATCGATTTTTAGAATGTTGAGTAATGAAATGACCTCTTCTATTTTCAATCCAAAGTTTGACAAACAAAATATATATGATAAAACTGCAATCTTAATTTATCAATTTAATTTAATAAAGGAAATTATTGATGATGGAGCTAATGATCATTTCCAAATACTAGTTGATCAAGTTAAGGGTAGAACAATGAGTACCAATAAGGGACTCCTAGACTTATTTGATGTGATTATTATTATTAGAAATATTTACGCTCATCCAGAAGAAAAAGCTGGTAAAAAAGAAAATAAACGTAAATGGCCCCTAGGCGACGAATATTTTAATTATATCAATAGTTATGTTTACAGTGCGGTCATGGAAGTGATAGAAGATATAGATGTGTTTGTAAAATATAAACCAGTCTTTGCAAAAAATATTGATGATAAAAGCAAAAAAGGCACTTTTTTATTAGAAACAGGTGAGAAAAGTAAAGAATTTGAATTAGATCTAACAGTGGATGACTTAGCAAATTTATCTACTGAGTTTAGATATTTACTTGACAGTAATGATCAAGTTTATGTTCAAATATACTATCATATTATTCCATCAGTAAATCCTGCTGTAGCTAAACAAATTATTGATATTGAAAGAGCCAAGGTGATTGAACCTCATTTACGCGAAATCATCAAAGAAAAATTAGGGGATGATGGCAAAATAGATAATATGGAATTCTTGGTGATGCAGGACACAGCAAAAAATGCTGCAATTTCGATCCAAAAATTATTTATAATCATTGATGAGGAAAAAAGTAAGCTAGGAATTTTAGGTAATGTTGGTACCCCAGATATGCCAGGTGATATATTTATTGATGCTAAAAATGGAAATTATCCAATTGTTTTTAGTCCTTGGTGGTTGCATTATTTTTCAATGGTGCCTAATATTGATAAAACAGTCATTGTAAAACAAAAAGCTGATGAAAAGGAGTATAAAGCAAAAATAGATACTCTATCAGAAAATGTAAAATCTATTGTTAATAATCCTAAAATACAAGCCGAACAAAAAACACTCAAACAGTTACTGTTAAAGAAAAAAGAACTAGAAAGTGGATTTAAAAAATTATTTGATGAATTATTTAAAACGCTAGCTAAAGCCGCAGATGGCGATAAGATAAAGATTGAAAACAAAATTGCTGCGCTTAAAGAAGAAGTTGAAAAAAAACTACCATTGATTGTTACAAAAATTCAAGAATCTGAAGATAAGATCAATGTACTAGAAGAAAGTCAGTCAGAAAAACTAATAGAGGCAAACAATAAATTAAGCTTAGTTCAAAATACATATGAATCCTTTGCAAAGTACACGCAATGGGGGATGCACAAAAACATATGGAAAGAATTAGACCAGTATGTAGAAGTTTTATTATCTAAAAACTTGAATAAGAGTTTTGAAGTTGAAGAAGAGCTTTCTGAGCCAAATTGGGTTAATACAACAAATGCGTGGCAAATTGGAGCACTATCTTATACCTATTGGGCAAGAATACATCCCGGTAAAGCGCCCCTCGAAAATATTTTTCATATAGGTTATGCGCTTGCAAACCCATTTAAATGGGTTCCTAAAAACATCCATCCAAGTCTAAAGCCAATTTTGAATAAAACAGTCTCAGTGATGTGGACATCGGTCGATGATAAAAGACTTGAAAAAATTGATATTGATAATGTTTTAATTTTAAAAAGAAGAGAATTTAATAAAGAGCTGATCATCAAGTATGAAAAAGAACTTATTGAATTAGGAGCTAATGTTAAGCTAATACCAATTGAATTTATAGATGATTCAAGCGACCAAGTAGAACATTTTATGCCTTTTGAATCTTACTTAGAGGTTAGAGATCAATACATTATTGGCCAAATTTATTCTAGGCTATGGACAGTTGAAATGTTTTATGAAAATGGTCGGTTAAATATTCATGCTGTAGAAAAGTATGAAAAAGAGATGCTTACCTTATTACAGTTATTTTCAAATGTGATTGAGCGACTAAACGATTATGCACTTGTAATGGGGATTAATGAAGAAGTAATTAAACAGAGAGAGGATCAATTCACAAGATGGGAGAAAATTCTAATTGAAAGAATCAGACTTAAATATCCAGTAGGTGCTGAATTTAAACCAACGAAAGAAGACTTAGCTGAGTGGATGCTTTTTTCGGAAAATGAACTTGGTATGAGCAAATACCTCTTTGACTATATTATAAGCAAATTTAGGTTCCGTAATAGAACAAAACTAGAAAATGAATCAACCTAATTTATGATTAAAAGATCCATCTTTTTATTACTATTTGTCTTTGTTAATTTAACAATTTCTTTCTGTCAAGAAATTGATAAAGTAGTAAACAAACAAATTTATACTTCATACTATTCTATAAAATTAAAAGTGCCCTTATATATAGTTTATGAACTCAATAATGGAGGAGGAGATGTGAGTAGAAAAGGTATGAGATTTATAGAGGAGTCTATTACTGCAAATAATAAAGATTACAGCAAAAGTGGTTACGATCGAGGACATTTAGTGAGCGCAGAAGATTTTGCATTTAATAAATATCTTGAGGAACTCACTTTTAGTTATTTTAATGTTTTTCCACAACATCCCAAGTTAAATAGAGGAAGTTGGAAAGCGTGGGAAAATAAAATTAGATTAGAAAGCAAAAGAAGCCCATTAAAAATATATGTAGGAGGAATTTATGGAACCAATAAAATAAAAAATAAAATTGCTATTCCTGATTATTGCTGGAAAGTAGTCTACAATAAAAAAACTCAAAGACTACTTCATGTATTATTGTTTAAAAATGATGCAACACAAATGGTTATAAGAACAACGCTTGATGAGCTTAGAAGTAAATTAAATTATAATATAAATTTCTCTCCTAAATGAAAAATTTTCTATTCTTTACATGTTTTAACTTAATTGGCCTAAACGCATTTTCACAAGATTCAAGTGCCAAAATAAAAGACAATATTTATATAAGATTTAATCCTTTGTCTTTAAATTCAGAACCAGGAAAGGTTCAAAATAGAATATCTCAAAATTTTGAAATTGGAAAATCATTTGGTCCACTTGATATTGGGGTAGCATTTGGAAGATTTAACATCACTAAAAATGATACGTCAAAATTTGCTTTATTTAAACTAACATTTGATGCCGCGCAAATAGGTATATTTAGTAATGAATTTTCAATTGGGGCTGGAACTGTATTTAAATCTACAACACCATATATGTTCGACATAAGTTCTACCCTGCTTGCTCAAGTTGGTCGTAAAACTGCTCTTGGTGTGGTAGTAGGCACCTCCGATTTCTCAGGAGAGTATGATCAGTTTACAAAGAATTACTATGGAATTTTATTTAGATATGGATATTTAAGAAGCGAAAATGGGGATTTAATAAGCAGGATTACTTCAAAAAAATCTATTAAATCAAAATCAAGGCGAAGACGTTAAAATCAGTTTTATTTAATTTGGATTTGCCTTCTTTGAACTGTATGTGCGGAAAAAATACCTAATGCGCCGCCAATAATATTGGAAGGAGGATTAGCTGGAGTTGTTCCACCGCCTGGTCCGGCGCCAGATTGTTGATACAAGGTAAAGTAATATAAAAAAGTAGGCCTTGTAATACATTGCATTTCTACGGCAACAATATCTTTTAATTTTACTTCTAAAGAATCTGATCCTCCTCTTAGTGGTCGTTGATTTTCTTTTCCATTATTTAAATTGTCATTAAATACGTGAAAGGTTTGGTCAAGCGTATCGTTAATTTTTTGAATAAAACGATAGCTATTACCTAGTGTGATTGGGTCGGTGTAAACCGGGATGACGCTATATCTAACTTCACTATTTAATGTAAATGGGTTGATCCTTAAACTATCTAATACTACTTTTTGTGGCATAGTAGAA
>Ga0164293_10000528_pt1 | contig 30482 bp, 30 predicted proteins | sample GEODES118metaG_FD_111487 | JGI IMG/M metagenome (GOLD analysis project Ga0164293, IMG submission 111487) | Eutrophic lake water microbial communities from Lake Mendota, Wisconsin, USA - GEODES118 metaG | ecosystem: Environmental > Aquatic > Freshwater > Lake | place: USA: Lake Mendota...
AAGATCTGCTGCCGGCACTCGCGGCGTTGACGACTCTTCGGCGAACGCCTGTTGCACGTAGACAAGCGTTCGAGACGGCTCGCCTCCCGCAGCGGCAACCGTCGCAACGTAAACGTCTTGGCCTCGCTCCACCACCACGTAGACGGCCTCGCTCTCCTTGTCGGCACCAGTGAGTGTCGCCAGTCCAGCGCGGCGCGCGGCGGGCAGTGGAGGCAACGATGCACGAATCGCCTCCACCCACTCGGTGTCGGGATCCAGCAACACGAGGTCGGGCTCCAAGAAGTAGCGGTAGTCGTCGGCGTCTTCCTTCGAGCGCAACGTATGCGTGCGCCCCTCGGCGTCATCCCAGTGGCGCGTTTCCTGACGCACCACGCCGCCCGACTCGATGAGATCCACTTGTCGACGCGCTTCGTAGTCGATCGCGCGTCCGACGCCGCGCACCGAGTTGACGTTCTTGATTTCACAACGCGTGCCAAGCGGCTCGCCAGGCCGACGCACGGAAACGTTGACGTCTACGCGCATCGATCCTTCTTCCATCTTTGCGTCACTCGCACCGACCGCCAGCAAAATCGACCGCAGCTCATTGACGTATTGACGAGCCTGGTCCGAGTTGCGGATGTCGGGCCGCGACACGATCTCTACAAGCGGGACTCCTGCGCGATTGAAATCGACGAGCGAGTAATCGCTGCCGTGAATGCGCCCGCTCGAGCCACCGAAGTGTGTCGACTTGCCAGTGTCTTCCTCGAGATGCGCGCGCTCGATGCCAATACGCACGTCGCCGGGCAACATCAGATAGCCATCGATATTCAGCGGTTGGTCATATTGGCTGATTTGGTAAGCCTTTGGCAGATCGGGATAGAAGTAGTTCTTGCGATGAAAGGTGCTCGCCTGCACACGGCAATTGAGTGCGAGGCCGAGCCGGATGGCGAGTTCAACAGCCTTGCGATTGAGCACGGGCAACGCACCGGGCAACCCAAGGGTGACCGGATCGATGTTCGTGTTCGGCGCATCGCCGAATCGGTTGGGACTCGCCGAAAACAACTTGGTCGCGGTGTGCAGCTCGACGTGCACCTCAAGGCCGATCACCATCTCCCAGCCGTCTGGCAATGTCGAGGCATTGCTCGGTGCAGTGGACGCGTTGCTCACGACGCGCGCTCCAACGCTGCCGCTACACGGAACATCGTCTCCTCGCCAAGTGCGGGTGCCAACACCTGCACGCCGACGGGCAAGCCGTGTGCTCCCGTTCCAAATGGCACGCTCATGGCCGCGTGACCAGCGAGGTTGGTGGGAATGGTGAACACGTCGCACAAATACATGGCAAGAGGATCAGCAGTCTTGTCGCCAAACGGAAACGCCACGGTGGGTGACGTCGGCGTCAACACCACGTCACACGAGCCATACGCAGCGGCAAAATCGTCGGCAATCAGGCGACGCACCTTCAACGCCTTGCCGTAGTACGCGTCGTAGTAACCCGCCGACAACGCATAGGTGCCCAGCATGATGCGGCGCTTGACCTCGGCGCCGAATCCGGCAGAACGTGTGGCGGCATACATGGCATTGAGGTCTGGCGCATCTACACGCATGCCGTATCGCACGCCGTCATACCGTGCCAGATTGCTGGATGCCTCCGCAGGCGCCACCAAGTAGTACGCCGTCAATCCGTATTCGAGCGAGGGCAATCGAACATCCACAACCGTTGCGCCCGCTGCTTCCAGCGCTGCAAACGCCGCCTCCAATCGCGCCAGTACCTCGGGCTCACTCCCGCTCGGCATGTCAACCACACGCCCAATGCGCAACCCCTCGACGCCGCGGTCGAGCACCACGCCGAGTTGCGGCGCCGCATTCGGCAACGAAGTGGAATCCAGTGGGTCGTGCCCACCGATCACTTCCATCAACAGCGCTGCGTCGGCAACCGTGTGCGTAAATGGACCAATCTGATCGAGACTGCTGGCAAATGCGATGAGCCCCTGACGCGACACGAGGCCGTAGGTCGGTTTGACTCCCACTAACCCACACAACGCGGCGGGCTGCCGAATACTGCCGCCCGTGTCACTACCAAGACTTGCGGCCGCGAAACCGGCGGCAACCGCGGCGGCACTGCCGCCGCTCGATCCACCCGGCACACGGCTGGTGTCTAAAGGGTTGCGCGTCGGACCGAACGCGGAGTTCTCCGTGCTCGATCCCATCGCGAATTCATCCAGATTGGTCTTGCCAACGACAATCGCACCAGCGTCGTGCAGCTTGGTCACCACCGTCGCGTTGTACGGCGGCTTCCAACCTTCAAGAATCTTCGACGAACATGTCGTCGGCACACCGCGCGTGCACATGTTGTCTTTAAGCGCAATCGGCACGCCGGCGAGCGGGCCAACTGGCTTGCCCGCTGCGATGTCGGCATCGATACGCGCCGCCGAGGCCAACGCCTCGTCACGTGTCACCAAATTGAATGCATGAATCTCGCCCTCGCGAGCGTCGATACGCGAGAGATGCTCTTCAAGCACCCGTGTCGCCGACGTTGCACCCTCGCGAATATCGCGCGCAATATCGAGCACTGAGGCAAACCGAGGCACCATGGTCACTCCACGAATCCGATCGTCGGTGGCACACGGAACCGCTGGTCCTCGGCGGCGGGCGCAACGGCCAATACTTCGTCGCGATCGAGCCCCGGCTGTACCACGTCATCACGCATCACGTTCTTCAATGGAAGCGGCTGCGCCATTGGAGCCACTGCCGACAAATCCAACTTGTCGATGTCACGAAAATGTTCGAGCATGCCCGAGAGCTGTTCGGTCATCACCGTCAATTCGTCAGGCGTCAAGGTGAGCCGCGCGAGTCGGGCCACTTTGGCCACGACCGCGTCGTCAAGTACTCGGTCTGCGCGGGAATCAGTGTCGCGGACGGGTTCGGTCACCCGCCAAATGCTACTGAGCGGGCTCGGGGATGCGGTCGAGCGGTCGGCGCATCGCCACGATGACAATCACTGCCGCCGTAAAAACAACGAGCGACACCCATTGGTTGAGTCGTAGGCCAGCAACGTCGTGGGCGGGATCAATACGAAGTCCCTCAACAAAGAAACGCATCGCCGTGTATCCCGCCACGTAATACGCAAATAGCACACCATCCCGCATCGGCTTGCGCTTGTCCAAGGCGATGAGGGCAAAGCCGAGCAGTGCACACCCAACCGACTCGTACAAAAAGGTGGGGTGAAACAGTGTTCCCGGTTCGTAGCCGGCGTCGATTGCCGTCGATGCCGACACCTCAAGCCCCCACGGCAACGTCGTTGGCCGGCCGAACAACTCTTGGTTGAACCAGTTTCCCCACCGACCGATGGCCTGCGCGAAAGCGATCGCGGGAGCCACACAGGTCAACGATGCCGCAAGCGGAAGTTCGCGTCGCTTGGCCACAAGCACACCGACGAGCACGCCAACGGCGATGCCACCCCAAATGCCGAGTCCGCCCTTCCAGACCTCAATGATCTTGCCCGGGTTGTCGGCGAAGCGGTCCCAGTCGGTAACGACGTGATACAGCCGCGCGCCGATCACGCCAGCGGGCACCGCCCACAACGCGATCGCACTGGCGTCATCACGAGTGCCGATACCGCGCTGCTCGAGTCGACGTCCAAAAACCCACACCGCAACGATGACTCCCAACGCGATCAAGGCGCCGTACGCGTTTAACGTGAGCGGACCGATTGTCAACGTTCCGCTCGATGGGCTTGGTATCGACGCGATCATCGGCTCGTCACGCGATCGGCGAAACGCACTGCGCCATCGTTGATCAGATGCTTGTCAAAGTCTTGTGTTGCGACGTGGAAACTGCGCTCGAGCATGACCCGCTCGACCGGCCCGCCGTACGTCTCGGCAAGAAAATCTCCCTGCTTTGGATCCACTACGTGATCCTGAACTGAGCTGAACAACTGCAATGGCATGTGAATCAACGGATATCTCGTGGACAATGGCGTCACACCATCATGAAACATCGAGTACAACGCGCGCACTGGTGTCTCGGAGTAGGAACTCTCCACCACATTCTGGTCGGCGATGTCGCTACCAATCCCAGGAAACGACTCCACTCCGCCTTCGACCATGCCAGCAATCGCTTGCATCATTTCGTCAACGAGGGGTTGCGTAGCCGGATTAATGCAAATGATTCCTGCAATGTCGTCGTGTCGCGACGCCAACCACAACGTCAGCGCTCCGCCCATCGACAGTCCCGCCACCACTACGGCGGTGCAACGCGATCGAAGAGTGCTCAACGCTGCTTCGGCGTCTGCCGACCAGTCGGCCCAGCGCGTGGGGATCATGTCGGCCACGGCAGTGCCGTGACCCGCAAGACGCGGCAACTCGACGTGGTAGCCCGCTGCCGCAAATGACTCAGCCAACTCGCGCATTGACGATGGATTTCCCGTGAACCCATGAATTACGAGCACGCCCGCATCGCGCGTCCCCACGTGCGACCACGACTCTGCTCCAACAATGACGGGTGAGGACATCTCCCGATCCCCTTTCGCACATGACGCTAGTGCACGACCACTCGCCTCTCGCGTCAGCGCCGCACTGATTGAATGATGTCGTGGCCACACGACGAGTCGACTATTCGGCTTTCACTGCAGTGCTTCCTGTCGTTGCTCTCCTGCCGCCGTGGTTGGTGGCCGTCTTCTTGTTTTGGATTCCATTCGCCCTGTTGAGCAATGTGGGGTTCACCGTCTTCGCGCTTGCCGCACTCTTTCTTGGCGTTGTGCTGTTCTCACGACCCGTACAGCGACTCGTGTTTGTTCGCATGCTCGGCGCACGGACACCGACACACAGCGAACTGGAGCGACTCGAGCCGCTTTGGCGCGATGTTGCCCAGGCCAATCATTTCGGTACCAATCGTTTCGTCCTTGCGGTAGCCGACGGTGACGATCTCAACGCATTCGCATGCGGCGGCCATCTCCTCGTTGTGTCCTCATTTGCTATCGACAATCTCACCGATGACGAACTCACCGGCGTATTGGCACACGAGCTCAGTCATCACCTCGGCGGCCACACAATTGCGCTGACCGTCGCACAGTGGATGAGTCTGCCCGTCATCGCCGTGAGTCGTGTTGGATTCATGGTGCGGAATCTGAGCGACAGAGCCACAGTTGCCGTTTCTCGCCGCTACCCCAAATTGCGTTTCATTGGCGTTGCTGTGTCATTCGTGCTAACGCTTGCATCGCGCGTAATGCTGCTTGGTCTCGTGGTCGCCCAGCTTCTCGGCAATGCGGTCGGACGTGGCGCCGAGTACCAAGCAGACCGCCGTGCGTTCGAAATGGGCTTCGGTGCCGAGTTGCTTAGCGCACTCAAGCACGTCGCGCCCCGTCAGCCGCGACAGGACACGACTGCGATGAGTGCGGTGGTGCTGATGTCACATCCTCCTGCTGGCACACGTATCGCCCGACTCGAGGCGATGATTCGCGCCTCGCGCGGTCGGTAGCGTCGAAGTGATGCAATCGTTGAGCGCTCCGCGCGTCGCGGCGGTGATCGGCGCCGGCGCGCTCGTTGCGTTCAGTCTCCCACCTTGGGGATTCTGGCCACTTGCAGTCATCGGCATTGCGCTCTTCGCGGCATTGACTCGCCGCCTTTCCCCGCGCGCACAGGCAGCGGCAGCGTGGTGTTTCACCCTCGCCTGGTTTGCTCCGGGCATGGGATGGATGTGGCACCTCACTGCACCCGGCTATCTCGTCGCCGTGCCACTTTTCGCCTCGCTCCATGCGTTGGCCGCCCTCGTCGCGGCTCGCGCCGCATACCTCGTCGTTGCCGCGCCGTTAGCCCATGCCTTGGCCGAGGCATTGCGATTCTCGACGCCCTTTGGCGGCGTGCCCCTCGCCACGCTGGCTATCACCCATGCCGACTCGCCAGTTGCCGCCGTCACCCGTGTTGGCGGACCGATTCTCTTGTCGTATGTGGTGCTTCAAGTGGGCTTCCTCATTCCTTACCTATGGACACGCCGTTCGTGGCGCGCGGGATCTGCGCTGATTGCCACAGTCGGTGCCGTCGTGGTGATCGCGTGGAGTGCTCCGTCGGGCGTAGACGTCGGCGAACAGATCACCATTGCCGCGGTACAGGGTGGTGGCCCCCAGGGCACGCTGGCCATCAACACGAGGGCTCGCGATGTTGTCGAACGACACCTTGCCGCCACGCAGACAATTCCCGACGAGACAGCACTCGACATGGTGGTATGGCCGGAGAACGTGATCGATGTCGACTCGTTCTACGACAGCGTTGAGCGCGAAGAAATTGCTGCCGAAGCAGCCCGACTCGGCGTGCCATTCGCGGTCGGCATCACCGAAGACGTCGACGCCACGTACTTCACCAATGCCCAGGTCGTCGTCAATACGGACGGCACGCTCGGCGATCGATACGACAAGGTCAAGCGCGTTCCATTTGGCGAGTTCATCCCGCTGCGCGGATTGCTCGAAGCACTCGGCGCGCCAGTGGACCGCATTCCACGAGATGCGTTACCCGGCGACGGCGTCGCTAACTTGCGCATCGCCGACACGGTCGTGGGCGTCGCTATTTCGTGGGAGGTGTTTTTCTCGGGTCGTGCCAATGAGGGCATCGAAAACGGGGGGTCACTGCTTCTGAATCCCACAAACGGTTCCAGTTATACGGGCACGATTCTGCAAAGTCAGCAGATCGCCTCATCGCGCCTACGCGCAATCGAAACGGGTCGCTGGGTAGTGCAGGTATCGCCCACCGGGTTCAGCGCGTTTGTTTCACCCACAGGCGAGGTATTCGACCGCACGGGCGTGAGTGAGCAACGCGTCATTATTCGTGAGGTGCCATTGCGAATCGGACGCACCCTCTATTCACGAATCGGTGACCAAACCGTGTTAATCCTGTTCGTGGCGGCATTGTTGACCCTCCTCGCACAGCGCCGATCGCTGTTTCGTCGACTAACGACTCGGCAAGCCGCGATTACCGATCGGTAGACTCGTGCGGATATGGCGACGCCGTACGATCCACACGGCCCGCTGCGTATCGCGTACCTCACGTACCGCGGCAAGCCCCACGTAGGTGGACAAGGTGTCTACACCCGCCACCTGACCAAAGCCCTCGTTGATCTCGGTCACCACGTTGAAGTCTTCGGCGGTCAGCCGTACCCCGTCCTCGACCCGCGGGTTGTGCTGCACAAAATGCCGAGCCTCGACATCTTCAACGACCAGTACCCGGGACGTTTCCCTGCCTACTGGGAACTGAACAACTGGCCCAACGTGGTGGAGACCGCGCAATTTCTCAAGGGCACCTTCGGCGAGCCACTTGCGTTCAGTATTCGGGCCCACCGCGCACTGGCACAGCGCGTCGGTGACTTCGATCTCGTGCACGACAACCAGTGCCTTGGCACAGGAATTCTGAAGATCGAGAAGCTCTTTCCGACCATCGTCACCCTGCACCATCCAATTACGAAGGACCGTGCGCTCGAGATGGACCATGCCCCCAACTGGTGGAAGCGACGTGGGGTTGGCCGGTGGTACTCCTTCGTCACCATGCAAGGCAAGGTTGCAAGCAAGATGCCTCGCGTCGTCGTAGTAAGCGAGAATTCAATTGCCGACATTCACCATGACATGAAGGTCTCCCTCGATCGGATGCGACTCGTGCCCGTCGGCGTCGACCCCAACTTGTTCACTCCCATGCCGCACGTACGCCGCAAGCCTGGTCATCTCATTACGACTGCATCGGCAGATGTCGCACTCAAGGGATTGTCGTACTTACTCGAAGCAGTAGCGAAACTTCGGACCGAGCGCGACGTGCACCTCACCATCATCGGGCGCCCTCGCGAAGGAGCGAATGCCGACCTGATCCGACAACTCGGCCTACAGGACTGCATCACTCATGTTTCGGGCGTGACCGACGAGCGCATCGTCGAGTTGTACGCCGAGAGCGAACTTGCCGTCGTGCCAAGCCTGTACGAGGGTTTCAGTCTTCCCGCCATCGAAGCAATGTCGACGGGTATCTGTTTGGTGGCCACGACGGGCGGCGCGCTGCCCGAGGTAACAGGGCGCGATAACGACACCGTGTTGTCGTGCCCGCCGGGTGACGTAGACGCACTTGCCGCGGCAATCCGACGCGGACTCGATGACGCAAACCTACGGGAACGAGTGGGTGCAGCAGGCCGCACGCGTGTCGTCGAACGATGGAGCTGGAGCCACTGCGCCGCGCTCACCGTCGAGCAATACCGCGAGGTGCTGGCAATGCCGCACAATGTTGCAAAGCGACAGTTGCGAGCGTCATAGCAATGCTGACCATTCGATTTGAAGAACTGCCCATCACGCCAAACACCATATTTTTGGATGCTGGTGCCGGCTTTGGGCGACACGCATATGAAGCAGCACGACGTGGCGCTCGCGTAGTGGCGCTCGACTACGCCGAAGATGAGACGCGCACAACACGCGCCACCTTTGCGGCGATGTTTGCCGCCAACGAAATCGACGAACATCAACTCGTAGGAGTGTTGCGCGGAGATGCCACCCGACTCCCCTTCGCCGACGCCACCTTCGACTGCATCGTGACCTCCGAGGTGCTCGAACACATTCAGGACGACGTTGCGGCGCTTGCCGAACTCACCCGTGTGCTCAAGCCCGGCGGCGTGCTCGCCGCCACGGTGCCTTCATGGTTCCCCGAAAAGATCAACTGGATGCTTTCCGACGAGTACCACGCCCCCCACGTGCCAGGCGGCCACGTGCGTATTTACTCGGCCACCGAACTCAAGGCGAAGTTTCGCGCTGCCGGCTTGCGCGTGACGGGCACGCACCGCGCACATGGACTGCACTCTCCCTACTGGTGGTTGCGCTGTGCAGTTGGCCCACAGCGCGAGGATCACCCACTGGTGAACGCCTACAAGAAGTTCCTCGAGTGGGACATCATCTCGGCGCCTCGGCTCACCCGAGTCCTCGAGAAGATGCTCGCACCCGCGCTGGGCAAGAGCTACGTCTTGTACTCCGCCAAGCCGACTCACGAGCCTGCTCCACGATGACCGACTGGGCGCTTGACGGCGTGCTTACGCGTGACGATCTCGACGCAACAGCGCAATCGATTGCAGACCTGCAGTGTGACAACGGGATGATTATGTGGTTTCCCCATGGTCACTGCGACCCGTGGAACCATGTTGAAACCGCCATGGCGCTTGACATCATGGGCAAACACGACAACGCTCGACGCGCCTATGCATGGCTCGCCGCAACACAGCGACACGACGGCAGTTGGCACAACTATTACCACGCAGATGGAACCATCAAGGAACACAAGCTCGATACCAACGTATGTGCATACATCGCCACGGGTTTATGGCATCACTGGCTGTGCACGCAGGACATTGATTTCCTTCAACGCATGTGGCCCACCCTGCAACGGGCACTTGATTGGGTGCTGTCTATGCGCCGCCACGACGGCACCGTGTTATGGGCGCGCGAAGTTGATGTCGCGCCGTGGGACTACGCGCTACTCACCGGGTCTTCGTCTATTCGTCACGCGCTGCACTGCGGTGCGAACGTAGCCGCACTTCTCGATCACCATCAGCCCGAGTGGCGCGCAGTTGCCGACGTCTTAGACGAACACATCAACGGCGACCACGCGGTGTTCGAGCCCAAGGAGCGTTGGGCGATGGACTGGTATTACCCGGTGCTCACTGGGGCAATGACGGGCACCGAGGCCAAGGCGCGCCTGTCGGGCCAGTGGAACGAGTTCATCATCGACGGACGTGGCGTGCGTTGCGTGAATGACGAAGACTGGGTCACTGCTGCCGAAACCGCTGAGTGCGCGCTTGCCCACGCGGCTGCCGGCGAGTTCGACAGGGCCCGCGAATTGTTGTCGTGGACGAACGCCCACCGCACGGAAACCGGTGCGTACCTCACCGGCATTGTGTATCCCGATCGCGTCGTGTTTCCTGCCGACGAGTGCAGCGCTTACACCGGTGCCGCGGTCATCCTCGCGGCAGATGCACTCTGCACTATTTCGCCAGCCAGTTCGTTGTTCCTCACTCCCACCGTGCTGGACTAACAGCCACCCACTGCCCCTCGGAGGTTTCCCGCCATGACTGCCCTTCCCAACGACTTGCTCGCTGCTGTCTTTACCGAGGCGCACACCGCTCACGCGTTTACTGCCGACTCAGTTGACGACAACACCGCATCAAGGCTCTACGAGCTCATCAAATTCGCGCCTACCTCAATGAATTCACAACCACTGCGCATCCTGTTCGTGCGCAGCGATGTAGCCCGCCAACAATTGCTTACCCACATGGCGGACGGCAACAAGGCAAAGACTGCAAGCGCACCATTAACCGCGGTGCTCGCTTTTGACGCCAACTTTCATGAGCACATGCCGACGATCTTTCCTCATCTGCCCGGCGCCAAAGATTTGTTTGCCGACGAATCCCGCCGCCACGACTTTGCTCGTGGACAAGCGTGGCTCCAAGCCGGTTACTTCGTGCTCGGCGCCCGTGCGCTGGGCTATGTCGTTGGACCAATGACGGGATTCAATGCCTCGACGTTGGATGCAGACCTCTTGGCCAACACCTCGTGGAAGTCCATCTGCGTCGTCAACGTCGGCAGTCCGGGGCCTGATGCATTCAAGCCGCGTCTGCCGCGGCTCGCTTTCGAACAGGCCATCACGATTCGCTAATCAGCACGCGCAGCGAACCAGTACGCGACATGTCGACGTACCCACTCGCGAGCGCCGGCAGGTAAATCTCCTCATAGGGCGCCTGTCCACCTTCCGATGGATCGACAAAGACATCGTGGATCGCCAACATGCCACCCTTTGCTAGGTGCGGCGACCATCCTTGCCAATCACTACGCGCCACTTCGCGCCCGTGCCCACCATCGATAAACAAGAATCCGATCGGTTGGTCCCACGAGGCGGCGATAACACTCGACTCGCCCACCGTCGCGATGACGCAGTCGTCGAGACCGGCCGCCGCAATCGTTCGCTCAAAAAATGGCAAAGTATTGATACGGCCTGTCGCGGGATCGATGAGCGAGGCATCATGCCACTCCCACCCGGGCTGGTTTTCCTCACTACCGCCATGGTGATCAACCGCATAGACGACCGTCGACGATGCACGTGCTGCTGCGCCCACCCATACTGTGCTGCGGCCGCAATAGGAACCCACCTCGACAAATACGGTTCCTGGAAGTCGGCGCCCCGCATCCAGTGCCGCCACATACAGGGCGTCGCCTTCGTCAGCTGGCATGAAACCAGTGGTGGCCAACGCGATTGCACGCAGTGAATCGGACAATCGTTGAACAGCCACGAGTCCCGACGCTACCGCGGCGGGGTTTTGCCCTTTGCTGCTGGCAACATGGACGTATGCAAGAAGCCCTCGATGACCTCGTCGCACTACTCGACTTGGAGGTGATTGAGGTCAACATCTTCCGCGGACAGTCGCCGATGGAAAACCGTCAACGCATCTATGGTGGCCAAGTGGCGGGCCAGGCTCTCGTTGCCGCTTCGCGCACGATTGACGAAAAAGACCGACACGTCCATTCACTGCATGCCTACTTCCTACGTTCTGGCGCACCAGGCGTGCCCGTCTTGTACGAAGTCGATCGCATTCGCGACGGCAAGAGCTTTTCCACGCGTCGCGTCGTAGCAATCCAGAACGGCAAACCAATCTTCAACCTGCATGCCTCGTTTCAGAAACCCGAGGTTGGTCTCGAATATCAACTCACCATGGTCGAGGGAACACCCGAGCCCGAAACGCTGCCCGATTTTCGCACGCGTATGGAGCCCTACAAAGATCAACTCGGCGATTGGTACTACCGGCCGCGTCCCATCGACCAGCGATACGTTGACGGCGACCCATTCCGCAGGGCCGGCAACCCCATTCCTGGCCAACGTGTGTGGTTCCGCGCGGACGGCACGTTGCCGGATGACCCGGTCTTGCATGCGTGCATCGTCACCTACGCCAGCGACTCATCGCTGCTCGACACCGCGCTCTTGCCTCACGGTCGGTCATGGATCGATGGCTCGGTGCAGATGGCGTCACTCGATCACGCGATGTGGTTTCACCGCGGATTCAGGGCCGACGATTGGTTGCTCTATCAGCAAAAGTCGATTTCGACGTCTGGCTCACGCGGACTTGCCGAGGGACACATCTTCACGCATGACGGCACACTCGCTGTGACCGTCGTGCAAGAGGGCCTGACCCGACTCGTTACGCCCTGAAAATCGCGCTATTTACGCGCGTCCATGAACATGCCGCGCAATGCTTGGAAGTTCTCGATGCAATGGCCCGCGCCGAGCACGACTGCCTCCAACGGCTGATCCGACATCACTACCGGCACTTTGGTGTCACGTTCGATGCGCTGGGCTAGCCCACGCAACATGGAGCCACCTCCTACGAGAAACATGCCTCGGGTGAGGAAGTCCTGCGACAACTCTGGAGGAGCCACGGCGAGGCAGCGAATCACCGAGTCCACCATCTGCTTGACCACCTCATCGATCGCATCGCGGATCTCGGCTGCGGTCAGGATGACCACCTTGGGTAGGCCAGTCACCAGATCGCGACCCCGCACCTCGGCGTCGCGATCTTCGGGCGTCGGCATTGCGCTGCCAATACTGATTTTGATTTCCTCGGCGGTGCGTTCGCCAATGGCCAGACCATGAACCTTGCGCACGTGCGCCTGAATCGCCGCGTCAATATCGAAGCTACCTACGCGAACTGCCTCGAGTGCGACGATGCCACCGAGACTGATCACCGCAGTCTCCGTGGTACCACCGCCGATGTCGATCACCATGTTGCCAACGGGCTGGTTGATTGGCAGGTCTGCACCGATTGCTGCTGCCATTGGCTGCTCTAACAACTGTGCGTCAGCGGCACCGGCGCGACGCGTTGCGTCGGTTACAGCACGACGTTCTACTTCGGTGATCGCAGACGGCACACAGATCAATACCTTCGGGCGCGAGAAACGCGACACGCCAGCACGCTGCAGCAACAAACGAATCATCTTCTCGGTGATCTCAAAGTCGGTGATTGCGCCGCCGCGCAATGGGCGAACCGCGACGATGTAACCGGGCGTGCGCCCGATCATGCCCCACGCTTCTTGGCCTGTCGCCAACACCTCACCGGTCTTGCGATTGACGGCGATGACTGAGGGCTCGTTGATGACGATTCCGCGGCCCTGCATGTACACGAGCGTGTTGGCTGTGCCCAGGTCGATTGCGAGGTCGCGGGCCATTACTGCAGGCGTCCCCGGTCACGAGACTCTTGAATTTGCTGGCGCAAATGAGCTCGCGAGTCGTCGGAGAGGGCGCTCAGATGTCGCTGAAATGCGATCATTCCGTTATCGCGCGACTCGCGGCGGCTCTCCTGCAACATCAGGTATGCCAACGCAAGCGCAGACGTGACCGAAATACCGGCAAACAAATAGGTAAGCGCCGACATCGCGATCACCGTGTCGCTTTCAATCGTTGTTCAGAAAATGTTGCAAGATCGGTGACGTGTTGCGCGCTCTGTGCCCAGTCACCACCGTCTTTCCATGTCTCACGTTTCCAAATTGGCACCGTCGCCTTCAGCGCGTCGATACCAAAGCGAGCGGCGTCGAAGGCTTCGGGTCGATGAGGTGCCGACACAACAACGAGTACCGACGATTCACCAAGTCGAAGTTCACCAACACGATGAATCAACGCAATACGCCCGATCGCGGCCCATTGACGACGAATCTCGGCCGCCACGGCCGTCAGTTTTGTCACCACGGCCTCGTCGTACGCCTCGTAGGTCAGGACCTCAACGCCATCACGCCCCTCGGAATGATCACGGACCGTGCCCGAAAACACCACCACCGCACCACACGACGGTTGTACCGCCCACGAGTACGCGGCACCGACGTCAAGAGTTTCTTCGGTCAACTCAAGCCACGTATCACCGCTGTCGACGAAGTGGCGTGAAGTCACTTGGTCAGCGTATCCGAGGTGGTCGACGACACTGATCACAGTCACGCAACTAGTGTTCGAACCGATGGCCGACTCATCGAGTGATCCGTCGGGAGAAATTCCTTTTCGCGCTCCTGTCCCCATGCACGAGCGCCAATGGCGCCATCCCAGCGAAGTTGGTGCGATGGCGCCCCAGCCGTCACTCGCTCGCTCCACGGCTCGCAAAGTGACAATGCTGGTTGCGTCCACCAGCGTGGTGCTGTCGCTGGTACTCGTAGCCCTCGTCCTGCCTTCCCGACCCGAGGCGTCCTCTCCCATGGCCGCCGAGGCGCGGTCGGCAACCGCCACCACGGTGCTACGCAACCTGGCGGTGTCGCGCGAGTTAAACAAGTTCGGGGCAGTCGAAAGCACTGGCCAGCTTGTCGTTGCCCTTTCCAATACGGGATTTTTGCTTACCTCGCGATTGGAGGCGGCGCCTGGCGAATTGGTCAGGATTGCTCCAGCGTTGACCGGTACCGCCAACGTTGTCCATGCCTTGATCGTCGAAACTGACAACGAACTCGACATCACATGGATGCACGTATCCGATCCCGCGTCGGGCTCGTTCTTGCCGTTGTCGCCCACTTTGCGCGTGCCGCGCACGATTGACACCGAACCAAAACAGGGAAAGACCCTGTGGATCGCAACCGCCTACGACCGCGTCGGTCGCGTCAAGATCGGTATTGCTGGTAACGCATCATCGCTGGTACCACTTGATCCGAAGTCGCGGACAATTCCGAGTGGGAGTGGTGTTGCGCTAGATGCAGAAGGCCGCTTCGTTGGCTGGTGTATCGAGCGCAAGGGCACGCATTGGATGGTGCCGCTCAACGTTCTCGAACGACGCCTCCTTATGCTGGAGGCAGATGTCCGACAGCCCTGACGAATCCCCGTTTGGCGGCATGCCCTTCTTCGGTGATCTTGCTAAAGCCATGGCCAATCAAGGTCCGCTGCAATGGGACGTTGCTCGCCAAGTCGCCATGATGACGGCAACGGGTGGCACAAACGCCGAAGCCAACGTCGATCCCGCCTCGCGCGTGGCTATCGAGCGGCTGGCGCCAATCGCCGAGATGCACGTCCGTGCCCACACCACGTTTTCACCGCCCACTACGACGCCCGCGATCGTCGTAGTGAATCGTTCCCAGTGGACGCATCACACGCTCGAGGCATACAAACCGCTGTTTACCCACCTCGCCACGTCGCTCAGTGCCACGACCAGCGAACACGACAGCGACGTCGACGACCAAATGGCATCCATGTTCAACGCACTCAACAAGATGATGGCACCGGCGATGATGGGCATGTCGATTGGCACCATGGTGGGTCAACTGGCGTTGCGAGCATTCGGTCAGTACGACCTCCCCGTGCCTCGCCCAGGGTCGCGACACGTGCTGTGCGTTGCGCCAAACATCGACGACTTCGCTCGCGACTGGAGTATCGAAGGCGACGACATGCGCATGTGGGTGCTCATTCATGAACTCACGACGCACGCAGTGTTCGAAGTAGACCACGTGCGCACCACACTTGCGGACGCCCTAACGCAATATGTAGCCGGTTTCCGCCCGAATCCATCTGCGCTCATGGACCGTCTCACCAATGCAGACATGTCCGACACCGATCCCATGGCGATGATGCAAAAGTTCCTCACTGATCCAGCAATCCTCCTCGGCGCGGTGCGATCACCCGCACAAGAAGCTCAAGCTCCCGTGTTGGATGCACTCGTGGCGGCCCTCATTGGCACGGTCGATTACCTCGTTGACGCCGTCAGCGCAAAATTGCTCGGCGGTGGATCACGCATTGCAGAAGCAGTGCGGCGACGACGCGTGGAAGCCTCGCCGCACGATACCTTCGTCGAACAGCTACTGGGGCTCAAACTGTCGAAAGATCACGTTCAACGTGGGCAGGCGTTCGTGGACGGTGTGATGGAACGCGCCGGAGCCGATGGCCTCGCCAAACTCTTTACCCAACCAGGCAACCTGCCCACGCCCAATGAACTCGACGCGCCTGGCTTATGGCTTGCGCGCATCGAACTCGACTGATCTACGACGAGCGATAGAGGTAGTACGCGGCTGCTAGTCCGCTGGCAACGCCCACCAGCAGAAACCCAATTGCACCGTCGAACGTAAACACGACGGCCACCAGTCCCGCCACCACCCACGCGATTTGGTTGTTGGTTTCGAACCGCACGAATGCCCGCGCGCGGTTGGCGTCGGGTGCCTGTGCTTGGACTATCGCTTCGAATGCGAGGCGCCCCACCGCCGCCGTGCCGTTCACCACGGCTATCAACACGATTCCGGCGGTGATGCCCCCCGCGTAGCCAGTAACCAAACCCGCAACAGCAACGACGATCAACGATCCATCGAGCAGCACGCGTTCAGCGAAACGTTTGCGAAGCAAAGGTCCAATCGAGTTGGCAGCAAAGACCGCTATCGATGACACCACAACTGCAAGACCAAACCAGGCAGTGCCCGCCTTCTGATCACGCAGCCAGAAAGCCATATGAAAGAACATGAAACCCACCGAAGATCGCAGCACGAGCATGGCGAATGCCGCCCATCGAATCACCGGACGATGCAGTTCTTCCACTTCGGTTGAGTCGGCTGGCTTAGTTGCTGCAGCAACATGGCGTGGCAACGCGAGTGCAGCAATTGCAGCCAATGAAAAACACACTGCCGACAAGCCCAACGACAGACGCGTATCAACGAGCTGGAGAAGCGCAGCTGGGGCGCCGACGACAAATCCAACAATGCCTGAAAGGCGACCGAGTCGTCCGTTCGCCGCCATCAACGCCTCATCGGAGGCCACCACGGTCGGCACAATGGCCGACCTCGACACTGCATAGACCTTGGCCGCAACGAGTGAGGCAAACGCAATTGGGAACAACGCGAGACTGTTAATCCAACGCATCATTGCTACGAGTAACACCGCCCGGATAACGCCGACCCCTACCACGGTAAGTCGTCGACCACCAGGGAGACGATCGATGACTGGGCCAATGAGTGGGGCGAGCACCGCAAACGGCGCGAGGCTGATCGCAAGAAATAACAACACCCGCGATCGCGCCGCATCGGGACTGATCGACAAGAACAACGAGTCGGCAAGCGAAATTGCGAGCGCAGCTTCGCCCGCAATCATGAATCCGTGAACGCGAGCCAGTCGCGTGAGCGGTGGGACCGGGGTCAGCCCGGTTTTGCGACGTCGAGAACCTATGCGGTCATTTTTTCATACTTGTAGCCAAGTCCACGGATCGTCACCACGTTGACTGGGCTGCCGGGATCATTTTCGATCTTCGATCGCAAACGTTTGATGTGGACATCCAGCGTCTTCGTGTCGCCGTAATAATCCGAACCCCACACCCGATCGATCAGTGATTCGCGTGTCATAACACGGCCAGCATTGGCCATGAGGACGTACAACAGCTCAAACTCCTTTAGCGGCAATTTAGTGACGTTCCCGCGCACGGTCACCACGTGTTGCTCAGGGTCAATCGACACCTCGCCGACCTTGATGGTGCCAATCCCCACGTCGACAATCTCTTCCGGCGTCAGCGTGCTGCGGCGCAACACTGCCCGCATCCGTGCAACAACTTCTCGCAGTCGGTACGGCTTAACGATGTAGTCGTCAGCGCCGACCTCAAGACCAACAACGGTGTCAATCTCCGAACCCTTGGCAGACACCATGATGATCGGCACCTGCGATGACTTGCGGATTTCTCTACACACGTCGGTGCCCGACACCTTGGGAAGCATCACGTCAAGCAGAACTATGTCTGGCTTGACCGTTGCGAAGCGACTCAGTGCCTCCGCCCCATCGCGCGCTACGTCAACTACAAAACCTTCTCGCCCAAGTCCGATCTGTAGTGCTTCGACAAACGACTCTTCGTCATCTACCACCAACACCGTGATGCGCTCAGCCATGATCTTCCTTACTTTTTGCCAGCGCGGGAAGCTCAATGGTGAACGTGGAACCCTCGCCTTCTGCCGAACGCACGGAAATGCGACCTCCGTGATTGTCGATGACATGACGCACGATGGACAGCCCGAGCCCCGTACCACCTGTGGAGCGACTTCGGGCGCGATCGACGCGGAAGAACCGCTCGAATACGCGCTCCTGGTCGGCTGCGGCGATACCGATGCCTCTGTCGGACACCACGACGAGAACTGCATCACCCTCGCGGTGGCAACCCACACGTACAGAAGATCCACGCTCGCTGTACTTGATCGCGTTCTCGACAATGTTAGAGACCGCAGAAACCAGTTGCGCTCGATCGCCGACGACGCAACAAGTGGGCTCATTGTCCACGATGACCGCAACGCCGTGACTATCGGACGTGTGCTGCTGCAGCGCCACCACCTCGGCAATCACCGAGGCGAGGTCAACACGTTCATGGTGTTCGGATCCCGAGAACTCAATGCGCGAAAGGTCGAGCAGGTCATCCACGATGCCCGACATGCGGTACGACTCATCGACGATGCGTCGAGCAAGTCGGCGCACAACCTCTGGGTCTTCCTCATCGAGCATCGTGTCGCCCAGGGCCGCGATGCCGCCGATTGGCGTTTTCAATTCATGACTCAAGTTGGCAACGAAGTCGGTCCGCACGGTGTCAATACGCACCTGGTCGGTCACGTCCTCGATTGTTGCGAGCAGGTCACCGCCATCGACCTCGTAAATCTTGACGCGAAAGCTTCGCGCAGGCGGACCCGCAACCTTGACGAGTTTTTCGCGCTCTCCTCCCTTAGCAGCAGCGCGCAAAAACTCGATTGCAGCGTCCTCCACCAACACGTCGACATGGCGCACGCCACACATTGCCGATGCTCGCTGGTTGGTCAGGACCAGCGCACCGCTGCGATCGGCAAGCATCGCGCCCATTGGCATGTGTTCAACGACTGATGTCAGTCGCGCCTCGCGACCCGACGAGGTCGAGTCGACGACCGGATCAATCGTGCTCGATGCGGTCTGCCGCTTCTGTGAAACAACGATTTGAAGAACCAATGCGGCCGCAAGGACCGCGCTCACCACCCACGCGAGGTCCATATACCCGTCGACTAGGAGTCGGATCCCACTTGCGCGGACTCGTCCTGCTGCTTCGCCCGATACCGAGCGGCACCCTTGTGTTCGGGCACCCAACCAGTGAGAAGAAACCTCGTGCGCTCACCCACATTGACCGCATGGTCACCGATGCGCTCGTAGAACCGTGCGACCACTGCAAGCTGCACGGCAACCTGCAGATCGATCTTCTCGCGCGAATGGCATTCGAAGATTTCCTGCACAAACTGTCGCTGCAATCCGTCGAGGAACGAGTCCATATCGTCGATCGCAGCGGCCTTCGCGGCGTCGTTCGATTCGAACGCCTCCATCGCGGCAATGTAGAGCTGCTGAGCCTGCTCGCTCATCTTGCTGATGAGACCGCGCAAGATTGGATCGATGTCGTGACCGTATATTCGACGCGCCGCCTTGCAGATATTCACGGTGAGGTCGGCAGATCGCTCCAGTTCAGCAACGATCTTGATGATCGCTACTAATTGACGGAGATCACCCGCAACGGGGGCCTGCAAGGCCAGTTGCTGAAAGCATCGGTCCTCGATGTCTACGGCACGGGCATCGATTTCGTCATCGGCCTGCACCATGTAGTCGGCACCCTCGAGGTCACCCGACAGCAGCACCGCCGTCGCCCGCGGGATCGCGTCGATGACTGATGCGCCCATGCGCACCACTTCCACGCGCAGCATGTCGATCTCCTGGTGGAACGACCTCCGCAGTTCTTCCATTTCCACGTCCTTTCGCGACGAGCGGCAACGCCCTCAACCGTATCGCTTGGCGGTTACGTCACGGCCAACACAGGATGACCGGAAAGTGAACGACCGAGAACGCTCAGCGCACCTGTGTGGCGCGCACCCAATCGAAGAGCCGCTCCTGGGCATCAGCCGATGATCCGAAGTCACCCACACGCTCCCAGGTGTTGTCGCTCTGGAGGACAAAGTGGGTGACGTCCTCCGAAGACAAATAGCCAAGCACGGTGTCGAGCCACGCGCGGTGCTTGGGATGCGTTAGTGGCACCAGCACTTCGACTCTGCCATCGAGATTGCGGCCCATCATGTCGGCGGACCCCAGGATGTGTAACGGCTCACCATCCTCAAGACCGTGTTCAAACCGATACAACCGCGAATGCTCCAAGTACCGACCAAGAATCGACCGCACCCGAATATTGGATGACATTCCCTCGACGCCTGCGCGTAGACAACAGATGCCTCGCACGATGAGGTCGACATGTACTCCTGCCTCACTTGCGCGATACAGCGCTTCGATCACTGTGTCATCGGAGATCGAGTTGATCTTCATCGTGATTCGACCTTCAGCGCCATACGTGGATTCTTTGTCGATCAGTTCAACAATTCGCGAACGGAGTTGGTGCGGCGCGACCATCAACGATTGATACTGCGGTTCGCGACCGAACCCAGTGAGGTAGTTAAACAACTCGGTTGCGTCAGCCCCGATTGCCTCCTCGCAGGTGAAATAGCCGAGATCTTCATAGACGCGGGCAGTGACCGAGTTGTAGTTGCCCGTACCGATGTGCACGTATCGACGAACCTTGTCCTCATCGTTACGCACGACCAGGATGCACTTGGCGTGTGTCTTTAAGCCGACTAACCCATAGGTCACATGCACACCCGCGTATTCCAATTCCTTGGCCCATGACACGTTGCGCGCCTCATCGAAGCGCGCCTTCAACTCCAGTACTGCGGCCACCTGCTTGCCGTTCTCTGCCGCCTTAATGAGATGCCGCGCGATCGACGAATCGCCAGATGTGCGATACAAGGTCATCTTGATCGACTGCACACGCGGATCGTGGGCGGCCTGTTCGACAAAGGATTCCACTGACGAGGCAAACGACTCATTCGGGTGATGCACAAGCAACTGACGCTCGTGAATCACCTCGAAGATTGACTTATTCGTCAACTCGGCTGCTTGCAGTCGGCCTGCGGTCACCGGAGTCCACGGCACAAACTTCAATTCAGGGCGATCTACAGAGGCAAGTTGGTTGAGCGCCGTAAGGTCGATCAAGGCATCATGGCGCGTGACATCGTCATCACCAAGCTCAAGTTCATCGAGCAACAAATGCAAAATCTCATCGGAAACATCGCTCTGCACTTCAAGACGAACCGCGCGACCGAATCGTCGTCTGCGCAGCTCCATCTCAACGGCTGCAAGCAAATCTTCGGCATCCTCGTCGTCGAGTGACAGGTCAGCATTACGAGTCACGCGGAAGGCATGGCACTGCTCGATGGTCATTCCGGGAAACAGACGGCCGAGATTGGCCCGCACTACATCCTCGACAGGCACAAAGCGCAAGGTTCCTGGCAACTGCATAAACCGTGGAAAGTTAGGCGGAATCTTGACGCGCGCAAACCGGCGGTCACGCACCTCTGGGTCGGCGACCATCACCGCGAGGTTGAGAGCGAGGTTCGAAATGTAGGGAAAGGGGTGCGCGGGATCGACCGCGAGTGGTGTCAAAACAGGAAATATTCGTGAATCAAATACATCGGCCAGGGTGTCTCGCTCGTGAGGAACGAGTGCATCGAACGACACAATTTCGATGCCTGTGGTGTTCAGCGCGGGACGTAGTTCATCAATGAACAATCGTTCCTGCTCAACGATCAGCTCCCGCGTGCACTGCGCAATATCCCGCAATTGTCGCGCGGGGGTCCTGCCATCAGACGTCGGTGCCACAATGCCGCCGGCCACCTGATCTTTAAGTGCAGCGACGCGAATCTGAAAGAACTCGTCGAGATTGCTCGAGAAAATCGCAGAGAACCGACATCGTTCGAGCAATGGAACGGCCTCGTCGGTTGCCAGCGTCAATACGCGTGCATTGAAGTCCAGCCAACTGAGCTCACGGTTGATGTATCGCGAATCGATGGCGCGATCGTACGGATCACGCACACTCGCGAAAGCCTGTTGCAGCAAACGTCGCCAAGAACTCATCGAACGTTCATCTCAACGTCACTCACCGGACATTCCGGCGACGTGGATTACTCGGTTTCGGTGGGGTAGCCGAGATCCCACTCGACGCTGATCAACTCGCGTTCGGCATCTCGGTTCACGCGTTCCTGATTGCGACGAAACTGTGGGTCGTTGCGCGGGAGTAAAACCAACCGAGCAAGTACTCGGGCGCGAAACTCTTCCAACAGATTTGGGTCGCCGTAGTCGCTGTAGACCTCCCAATGCGGGGATACAGGTCCCAAGTACACGATGCGCGCATGTCCGCGCGGCGGTTCGTTCACGACTGCAGTACTCACGCGATCAGGATACCGCCGAGGAACCGACTATGGTGAGCCTCACCCCCATGGATACCAACAATCGGTCCACCGAATGGATGGGACAAGGCAACTGCCGGAACTTTCCGCCGGCCATGTTCTTTCCGTCAGATGGTGCAGGCGTCGACCGCGCCCGTGCGATATGTGCCAGCTGCCCAGTCACCCAACCATGTCTCGAGTACGCGCTCGCCGAACACATCGATCACGGTGTGTGGGGCGGATGCTCAGAGCGTGAACGCCGTCGCATCGCCAAGCGTCGTCGGCTCGAAATCTCCATCTCAAAGAACTAGTTGGCCTGCGCCGCAAATCGGCGTCCCACTAAGGTCGTGAGGTGGCAGGCCTCAACGACGTCATCGTTGCCGCGCTCGACCTCGGCACCAATAGCTTCCACATGGTCGTCGCACGGGCCCGCGAAGCGGGTTTCGAAGTAATCGCCCGGGAAAAGGAAACCGTCCGCATCGGCCGCGGCTCAGGCGAAATGAAGGAACTGGATGCTGCCGCCATTGACCGCGGTATCGCCTCCCTCACCCGCATGCGGGCCATTGCCGACTCCCATGAGGCGCCAATTACCGCTGTCGCGACAAGTGCGGTGCGCGAGGCTCGCAATCGCGACGAATTCATTCGCCGCGCAAAGAAGGAGGCCGGAATCGACGTCCGCGTGGTGTCGGGTGTTGAGGAGGCTCGACTCATCCACCTCGGCGCGCTGCACGGGCTTGGCGAGCATGAGGCAACCATGTTTCTGTGCGACATTGGGGGTGGCTCAACCGAGATCGTTGTCGGCAACGATGACGAAGAAATGCTTGCCCGCAGTTTCAAGATTGGCGCAGTACGCCTTACTGATCGGTTTTTTGCAACGAGCACCCTGCACCCGAGCGCAGTAGCCAGTTGTCGATCCTTTGTGCGTGCGGCATTCATGAATATTCAGGCTGAAACAGCCGAGCTCGGCTTCGAACTTGCCGTGGCCTCCTCCGGTACCGCTGAGACCGTTGCGCGCATGATTCACGCTCGGTCGGGCGAGGCAGAACCAAAGACTTTTAACCGCTACACATTTCGCGCAACCGATGTGACGACAATCGTGCAACTCCTTGCCGATCACACCACCGTCGAAGCTCGTCAGGAAGCCTTTGGTCTCGAGCGCAGCCGTGCAGAAATCATCCTTGCTGGCGCCATCATCTTGGAGGCAATCGCTGACGTATTCGGTATTGGCGAGTTTGTCTTCAGCGATTACGCCCTCCGCGAAGGTCTACTCATCGACACACTTCGCAAACACGGCACTGGGCCAGCGGCAGACACGAGCACCGACGCGGCGATGCGCAGTGTTCGTGTGCTCGCAGACCGATGCGACGATCGACCCGATCACTCAGAACATGTGGCGCGCATCGCCTGCGATCTCTTTGACCAATTGCATGAGCCCCTTGGGGTCGATATCTCCGCTCGTCGACTCCTCGAAGCGGCCGCGCTACTTGCCAATGTCGGTGTTGTCGTTTCCCACTCCAAACACCATCTCCACAGCTACTACGTCATTCGTAACTCGGAGTTGGTCGGACTTACGGACCGCGAAATCGAATTGATCGCACAAATTGCCCGCTATCACCGCAAGGGACTTCCCAAGAGCGAGCATGCCGAATTTGCGGCGTTGAGTGCCGACGATCAACACATCGTGCGCGCGCTTGCCGGCGTCTTGCGCATTGCAATTGGGCTGGACCGCACGCAAGACGGTCGCGTCAAGAAGTTGGAAACGACATTGTTGAGCGATGCGCTCGAGATCACGTTCAAGACGACAAAGTCACAAGACACCGACCTCAACGCGTACGCAGCGAACGAACGACGGACGTTGTTGTCCGATGTTCTCGGTCGTCGCGTGAAGGTCTCGGCGCGCTAAGCGCCAACGGCAGTTAGGCGCTCGGAGGCGGCGGCGTCGTGCCACCGTTGTTCGAGTCGGTGCCGCCCTGTTGACCCTGGGACTGCCCCTTCTTGAACTCCTGCTGCGCCTGGCCGAGATTCCGTGCAATCTTCGGCAAACGAGAACCGAACAACGCAACGGCGATGACCAACACGACTATCCATTCCCATCCACCTGGCATGACGGTCAATCTAGCACCCTGGTCGCGCTGGCGGTTCCGGCCCCTCATGCGATAAGCAATGCGGGTGCTTGAGTGCGTGATCAACATCAGCGAAGGTGCTCATACTGAGCGCATTCATGCGCTAGCGCAGAGTGTCGGTACGGACCTCCTCGACCTCCACAGCGACGCCGATCACAACCGAAGCGTGTTCACACTGGCCGGCGTCGAAGCGCCCCGCGTCCTCGCGCGCGCCGCACTCGGACTTTTGGATCTCACCCAGCACTCCGGAGTTCACCCACGAGTGGGAATCATCGATGTAGTCCCGTTTGTTGCGATTGAGCCATCAACATTTGATGACGCGCTGCGGGCACGCGATGACTTCGCGCGTTTTGCCGCAGGCGAGTTAGGTGTCCCCTGTTTTCTCTACGGGCCCGAACGCACATTGCCATTTATCCGCAAGCATGCATTTGTGGATCTCGTGCCCGACCATGGGCCGCGCGAACCTCATCCGCTCGCCGGCGCAATCTGTGTGGGCGCACGGCCCATTTTGGTTGCCTACAACTTGTGGCTGAAGGATGCCTCGCTCGAAACGGCGAAAAGCATTGCTCGGCAGATTCGCAGCGAATCGGTGCGGGCGTTGGGCCTGCAGGTAGGCCCATTTGCGCAAGTGAGTATGAACCTCATCGATCCATCGGTTACCGGACCCGATGCGGTGTGGGACTTCGTCGAACGCCATGCGGCAATCGACCGCGCCGAACTCGTTGGCTTAGTTCCCGCCCGCACGCTTGCTGGCATCGATCGATCGCGATGGGCGCAGCTCGATCTCTCGGCTGACAAAACCATCGAAGCGCGGCTCGCGCGCCGCAATCAGTCGCGCGGCTAGGCGCTGACGATGGTGCGCATCGACTGCGCGCGTTGACGGCGCAACTTGCGACGCTCACGCTCCGAGAGTCCGCCCCAGATGCCGAACTTCTCGCCATTGGCCAAGGCGTATTCGAGGCAGTCCTCGCGCACGGTGCAGCCCTTACAGACTTCTTTCGCTTCGCGGGTCGACGCACCCCGTTCCGGAAAGAACAAGTCTGGATCGACGCCGAGGCAGTTGGCTTGGTCTTGCCAAGCGCGGTCAGCGCTCAGCTCAATGTGATCATCTTCCACGAATTGTTGCCCCTCCCGACACCGGCCGAAGTCGCGGGGGCGCGCCTACAACCGGGTAATTACAGCGGTGTCATTGTGGCAAATTCGTGTACAAAATGCAAATACGCGGGCAGTACCCCCGATTCCCCACCCCACTCATCGCGAGGCCCCTGCTCGGCTCACGCGACGCTTGTGCTCAAGGAAGTCAAGGAGCACATAGTCGCCGAGCGTGTCATGCGTCGTGAAGAATGCCCTCCCACCGTTGATGTGTGTGAGTCGCTCAACAAATCGGCGCAGGCCATTGTCGGCATCCAACATGAACGTGTTGATGCGAATGTTGGCCTTTGTGCACCGCAGCACCTCCCGCAGTGTGGTCTCCACAGTTTCACGCACTGGCGGATAGTTGAAGAACACCTCGCCCCGTGGGGTGATGTGCGCCGTTGGCTCACCATCCGTGATCATGATGATCTGTTTCGTACCTGACCGGTTGGCGAGCATCTTTCGAGCAAGGGTGAACGCGTGGTGCATGTTGGTGCCATATGCGAAATCCCAGGAGGCCTCGGGAAGCGCCTCTGGGGCAAGCTCCCGGGCGGTTTCCCCAAAGCCCACTACCCCCAAATAGTCGCGGGGAAACTGCGTCGAAATGAGGTGATGCAGAGCAATCGCGACCTTCTTTGCAGGAAGGAAATTGTCGCGCATCGGCATTGACATCGACAAGTCCAACATCAACACGGTCGACGATCGCGTGGCATGTTCTGTTCGTTCAATCTCAAAGTCGTCTGGTGAGAGCCTCACCGGCACTCCCATTCCGTTGCGACGCAGTGCATTGCGCAACGTGCCATGCAGATCAAGACGAAAGGGATCGCCGAACTCGTATGGCTTCGAGTCTTCAGCCCGCTCATGCCCGATACCAATCGACTCGATCGCATGTTGGCCGACCATGTCCTTGCGTAATGAGCCAAACAAATCACGCAATGCCTTCGCGCCAAGTTTTCGAATTGCTCGCGGGGATAGCCGTACGCGGCCCTCTTTCTGATCGATCAGGCCGGCTTCCTCCATCAGTCGCGACAGCTCAGCGAGTCGTTCAAGAGAGTTGGCGGCGTCATCGCCGAGCAGATCGCGGACACGGTCCATATCCACCTCGGCCAAGCCGGCCGGCGAGGAGGCGTTCTTTAACATGGCCTCCAGAGCCTTGGCGTCCTCCAGATCACGGAACGCTTGCATCGCCTGTTGAAACCCGAGCGGGGCACTCCCGGAAAACGACTCACCGGGCATCTGCCCGAGCTGAGGAAACAATGACTGCATGTTGCGTGCCAGCTGATCGAACTGCCAACGCAAGTCCATGTCGTCGAGTAATTGCTCAGAAAGTCGCTGTAATTGATCACGCTGTTCGGGTGACATCGAATTCAACATCGACTGCGCCTCGGCCATACGGCGTGCCATCTGTTCCAGCAGTTCGTCAAGGTTTTCGGGGTTCTCAGGGAAGAAGTCACCAAACTCGTCCATGAATGCTTCGAAGCCAGGGTCTTCACCGCGCTCACGCTTGTCAATCATCTCGTTCAGCGCGGCCATCATGTCTTTGGTGCGCTGCAGGTCTTCGGGAGTGAGGTTCTGCATGGCCGACGACATCTGATCGAGTTGCTGCTGGAGCACCTGCTGACGCAAACGCTCCATCAACTCGTCGAAACGGCGTTGCGCATCGTTGGACACGAAGTCATAGTGCTGAAGCTCTGCCACTTTGCCCGCGAGATCGTCAGGCATCATGCCGAGTCGCGCATGCCGCATGGCAGCCGACTCGGTGGCGGTCTCCAGACGACGTTCGTCGCCGGAATCCCGCGCAGCGCGTACCGAGTCGTCAATCGCGTGGCGCTCCTCGTCGAGCACATCGTTTAGCGCGTCGTCGATTTCTTTGTAGATGCCATCAAGATCGCCAGAGGACTTGATTTCCTCTTGCCGATCACGAAGACGCTCCAGCATCTCGCGCAGCCCCTGGATTCGCTCACCGTTTGCGTCACGAAGCCCGTCCTGCATCATCCGACGAAGTGCGCTCGTGGGGTCGCCGTGATACATCAGGTCATCGGCCAACTGGTCCAGCAATGAATCGGCATTCACATCGAAGCCGCGCTGGGTGCCGTCCCATCGCGAGTAGGTGAACCGCGTCCCCATGCGCGCACGATACCCCTAGGCTTTGCTCCTATGCGATTCCGCCGGACATTCGTCTTCGCGGATCTCTCCGGCTTTACTGACTACACGGAGAAGAACGGTGATGGTGCCGCAACTCAGCTACTCGCTCAGTTCCGTGGCATTGCGCGTGCGGTGGGTTCGCACCAGGGCGTGCGCATCGACAAGTACCTGGGCGATGGCCTTATGGCCGTGGCGGTTGAGGCGGTTGATGGCATCACGTTTGCGCTCGAACTGCAGAAGTACGCAACTACCGCGTGCTCGCCACTTCGTCTACGCATCGGTATCGCTACTGGCGACACCATGTTGTTTGAAGGACAGGACTACATCGGCACCGCGCCCAACCTTGCCGCCCGCCTGTGCGACGCTGCCTCCGACGCCGGCATTTTGATGCCTGCCGGTCAGGTCAATGGACTTCCCATTGGCATTGAAGCAGTGGCGCATCCTCCGGTTGCGCTTCAAGGCTTTGACGCTCCTGTTGACGTCGTCACCATTATCGGTGAGCCGATGATCGACGATCGCTACGACATCAACGAGTACTGGACCCGCTCGCCTTTCGTGGGATAACTCAGCGCGACCGATACGTCGCGCGCGTTCCTGACTGGTCTTTGTTCAGGCGCTTACCTAAGTGCAAACCCTCGAGCACAAACTCTGTCGCGCTAGCAACTACAGACACTGGAGCTTCTGCACCAACGAGTTCAACCACCAACTCACGTAGCGGCGGCACTGCCTCGAACAACGCCAAGTATTCCTCTGACGCGATGTCCTCTCCGGCATGGGCAACGAGACCCTGTTCAAAAGCGTCCACAATTGCACTCAACCGCGGAGAAGCAACATTTTGCTTAAACACCTGCAGCACCGACGCCTTGAGCAGATTCTCCAGGATCACCGCCTCATGGCCGTCTTCTACCGCTTCAATTTCGATCTTGCCCGACATCGAAGCGGCCAACGCCGAGAGATCGCTCACCCGCGGGGCAACGTCGGTTTCGCCCATGTGCAATGCGCGACGCGTGGCGTTGGCGGCAAGAATCTCGAAGTTGCTCACCGAAAGACGAACGCTAACCCCGCTGCGTTGATTGACGTGAGAGGACGAACGGGCCAGATGACTTACCGTCGCAACGATCTCTTCCATAAACAGCGGCCAGTGCACCACGACATCGGCGATGTCGGAGGGGCGCGCCTCGAGACGCACGATGGCCATTTCGGTTTCAGCCTCAAGCGGATAGTGCGTGCGGATTTGGCTACCGAAGCGATCCTTGAGTGGCGTGATGAGGCGCCCGCGGTTCGTGTAGTCCTCGGGGTTTGCAGATGCCACAAGCAACACATCAAGCGGGAGTCGAATCTTGTATCCACGAATCTGCACATCGCGCTCCTCGAGCACGTTGAGCAGTCCCACCTGAATGCGCTCCGAAAGGTCGGGAAGTTCGTTGATAGCAAAGATGCCGCGGTTGGTGCGAGGGACCAATCCGTAATGAATGGTCAACTCATCACTGAGGTATCGGCCCTCGGCCACCTTGATCGGGTCCACCTCGCCAATCAGGTCGGCAATTGACGTATCGGGCGTCGCCAACTTTTCGCCGTAACGGTCGTCGCGATGCACCCATGCGATCGCGGTCGATTCACCATGCTCTGCCACCTGGTGACGGGCATACGCAGACACCGGCGCATAGGGATCATCGTTGATTTCGCTTCCCGCGATAATGGGCATCCATTCGTCAAGCAAGCCCGTGAGCGATCGAATCATGCGGGTCTTTGCCTGGCCGCGCTCGCCGAGAAAGATGACGTCGTGGCCAGCAAGCAGCGAATTTTCGAGCTGCGGCATCACCGTGTCTTCGTAACCAAGCACGCCAGCGAAGAGTGGCTCTCCATCGGCGATGCGCTGCACCGCGTTACGACGCAACTCTTCCTTGACGGGAATCGACTGCCAGCCCGACTCCCGCAGAGCGGCAAGCGTGCGGGGAAAATCCGCCGGAGGTTCGCGACGAGTCATGAGCGGAGGCTAACCGCGGGCGGCATCCGCCCGACAGTCGAGCGTCACCTAACCTGCAGCGCATGAGTGACCATGACACCCGCGTTGCTGTCGTCACCGGAGCCAATTCGGGAATCGGGCGGGCGACTGCGCTTCACCTCGGTACGAACGGATTCCGTGTCTTTGCCACGGCTCGATCTGCGGCAAAGGCGGACAAACTGATGTCCCGCGCCGCCGAGATGCAGGCGTCTATCGAGTTAGTTGAGATGGACGTTGCCGATGACAATTCTGTTCAGCGTGCTTTCTCCAAGATCCTCGATTCAACGCCTATTGATGTACTGGTGAACAACGCCGGGATCGGCGGCAACGGCGTTGTCGAAGAAAGCGCGATCGACCACTATCTCGACTCGTTCAATGTCAACGTCCTCGGCGTTGTTCGTTGCGCTCAGGCGGTGCTCCCAGGAATGCGCGCACGGCGAAGCGGCACGATCATCAACGTGTCCTCCGTCGTCGGCAGACTCGCAGCAATTGCCCAGTCTCCGTACGTCACCTCGAAGTGGGCACTTGAAGGATTGAGTGAAGAACTTGCCCAAGAGTTAGCGCCGTTTGACATCCGCGTGGCCATTGTCGAGCCAGGCATTACTCGGTCCTCGATCTTCGCCAAGAACACCGATGCGCCAAACGCATCCGGCGCCTATGGCGCGCATTACCGCAGGATGTTCCGGTTCTACGAAGTAGGTCACCAGCATGCATCGCCTGCCGAAGAAGTGGCCCACGTGATTCACGAGGCAATAGTCACCGACACACCTCGCTTGCGCTACCCCTGCTCATGGGGCGGTACATCCATCGTGGAAGGCCGCACGGCGATGAGCGATGAGGCATGGGTGCGACTCGC
>Ga0164293_10000529_pt1 | contig 30444 bp, 25 predicted proteins | sample GEODES118metaG_FD_111487 | JGI IMG/M metagenome (GOLD analysis project Ga0164293, IMG submission 111487) | Eutrophic lake water microbial communities from Lake Mendota, Wisconsin, USA - GEODES118 metaG | ecosystem: Environmental > Aquatic > Freshwater > Lake | place: USA: Lake Mendota...
GTCTCGCTGGATCTGACCCGCGGCGCGCGCCATGCGCTGATCGGCCCTAACGGCGCTGGCAAGACGACGCTGATCAACCTGCTCACCGGCGTGCTCGACCCCACCGAGGGCCGCATCACCCTGGAGGGCGAGGACATCACCCGCCTGGCGCCGCACCAGCGCGTGCGTCGGGGCATGGTGCGGACGTTCCAGATCAACCAGTTGTTCAAGTCGATGACTCCGCTGGAGACCCTGGCCCTGGTGATCGCCCAGCAAAAAGGGCAGGGCACCCGCTGGTGGAAGCCGCTGGGCAGCGACGCTGCGGTGGCCGAGCGCGCCGAGCAGCTGCTCGAGACCTTCCGCCTTGCGGATGTGCGCAACCAGCGCACGGAGCACCTGGCCTACGGCAAGCGCCGCTTACTGGAGATCGCTATCGCCCTGGCCTGCGAGCCCAGGGTGCTGCTGCTCGACGAGCCGGTGGCGGGCGTGCCGGCGGGTGAGCGCGAGGAGCTCCTGCAAACCGTGGCCGCCTTGCCGGCCGACGTGTCGGTGCTGCTGATCGAACACGACATGGATCTCGTCTTCAGCTTTGCTAAACGGATGACGGTGCTGGTCAATGGCACCGTGCTCACCGAGGGCACGCCCGAGCAGATTGCCAACGACCCGCAGGTCAGGGCCGTCTATCTGGGGCATGGGGATGACCATCATGACGCTGGCAACGGCACGAACGCAGCGAATGGAGCCACCCATGGCTGAACCCCTGCTCCAAGTCGCTGGCCTGTCCGCCGGATACGGCGAGGCGGTCGTCCTCAATGGTGTTTCTTTTGACCTGGAAGAGGGCAGGACGCTGGCCCTGCTCGGTCGCAACGGCACCGGCAAGACCACGCTGATCAACACCCTGGTTGGCGCCACCCGCCAGCATGCAGGCACCGTCCGCCTAGGCGACGTCGCCCTGCACAAGCTGCCCTCGCACCAGCGGGCAGGCGCCGGCATTGGCTGGGTGCCGCAAGAGCGCAACATCTTCAAGTCGCTCACCGTGCATGAAAATCTCACCGCGGTCGCCCGCCCCGGCCGCTGGACGCCCAAGGAGGCCTATGCGCTGTTCCCGCGCCTGGCCGAGCGCAAGGGCAACCTGGGCACGCAACTCTCGGGCGGCGAGCAACAGATGCTGGCCGTGGCCCGTGCCCTGGTGCTTAACCCGCGCCTCCTGCTGCTCGACGAACCGCTGGAGGGCTTGGCGCCCATCATCGTCGAGGAACTGCTCAAGGCTATTCGGCGCATCACCCGCGAGGAGGGCCTCTCGGCCATCATCGTGGAGCAGCACCCGCAGGCCATCCTGGCCATTTCGGACAGCGCCATGGTGCTGGACCGGGGCACCGTGGTGCATCGCGGCACCGCGCAGGAAATGCGCGAAGACCCGGCCCTGCTCGATCGCCTGCTGGGCGTGGCGCGCTGAAATTTTTGGGCCAGAGGGCCAGGCCCGCGTCCGGCCTTGCTTTGGCTGTGCGTGGACCCTTTTCCATCCGGAGACAAAGATATGACATTGCAACTGCGCCGCATCGGCGTCATCGGTTACGGCGAAGTCGGCAAGATCTTCAGCGCGGGCCTGCGTTCGGCCGCGGGCGTCGAACAAGCCTCGGCCTGGGACCTCAAGCTCGCCCCGGGCGCCGCCACCTTTGAAGCCGAGCGCGCCCACGCGCAGGCCGCCGGCATCGGGGCCTGCGATAGCATGGCCACCCTGTGCGCCGCCTGCGACTTGGTCATTTCGTCGGTGACCGCCTCCAACACCCTGGCCGTGGCCGGTGAGGCTGCCTCGCACCTCCAGCCGGGCACGATCTTCCTGGATCTCAACTCGGCGTCCCCCGGCACCAAGCAGCAGGCTGCGGCCCTGGTCGATGCCGCTGGCGGTCACTACGTCGAAGCCGGCGTCATGACCTCGGTGCCGCCCTATGGCGTTCGCGTGCCTATGCTCTTGGGCGGAGCGAAGGCGGCCGAATTGGCAGCTTTTCTTCGCGCCTGGGGTCTGGATACGAAGGCCGTCTCCGAAAAGCTTGGCGTGGCCAGCGCCATCAAGATGAGCCGCAGCGTGATGATCAAGGGCCTGGAGGCGCTGGTCATCGAGGCCTATACCAATGCCCGCGCTTACGGCGTGGAAGACCATGTGCTGCCGACGCTGCAAGAGACCTTTCCGTCCATCGACTGGTCAGAGCAGGGCGCCTATTTTTTCAGCCGTGTGGTGCAACACGGCAAGCGCCGCGCGGAGGAAATGCGCGAGTCCGCCAACACGGTGCGCGAGGCCGGCTTTGAGCCCTTCATGGCCTCGGCTATCGCCGACAAGCAGCAGTGGGTGGCTGACCAGGCGGCCGCAGGTGTGTTCGAGGGCCTCCCCAAAAATGCGCCCTGGAAGGACTACGCCGACCGGCTGCTGGCCGCGCGCAAGCGTTGAGGCAAGCATTTCCATCTGCGGCGGCTACGCGCTTCTACGCCCGCTCCGAACCAGTTGTCTTGTTCTTCACCGGCGACGTCCACGACTCTTGCGCGTCACGTACATCCCTGCGGCTATCTGTCCCTAGCAACTGCGATTTCAAGCGCTGGTAGGCCGGATCCGCGGGCTGGGACCTTGCTGCTCTCTGCACCAGTGCCTTGAGCGTTTCGTGGTCGTAGTAGGGGATGGTTTGCCCCTTGTAGTTCGCGTTGACATGCTGGCTGAATTCATCGAACACGGCTGACACCCATCGCTCTGGTGTCATGCGAAGCCCCCACTCGGGAACGGGGCCAACGTCGGGAAGGATCATGGCGATCAAGGGCGTCCAGCGGGGGTCTTGTGAGGGCGCCTCGAGCACCATTCGCAGGCAGCGCCGCAGTTGCGCCTCCTCCGACGCTTGTCTTTTGGTGAGCGAGACGCGGTTCCAATCGGCCGCCGTCTGCAAGACCACCTGCCTCAGGGCGCTGGCGACCCACATGGCATGGTCAGCCAGGCGTTTCGTGCTGTTCTCTCCGGGGGGGATATCGTCTGGCTCACGGGAGATCGTGGCCACGAGCAGACGCAGGTGTGCATCGGTTATGCGCGGTCCACCGAGCTGGGTCACCACCGGCCGAACGATCGAGCTGGTCATCAGGGCACCGACGTTCACGTCGCTGCCATCTTTGGCGCGGAACGTTTCTTCGAAGCGCCAACTCCAAACCTGCAGCAATTGCGCCAGGTGGGCTGCGCTCTGGCTGGGGTTGCGTGCAATGGCGCGGGTCAAAGTCTCCATGAACGCGAACAACTTGCCCACGTCACGCCATCCCGTCGAGCTTCGAAAGCCCGCGACCAGCGGGTTCAGCTCGTGCCCAATGGCTTGCGGTTCGTACCGTTCCAACTTCTCCAGTGAATCCGTGATTGATGCGTGGCTGGCGCTTTCGCCTCCGGCTCCATCCTGAGCCCGTGCCCCGTCTGCGATGCCCCAGGACGAACCCTGCGTGTCCGGGTCCAGAGGAGGCGACTCGGAGGTCGCCGAGCGCTTGATCAGCCGTGTTACCAGGGTGCCTAGACCCAGGCCACTACCTAGCCCCAGACCTAGCCCCAGCCCCAGTGCCAGGGCCAGGTACTTCGTGGTCCGTGTGCACAGGCTGGTGCGAGGGGGCCTTTGCGTGGCTGGCACCTGATGTGCAGTTCGCGTTGAGGCTTGCTGCGCATCAGGGACGATCGCGGTGACGCGCCGGGATACCCGGCTGTGTTCACCCTGCGCCCTCGCCGTCGGAGCTGGGGCCCTCGGGGCCGATTCCGATGCTTGATCGGTTTCGCCCGTGCGCGGCGGCCGGCTCGGTGAATGCTGTGCTGAGCGCTGAGATGGCTGCATGGGCTTTTGCCTCTTGGAAAAGAGGGCGATGCTAGGCAGTTGTCAGGCAGCAGTACCCCGTCGGCCTGACGCCTGCGCTTTGCGGTGCCGCGCACAAGGGCCGCCCTGGTGAGCCGATGGAGGCCTTGCGATGGTGGCCTCGCGCCTGGGGCTGGGTAGCGGCCCTGCATCAGGTACCCTGCCTCTGGAGTTAGCCCGGGATGAATTTGATGTCGAATTTTTGGCCTGATTGGTGCTTTTCTGGATTGAACAACGCCATGATGGCCCCCCCAAATGAGCGGGCCGGCAAAAGATCGGGCGCAGTCTCTGCGAGGTGCTCCTGGATTGCTTGAAGGATGAGGCGCTCCCATTGAGAGGCCGGCATGGTTTCTCCCTTGTCGGTTGTCGGCGCCAAACTTTCCAAGTGCGATAGAACCAAGGGGTGCCACCGCCGGTCACCTGCGGTCTGCTGCAAGAACATCCGTACGCAGCGGACCAGTTGTGTGGGACCTATCGTGAATTTTTCTGCAGATGTTCTGCTTACCTGCGCAGGGGTGAGGTACCCCATCAATTCCCTCACGGCGTCTGCAACACGCTTGGCATGGTCCGACAAAATCCTATCGGACCCGGGCCCCGAGTTCAATCCCGCCGGGCGGATGTTATCGGGCTCCTTGGTGACGCTGGCCAGCAGGAGTCGCAGGGCTTTATCCGATATGGATGGCCCCCCTAGCCCGATCGTCAGAGCCTTGACGATCCATGCGGGATGCACGTATTTTTCGAGGGCGATTTCCTTGCCCGCCTGATCGTGCAACTCTCCGTAGCGCCAACTCCAGATGCGCAGGAGGTGCTCGAGCTGCTCAATGTTCATGCCGCCCTTATTCAGCGCATCGATCATCGCGGATAAAAATTTGTGCATCGCATTGGGGTTGCGCCACAAGCGTGATGCCCGGTAGGCGTCGACCATGCGGTCCACAACGACCACCGGCAACGTGCCTTTCCGCCTCTCCGCCAGTTGGGTGGCAAGTGCTGACAGCTTCGCCTGCGGATCGCTCTCGAGCAGGATTTTTTCGATGGCCTCAGAGAGTGTCTGTGGTGCAAGGGGCTTGCTTGACGTTGTGCCCCCAACACTGGCAGTCAGTGTGGGCTGCGCCGGTTGCGCGACCGGACTCCTTGGCGTTATCCCCCCAGTCGCCTCGCTTGGCGTTGGCTCGTGGGCTGTCGCTGTCGCTGCAGCTGTGGCTCCGGGTGCAGGTGCAGGTACAGATCCAGGGCTAGGGGCCAGCGCTGTGCTGGGCTCTGTTTCCAGCACGCCGGCTTCGATAAGGGTTGTCCCCTTGAAGGGGGCCAGTGGGTGGGTCGGTTCGCATGCCAAATCCGCTTGTGTAGCCGCCAAACTGCTGTTCATCCTGCCCGGAGAGCCCGGGGCAGCCGAGCTTATTGGCGCGTCCCGCGAGCTCACCTGCCGACTGGCGGAGTAGAGCAGCGCGCATGTGAGCAGCCCTGCGCCAGCCCGTAGCCATCTGGCCGTCCGGGCACAAAGACTTGGGCGCGGCCGACCAAGTTGCAGGGGCGCCGCTGCGGCTTCGTGCCTCGCGCTTCGATGCGCGGGCGGTGGAACCGATCTGCTGCGCGGGCGCGCCCGCAGTGGCTGCCCCCTGCCGGGCGCTTCGGCGGCCGCGGCCGTTGGTGCTAATGCAGGCCCTTGTGCCGGTTCGCCCATGGCCCCGGGTTGGTCTGGGTCCGGCCACTGCGGGTGGGCGGCTGGCGCCTGGGCCCAGAGACGTGCCGAAAGTCTGTAGAGATGTTGCATAGGTCATCCTTGGAAGAGCGGGGCCGATGCTAAGCAGCACGGGCGAAGCCCGTTGATCGGCTCCTGACGGCTGCTTTGTCGGACCCTCTCGCGCTCAGAAATCCGCTTGGGTCTGCCCGATCTTTGCTTTGATGGGTCCCTCGATGGCATCTATTCGTCTTTGGACGTTGTCGGGTCGAGTGATTTTTAGGCTCGATTCCAGGGATCCTTGCTGGGGTCGCGGATGATGACCAGGCTCTGCTCATGCAGCGCGGCCAAGGCCTCACCAAACGATGGATAGAGTTGCAGTTGCTTGCCGTCCCGGGACAGCATCAGGTACCTGTTGACTGCATGAAGTAGGGTGGCCCTCCAGCGATGCGCCGGAATCAACGCTGCGACTCTCGGGTTCGTTCCCTGGTCTTGCAATGCGCTCAAAATCGCAGGCTTCCAGCGCGCATCTGTGCAGGGCTGCGTCAACGGATAGTGCAGGTAGGCCTGCACATTGGCTTCCACCCACTTCACGTGATCTGGCCAGGGGTGCCGGACGGTGTTGAGCTGGATGAGCACCTCTGCCAGCGCCTCGCCCGCCCGGGAGGCGTGGGCCATCAAGATCCGGTCGTCACCGTTTGGCTTGGGGATCCCTTTCGGTTCTTGGCACACGGCCCGGATCAGGATCGCTTTGTGCGAATCCGCCATGTCTACCCCGCCCAGGTGGCGCGCCAGCGGACGGGCAATCGAATCCGTGAGTGTCCATCCCAGATCAGAGCTTTCGTCGATGAGCTGGCCGCCCACATCCCCGTAGGTCCAGTCCCAGACCTTCAGCAGTTGCTCCAGATGGGCGTTGCTGATGCAGATGTTGACGAAGGGCAGAACCATGGCCTCCATGAATTCGCGTGTTGCTTCTGGCTCTCGCCAGCGCCGGGAGGCTCGGAAGCTGCTAACCATCCGCTCCACGGCGTCGATCGGGAGTCCGGTCGCCTGATCGCCTGCCATTGAGGCCACCAGCGCCAGGGCCTTCAATCGGTTGCGTTCGGTGAAAACTGAGTCCATCACCTCAGTGAGCGTGGGGGCGTGTCGCAGGTCTCCCGCGGGTGTAGCTGGGGTGTCCTCCAGGGAGCAAGGCAGAGGCATGCCGAGCGCAGGGTCGGCCTCTTCATCGATCAACCACTTGTCGGCGATAGCCTCGCTGCGCTGCGTTGCTTCCTCCGACCCAGTCTCGGGCCAGGTAAAGAGCGCGACAGGAAGGCGATCAGCATAGGGCGCAGAGGTGAGCAGCTTCAACCCCAGCAAGCCAGCGCCTGCGAGCATCAGACGCCGTACCGCTCTGCTGCACAAGCAGGTGCGTGGCCCCGCGGCGGGTCTTCCCGGTGGCCGTTCGACAGCCATCGCCATGGCGGCAATTGGCTGGGCCGCGTTTCGTCCCCTTGGCGGTGGCAGCGATGCGCTGCGCTGGCGAGGGCCAGCCGCCTGCGGAACCACGGCTGGATGTGGCACTGGCGCGGCAGGCGCCTTTGGCAAGCCGGGTTGGTCCTCTTCCCATTGCGCCGGAGCTGCAGGCACCTGTGCGTTCTGTGGGTTCTGTGCAGGTTGAGGGTAGAGGCGTGGCAGGCATCGGGCGATCAATTGCATAGTTCCTCCTGGGTCGAAACCGACCGATGCTAGGAAGAGTTGCCGATTGCGCTTGCTCGCCACCTGACGCTCGGCAGGAGGCGGGCGCAAGGGCTGAGGGTCGCAAGGGGCGGGGGGGTCTGCAGGAGGGGCGACGGGCGCTTACTTGGGCGTTTCGCTTAAGACACTGTGCGTGAGCGGCCAGTGATCACCGTGTAACTCTGGCCGGAGGCGAACAGGTCGGGGTCGAGCATGGCTGAGATGGCTTCATCGAGTGAGGTCACAGGCCGCGAGGTCGTTCGGGTCTCATCGAGATGCAGGCGGGCTGCTTCCACGAGCAATGCCTTCCAGCGGGCTGGATCGATTCTGGGGCTTTGCAAGACGGGGCCGCCCCGGTCGAGCATCAGGAGAACCAAGGGCTTCCAGCGTGAGTCCTTCGCCGGTGTCCGGAAAAAATGCTGGAGGCACGCCAGGACGTGCTGGGTGTCCAATTCGGCTTGCTCAGAGCCGGGCCCGAACAAGGGCTGGGGGTTGGTCGAGGCCATCACCTGTGACAGGGCGCCGGTCACCCACCAAGCATGTTTAAGGAGAATTCCATCGTCAAACTTTCCGGGGGGTATGCCTTCAGGCTCCCGGCTTGCTACGCCGATGAGTATCGCCAACTGGGATTGTGTGATCGATCCGTGGCCAAGCGCAGCCGCGACTTGCCAGATGATGGAGTTACGCATCACCTTGCTATCGAACGGCTTTTGCTTCTCCGGCTTGAAAACATCGTCATCGCCGTAGCGCCATTGCCAGACCCTCAACAGCCGCTCGAGATGCGCGTCGCTGGCTTCTGCGAGGTCCGTCGCGCGGATCATGGTTTGCATGAAGGTCTTCATGGGAAGGGTTTCCCGCCAGTGGCGCGAGTTCCGGTAGGCGTCCACCATTTTGTCCACCCCGGACAGACTCAGCCGGCTCCCGGGATGGCCTGTTTGAAGGATGGCCAGCATCAGCAGTTCTGTTTGTGGATCTGCTCCCGCCAGGGCCGCATCGATGCCGGCGGTGAGCTGCGTTTTTGTGAGTTCTGGATAGTTGAGTTCGTCTGGCAGGCTTGGGTGACTCCGTGAGGCCTCCACTTCGTCGCAGGGGGCAGCCAGTGGCGCGGTATCCCAGAGCCTGGGATCCGTCCCCTTGCGAGCCGGGTCCTCGGTGGCCGAATCCGGCCCCTCGCTGCCCATCGAGTGCGTTGTCATGCACGCGGCAGTCCCTTGTGGCGCCGCAGCCGCTCGCGCCATTCCAGCCATGCCCAAACCGACGCAGAGCCAACGGGTCAATCGGCTACAAAGGCTCGCTTGTGGCGACCGATGCCGTGCAATCGGCGCGTGCAGCGCGCGTCTGCTTAACTCCCCACCCGGCACAAGCGAGCAGGCCTCGCGCAGGCGCAGGCGATCTGGGGGTATCTCTAAGGCGGCGGGGCGTATCCAGCCCGTCGGGGTCTTGAGGGAGGTCTCAGTCGCCGAGTCGCTCTTGGAGGCCTGTCGGCCGAATGGCTCGGACCGGTCGGCGGTCCGGTGAAATGGACCGCCGCGGTGACTTATGACGATAGATCGATTCTGCATGCCCAGTCCTCCCAAAAGGTCGACCGATGCTAGGCAGGCTGGAGCCTCATTCACAACGCCAATCTGACGGATTGCAGTGGTTCATGCCGCGATAACCATGTCCTGATTGCGCGGGCGCCAAGTTCCGGTGGGCTGAGCTTGCTGCTGGCGCTTTCGTACTGTTCTGATCGGGTGGAGAGGCTTGTGGCATCCGCTTAATTTTGCTGGCCGCGACTCAATCCCCGCGGTCACGACCTCGCGCTTTATCCCTTGAATACCGGCGGGCGCTTTTCAAAGAAGGCCGTCACTGCCTCGGTGTGGTCGGCGGTATGGTGCGCCAGGCCTTGGTAGCGGCCCGCGTAGTCGAGCGCCTCGTCGAGTGTGCCGGTGCGCGCCTGCAGCAGTAGCTGCTTGGTCCAGCGCAGCACCTGCGGCGGGTTGGCGGCGATGCGGTTTGCCAGCTCCAGCGCAGCGTCCATCAGCGCTGCGGGCTCCACCACACGCGAGACGAGGCCGATGCGCAGGGCCTCGTCGGCGCCCAGGGTCTCGCCGGTGAGTGCCATTTCGGCCGCGCGCGAAAAGCCCACGATCCGGGGCAGGAACCAGCAGCCGCCGTCGCCGGGGACGATGCCCACTTTGACAAAGCTCTCGGCAAACTTGGCCGTGGTGGAGGCGATGCGGATGTCGCACATGCAGGCCAGGTCGTTGCCCGCGCCCATGGCGGCGCCGTTCACCGCCGCGATGATGGGCACCTGCAGGGTCTGGAAGGCGCGCGGAATGCGCTGAATGCCCTGGCGGTAGTTCTGGGCAATCTGTTCGGGCGAGCCGCCGAACATGCCAGTGCGGTCTCGCATCTCGGCGACGTTTCCTCCGGAGCAAAAGGCACTGCCCGCGCCCGTCAGCACCGCCGCGCGGACCGAGGTGTCGGCATTGAGGTCGGCAAATATCTGCTCGAAGGCGCCGAAACATTCCTCGCCGCTCAGGGCGTTGCGTGTGTCGGGGCGGTTGACGGTGAGGACGGCCACCGGGCCGTGGCGTTCGATGAGAAGGAAATCAGATTTCATAGGGGGCATTGTCCTTCAGGCGCTGCCTCAGCCCGCCGCGATGCGACCTGCCAACTCGCGCAGCAGGTCCTGGGTCGACTTTTGGGTCAGCGTGGTCGGCCGTTGGGAGCTCACCGCCATGCTCACGCTGCTGCGTAGCCTCGGGGAGCCGATGGGGCGGGTGATGAAAGCGCGCGGCCTGCCAGAGCTCCGCACCGCCTGGCCAGCCAGCACGGCGCTGCCCGCGCCGTCGGCCACCAGTTCAAGAATGGAGGCCACGCCGTCGATCTCCAACGCGATACGGGGCTTGAGCCCGAGGGCCGCCAACTCACCTTCGACCTGCATGCGGATCGCATTGGGCCGGCTCGGAATGACCAGCGGCATCTGGGCGAGTTCGCGCAGGGTCACCGCCCGGGCGGAGGTGCTGGTCGGGGAAGTGGACAGGTTGGTGGCCCGGGTAGCGGCCAGGTCGGTGGCTGGATGGGGCGCCGGGTGGGGCGCTGTGGCGTCGGTACCGCCTGCCTTGTTCGCCGGGCGGGCCTGAACCAGAAAAAGGTCTTCCTCGAACAGGGGGGTGTGCTCGATCTCGGGGGAGGGCGTGGCGTTATAGAGAATCGCGATATCCAAGCGGCCGCTGGCTAGCGACTCGAGCATGGGCGTGGACAAAGCCTCGGTGATGGACAGCGTTGCCTGGGGCATGGACTCGCGGAAGGCGTGGATCAAGGGCACGGCCAGGGTGCGGGCGATGCTCGGCGGCATGCCCACCGCCACCCGCCCGGCCAGGGCGCCGCGCACCCGGCCCAGCTCCTCACGGGCGCGCTCGACCTGGTGCAGGATGCCGCGGCCATGTTCGAGCATCAGCGAGCCCGCCTCGGTGGGCACCGCCCCGCGTCCGTTGCGCACCAGCAGGGTCTGGCGCAATTCCACCTCCAGCAAGCGTACCTGTCGGCTGAGGGCGGGCTGGGCCACGTTGAGCGCAATGGCTGCCCGGGTGAAGCTGCCCAGTTCTGCCACCCGCACGAAGTACTCGATTTGCTTGAGGTCCACGTTCTTCGGTTCCGGGAATAACCTTTGGTCTATTATGCCGTTCTGCTATAGCTGCTAGTGAGCCCCGCTCCTAGGTAGCCTAGGTGGCGCGGGGGACAATCCTCCTCTCTATGAATCCGTCCTCCGCCTCCCCACCTACGTCCCCAATCGCCCAGCCCCTGCGCGGCATCTCCTCGATGGCCACGCGCCAGTTGCTGGCAGACCTGGTGGCCGCCTGGCAGGCCCGCACCGGCCAGGCGGTGGAAATCGAGTCAGTCGGCGGCGTGGACGCTGCCAAGCGAGTGCAAGCCGGGGAGGCCTTCGACCTGGTCTTTCTGGCCTCCGATGCCTTGGTCAAATTGGAGTCTGCGGGCCACTTGATTGCGAGCAGCCGGGTCGACCTGGTGCTCTCGGGCACGTCGGTGGCGGTGCCCGCCGGCGCGCCACTGCCCGATATTTCGAGTGAAGCGGCGGTGCGTGCCGCGGTGCTGGCCGCGCCCAGTGTGAGTTATTCCACTGGCCCCAGCGGCGTGGCACTGGCGCAGATGTTCGAGCGCTGGGGCATTTCCGAGCAGGTCAAGGGCAAGATCGTGACCCCGCCTCCTGGCACCCCGGTAGGCTCGCTCGTGGCCCAGGGCCAGGTGGCGCTGGGCTTCCAGCAACTGAGCGAATTGATCCATGTGAGCGGCATCACCATCGTCGGCCCGCTGCCGCAGGCGATTGCCATCGACACCATCTTCTCCGGCGCCCTGGCCCAGACTTGCCTCGACGGCGCGCGTCAGGCCCAGGCCCGTGCGCTGCTGGCCTTCATGGCCTCGCCCGAGACGGCCGACGCCAAGCGCCGCCAGGGCATGCAGCCGGCCTGAGCGCGCAGCCTCAAGCCCTTCAAGCATTACCAGAAGATTCAACCTACAGGAGCCACCATGTCCCTCATCATCGACTGCCATGGCCACTTCACCACCGCCCCCAAGGCGCTGGAGGATTGGCGCAACCAGCAGATTGCCGGCATCAAGGACCCGTCCGTCATGCCGCGCGCCGCAGACCTCAAGATCAGTGACGACGACCTGCGCGAGGCCATCGAGACCAACCAGCTCAAGCTGATGAAGGACCGTGGCAGCGACGTGACCCTGTTCTCGCCCCGCGCCAGCTTCATGGCCCACCACATCGGCGACTTCCATGTGTCGTCCACCTGGGCCAGTATTTGCAACGAGCTGGTGTTCCGCGTGAGCCAGCTCTTTCCCGACCACTTCGTGCCGGTGGCCATGCTGCCGCAGTCGCCCGGCGTCGATCCGGCCACCTGCATCCCCGAGCTGGAAAAGTGCGTCAAGGAATACGGCGCGGTGGGCATCAACCTCAACCCCGATCCGTCGGGCGGCCACTGGACCAGCCCGCCCCTGACCGACCGCCACTGGTACCCCATCTACGAAAAGATGGTCGAGTACGACCTGCCGGCCATGATCCATGTCTCGACCAGCTGCAACGCCTGCTTCCACACCACTGGCGCGCACTACCTCAACGCCGACACCACCGCCTTCATGCAGCTGGTGCAGGGGGATCTGTTCAAGGACTTCCCGACGCTGAAGTTCCTCGTTCCGCACGGCGGCGGTGCGGTGCCTTACCACTGGGGTCGTTTCCGCGGCCTGGCCCAGGAGCTGAAGAAGCCCCTGCTGTCGGAGCATGTGATGAACAACGTGTTCTTTGACACCTGCGTCTACCACCAGCCGGGCATCAACCTGCTCAATACCGTCATCCCGGTGAAGAACGTGCTATTTGCCTCCGAAATGATTGGCGCGGTGCGTGGCATCGACCCCGAGACCGGCCACTACTACGACGACACCAAGCGCTACATCGAGGCGAGTCCCATCCTCTCCGATGCAGACCGTCACCAGATCTACGAAGCCAACACCCGCCGTGTCTTCTCGCGCCTGGATGCGCGCCTCATAGCCAAAGGACAGTGACCATGTTTGAACTCGGAGTCGTTTACCGCAATATCGACCGCGCCGACCGCGCCACTACCGACGCCCTTGCCAGCCTGGGCTCGGCCACCGTGCACGAAGCCATGGGCCGTGTGGGGCTGCTGAAGCCCTACATGCGCCCGATCTACGCTGGCGCTCAGGTGTCTGGCACTGCAGTGACCGTGCTGCTGCACCCCGGCGACAACTGGATGATGCATGTGGTGGCCGAGCAAATTCAGCCCGGCGACATCGTGGTGGCCGCTATCAGTGCCGAGTGCACCGACGGTTACTTCGGTGACCTGCTGGCCACCTCTTTCCAGGCCCGCGGCGCCCGTGCCCTGGTGATCGACGCCGGTGTGCGCGACGTGAAGACGCTCACCGAGATGAACTTCCCGGTCTGGTCCCGCGCCATCTCCAGCAAGGGCACCATCAAGGCCACGCTAGGTTCGGTCAATATTCCGGTGGTCTGCGCTGGCATGTCGGTCAATCCGGGCGACGTGATCGTGGCCGACGACGACGGCGTGGTGGTGGTGCCGCGCCAGATGGCCGCCAAGACCCTGGAGGCCGCCCGCGCCCGCGAGGCCAACGAAGGCGAAAAGCGCGCCAAGCTCGCCTCCGGCGTGCTGGGTCTGGACATGTACAAAATGCGCGAGCCCCTCGAGAAGGCTGGCCTGCGTTACATCGACTGAAAGTAAAACATGGCACAAGCCAACGACAAGCCGGCCAACGACAAGGTCACCTCCGGCGGATTCACCAAGACCCCCGGCTGGCTCGACTGGTACACCGGCCCGACGAAGCCGCGCTTCCAACTGCCCCCGGGCAGCGTGGACGCGCACTGCCACGTGTTCGGCCCCGGCGACAAATTCCCCTACGCGCCCGAGCGCAAGTACACCCCTTGCGACGCCTCTTGGCAGCAGCTCTTTGCCCTGCGTGACCACTTGGGCTTTGAGCGCAATGTGATCGTGCAGGCCACCTGCCACGGGTCCGACAACAGCGCCATGGTCGACGCCTTGAAAAACGCCCAGGGCAAGGCCCGTGGTGTGGCCACCGTCAAGCGCAGCGTGAGCGATGCCGAGTTGCAGGCCATGCATGCCGCTGGCGTGCGTGGCGTGCGCTTTAACTTCGTCAAGCGCCTGGTTGACTTCACCCCCAAAGACGAACTGATGGAGATCGCCGCCCGCATTGCTCCCCTGGGCTGGCATGTAGTGATCTATTTCGAAGCGGTCGACCTGCCCGAGCTGTGGGACTTCTTCACTGCACTGCCCACCACCGTGGTGGTGGACCACATGGGCCGCCCGGACGTGAGCAAGCCGATCGACGGCCCCGAGTTCGAGCTGTTCCTCAAGTTCATGCGCCAGCACCCCAATGTCTGGAGCAAGGTCAGCTGCCCCGAGCGCCTGTCGACCACCGGCCCGCGCGCGCTGGGTGGTGAGCAGGCCGCCTACCGGGACGTGGTGCCTTTTGCCCGCAAGGTGGTCGAGGAGTTTTCCGACCGCGTGCTCTGGGGCACCGACTGGCCACACCCTAACCTGAAGGACCACATGCCCGACGACGGCCTGCTGGTCGACTTCATTCCGCACATCGCCACGACCGCCCAATTGCAGCAAAAGCTCTTGGTGGACAACCCGATGCGCCTCTACTGGAAGGACTGACATGGCCCTCGACAAGCCTTACCTGGACGTCCCAGGCACCACCATCTTCGATACCGAACAAAGCCGCAAGGGCTACTGGCTCAACCAGTTTTGCATGAGCCTGATGAAGGCCGAGAACCGTACCCGCTTCAAGGCCAACGAGCGCGCCTACCTCGACGAGTGGGCGATGACCGAGGACCAAAAGCTCGGCGTGCTCTCACGCGACCTCAATCGCTGCATCGCCCTGGGCGGCAATATCTACTTCCTGGCCAAGATCGGCGCGACCGATGGCAAGAGCTTCCAGCAGATGGCCGGCTCCATGACCGGCATGAGCGAAGAGGAGTACCGCAACATGATGATTGGCGGTGGCCGCTCGGTCGAAGGCAATCGCTATATCGGGGAGAAAAAATAATGGCCCGTATCACCGCCAGCGTCTTCTCGTCGCACGTTCCCGCCATCGGCGCCGCCCTCGACTTGGGCAAGACCCACGAAGACTATTGGCAGCCGGTCTTCAAGGGCTACGAGTTCGTCAAGCAGTGGGAAAAGGCCCAAAAGCCCGATGTGGTCTTCTTGGTCTACAACGACCACGCCACGGCCTTTAGCCTGGACTTCATTCCGACGTTCGCCATCGGTACGGCCGCCGAGTTCACGCCGGCCGACGAGGGTTGGGGCCCGCGCCCGGTACCCCAGGTCCATGGCCACCCAGAGCTGGCTGCGCACATTGCGCAGTCGGTCATTCAGCAAGACTTTGACCTCACCATCGTCAACAAGATGGATGTGGACCATGGCCTCACGGTACCTTTGTCGCTGATGTTCGGCCAGCCCGAAGCCTGGCCCTGCAAGATCATTCCCTTTGCGGTGAACGTGGTGCAGTACCCGGTGCCCTCGGGCCAACGCTGCTTGAACCTGGGCAAGGCGCTGCGTAAGGCCATCGAGTCCTTCGACGAGGACCTGAACGTGCAGATCTGGGGCACGGGCGGCATGAGCCACCAGCTCCAGGGCCCGCGTGCCGGTTTGATCAACAAGGTGTTCGACAATGCCTTCCTCGACCGCCTCATCGCTGACCCCGAGGGCCAGGCCGCCGTACCGCACATTGACTATGTGCGGGAAGCCGGGTCGGAGGGCATCGAGCTGGTGATGTGGCTGATTGCCCGCGGCGCGATGGCCGACCTGGCCGGCGGCAAGCCGCCCAAGCCCCTGCACCGCTTCTACCATGTGCCCGCTTCCAACACGGCGGTGGGCCACCTTGTTCTGGAGGAACAGAAATGACTTTGAAAATCGCCCTGGCCGGTGCCGGTGCATTCGGCATCAAGCACCTCGATGGCCTGAAAAACATCGCGGATGTGGAGGTGGTCTCCCTGATCGGCCGTGAACTCGGCAAGACCCAGGAAGTCGCCGACAAGTACGGTATCGGCCATGTCACCACGAACCTGGCCGACACCCTGGCCATCAAGGAAGTGGACGCCGTCATCCTGTGCACGCCTACCCAAATGCACGCCGAGCAGTCGGTCGCCTGCATGAAGGCCGGCAAGCATGTGCAGATGGAAATTCCCCTGGCCGACAGCCTCGCGGGCGCCCAGTCGGTCGACGCGATGCAAAAGCAGACCGGTTTGGTGGCCATGTGCGGCCACACCCGCCGCTTCAACCCGAGTCACCAGTGGGTCCGCAACAAGATCGTCGCCGGTGAATTCAATATTCAGCAGATGGACGTGCAGACCTTCTTTTTCCGCCGCACGAACATGAACGCGCTGGGCCAGGCCCGCTCCTGGACCGACCACCTGCTTTGGCACCACGCCGCTCACACGGTGGACTTGTTCGCCTACCAGGCGCGCAGCCCGATCGTGAAGGCCAACGCGGTGCAAGGCCCGATCCACCCGACCCTGGGTATTGCGATGGACATGAGCATCCAGCTCAAGGCCGCCAACGGCGCCATCTGCACCCTGTCGCTGTCGTTCAACAACGACGGTCCCCTGGGCACGTTCTTCCGCTATATCGGCGACACAGGCACCTACATTGCCCGCTATGACGATTTGGTCAACGGCAAGGAGGAGAAGATTGACGTCTCCCAAGTGGACGTGTCGATGAACGGCATCGAGCTGCAAGACCGCGAGTTCATCGCCGCCATCCGCGAAGGTCATGAGCCCAATTCGAGTGTGGCCCAGGTGCTGCCTTGCTATGAGGTTCTGCATCAACTCGAGCAGCAACTTGCCTGAGTGACACGGCAATAATCAAGGCCCGCAGTTGCGGTAGCGACGCGGGCTTTTTCCATTTCTGGAGATACGCATGAAAACCCGCAAGATCGGCCCGTTTGAAGTCAGCGCCATTGGCCTGGGCTGCATGAACCTCTCACACGCCTACGGCGCTCCGCCGTCCGAGGCGGATGCCGCGCGCGTGTTGCTCACGGCCCTGGATGCCGGTGTCACCCTGTTCGATACCGCCGCCCTCTATGGCTTTGGTGCGAACGAAACCCTGGTGGGGAATACCCTCAAGGCGCATCGGCAGAAGTTCACCCTGGCCAGCAAAGGGGGGCTCGGCGGCTTTCCGGACGCCCAGGGCAAGGTGGTGCGCGGTATCGACGGACGCCCGGAAACACTTCGGCGTTATTGCGAGGACAGCCTGCGCCGTTTGCAGACAGACGTGATTGACCTGTACTACCTGCACCGGTGGGACAAGAAGGTGCCGATCGAAGACAGCGTAGGCGAGTTGAGCCGTATGGTGGAGGAGGGCAAGTTGCGCACGCTGGGCCTGTCGGAGGTTTCCGCCGCCACCCTGCGCCGGGCCCATGCGGTGCATCCCATCGCTGCGGTACAGACCGAGTATTCGTTGTGGGCCCGGGAGGCCGAGATCGCCATCCTGCAAGCCTGCCGGGAGTTGGGCGTGGCTTTTGTCGCCTTCAGTCCCGTGGGGCGCGGCTTCCTGGCCGATGGTGTGTCCGATGTGGAGGCCTTGGAGGCCAACGACATCCGTCGGGCCATGCCGCGCTTTACCCCCAGCCACTTTCCGACCAACCTGGAGCTGTTGCGGGCATTCCGCGCTATCGCTCAGGAGGCCGGCTGTACCCCGTCCCAGTTGTCACTGGCCTGGCTGCTGGCGCAGGGCCCGGACATCATTCCGATCCCTGGCACTAGGCGCGTTGACCACTTGCTCGAGAATTTGCGGGCGGCCGACATCAGCGTCTCGCCGGACCTGCTGGCGCGTGCTGGCGCCTGTATCAATCACCGCACGGTGTCCGGGCCGCGGTACGCGGAACGGTCGCAGTCGGAAGTAGATACCGAGCAGTTCCCGGCTGAGTGAGCCCACCCGGTGCTGCCGGGAACCTCGCGGGTGTCGGCGTGACCCATGGGCGGCACGCCCAGATCCTGTTCGCGCCTACCTTCCAGCCACGCACGTTCTCGTCACGCATATTTCCGCCACCTCCATGCACGGCTTGCGCGCCACCCGTCTGTTCCCGACCCGCAGCCAGCGCCCCTGGTTACGCGGCAGGCGCCGCGTGGCCTTTGCAGACCTCGTTCGTGCGGCGGAGTCCGGCGACGCAGACGCGATCGAAGGGCTGCTCAGCCTAGCGCTTTCGCCGGATGAGGGTGACTCACCTCTTTCCCAGCAGGCGCTCGCCACACTCGAGGACTTGCTTGCGGAGGGCGACCGCCGCCCCCGCACATTGGCCGCCCTAGAGGCCGAGGCCCAATGCTTTGAGCTGGCCGAGAAGGAGCATCAGATTGTCGAGCGTATGCCCGGCCTCCTGCTTCGGGCCGCCAGCCGCCATGCCGCAGACCGCGGTTATCACGTGACCGGGGAGCGCATCAGCCTGGCACTTGCCGCAAGCGCCAGGGTTGGCGGGCCGACGCAGCCCGGGTCTTCAGCCTCGAATCCTCCAGCACCATCGGTCGAATGAGGGCGCAGGAGGGGTTGGCTGTCTGTCACCCCGGGCGCGACCCCTCAGTACAGCTTGAAGGCCTGCTCTGGCGCCATGTGGAAGACGCGGTCGTAGCACAGGTCGTAGCTGCCCCGAATCTGGGTATCGAGGCCCGCCACGGCGGCGCTCCACTCGGCGACGTTGCGTCTTTCGTTGTCTGCCTGGATGGCGACCGGCGTTTCTTTGCAGCGCTCTTCCTTGCGGGTGGTACTGGCCTCCTTGCAGATCGTCTGCTCACCGCGCTTTTCGCAGATGCTCTGCTTGCCTGTGGGCACATCGACCATTTGGCACTGCCTGTGAATACGGTACCCACGGCCCAGAGCCTCTTGGGCCGATTGGATACCCGCCAGGTAGGACTGCCTGCTGGCCCGCAGGCTTCTTACGGTCGGGTCCCGGTCACACACGCGTGTTGCACGGTCTTGAGCCGACATCTTGCGGAAGTCATCGACCGTTGTGCATCCCGCCAGGGTGATGGCTGCCAACAGGATGGCGATACGCATGGCTTTTCGTTTCACGCTTTCCCCCTTGTTGGGATACGCCGCTCGCATCCTCGGGTGTCGAACTTAAGAATTCAATTGATTCGTGATGATTGCTCACCTGCCGGCTTGCGTCAACGGCTGAACCCTTCAGCCCCCGGAATGTTCAGTGGCAATATCAAGCGCGGTGTCGAGCCCAGCGCGGATAAAACCAACGAGCCCCCGCGACCCCGGTCGCGGCAAGACCGATCGACTTGGCAAGCATGTTCAAAAAAAAGGGCCAGCATCTGCTGGCCCTTCCCCGATGGACAGGGCCTGAAGCCCCCTGCCTTGTTCAAAGCGAGTCGATGAACGAGCGCAGCTTGTCGCTGCGGCTCGGGTGCTTGAGCTTGCGCAGCGCCTTGGCTTCGATCTGGCGGATTCGCTCTCGGGTCACGTCGAACTGCTTGCCCACTTCTTCCAGCGTGTGGTCGGTGGACATCTCGATGCCGAAACGCATGCGCAGCACCTTGGCCTCGCGCGGGGTGAGGCTGTCGAGAATGTCCTTGACCACGTCGCGCAGGCCGGCTTGCATGGCCGCTTCGATGGGGGCGGTGTTGTTGGTGTCCTCGATGAAGTCGCCCAGGTGGCTGTCGTCGTCGTCCCCGATGGGTGTTTCCATCGAGATCGGCTCCTTGGCGATCTTCATGATCTTGCGGATCTTGTCCTCAGGAATCTCCATTTTCTCGGCCAGGATGCCGGCGTCCGGCTCGAAGCCGAACTCCTGCAAATGCTGGCGCGAGATGCGGTTCATCTTGTTGATCGTCTCGATCATGTGCACCGGGATGCGGATGGTGCGCGCTTGGTCAGCGATCGAGCGGGTGATGGCTTGGCGGATCCACCAGGTGGCATAGGTCGAGAATTTGTAGCCGCGGCGGTATTCGAACTTGTCAACCGCCTTCATGAGGCCAATATTGCCCTCTTGGATGAGGTCCAGGAACTGCAGTCCGCGGTTGGTGTACTTCTTGGCGATGGAGATCACGAGGCGCAGGTTGGCCTCGATCATTTCCTTCTTGGCGTCGCGCGAAGCGGCCTCGCCTTCGTTCATCCGCTTGTTGATCGCCTTGAGTTCAGACAGTGGCACCACCACCTTCACCTGCAGGTCCGTGAGCTTTTGCTGCAGTTCCTGAATGGGCGGGATGTTGCGAGCAATGATCGTGCTCCAGGGCTTGCCGGCAGCAGCTTGCTTTTCGACCCATTTCAGGTTGAGAAGGTTGGGCGGGAAGTCCTTGATGAAGACGTCTTGGGGCATGCCGCACTTGTCCACGATGATGCGGCGCAGCTCACGCTCTTTCTTGCGCACATCGTCGACATGGGTGCGCACCATGTCGCACAGCTTTTCAATCGTCTTGGCCGTGAAGCGGATGGTCATCAGCTCCTCAGACAGGGCTTGCTGTGCCTTCACATAGGCCGGGGTGCCGTAGCCTTCCTTGTCGTAGATCTTGTGGACCTTCTCGAACAGGGAGGCAATTCGGTCGAAGCGCTCGAGAGCCTGGGTCTTGAGCTCTTCGAGCTTTTTGGTCAGGGCCTTGGAGCCGCCGTTGCCGTCGTCATCATCGTCGGCATCGAACTCGTCGAAATCTTCTTCGGCCACATAGTCGTCGGCCTCATTCGGGTTGGAGAAGCCGTCCACCACGGTCGAAATGACAACCTTACCCTCGCGAATCTCGGCGGCCAGCCGCAGGATTTCGGCGATGGTGGCGGGAGAGGCCGAGATGGCCTCCATCATGGCCATCAGGCCGCCCTCGATGCGCTTGGCGATTTCAATTTCGCCTTCGCGGGTGAGCAGTTCCACCGTGCCCATTTCGCGCATGTACATGCGTACCGGGTCCGTGGTACGGCCGAATTCGCTGTCCACCGTCGTGAGGGCGGCTTCTGCTTCCTCTTCCGCTTCCTCGGCCGTGGCCGCCGTCGGCGTGGTGTTATTGAGCAGCAGCATCTCGGCGTCGGGCGTCTGCTCGTACACCGCCACACCCAAGTCATTGAGCATGGTGACCACGGCTTCGAGGGTCTCCGCCTCGATCAGCTTTTCGGGCAGGTGGTCGGTGATCTCGGAATGGGTCAGGTAGCCGCGGGTTTTGCCCAGCGTGATCAGCGTCTTCAGGCGCTGGCGGCGCTTGAGCATTTCCTCTTCGGTGAGGACGGTCTCGTCCAGACCGAATTCCTTCATCAAGGCCCGCTCCTTGGCCTTGCTGATTTTCATGCGCAGCGGCTTGACCTTTTCGGTGGTCTCTGCAGCGGGCTCTTCTGCAAATTCGGCTTCGATGTCGGTCAGGTCTTCTTCGCCGACATCGGCCCCCTTGGTAGCGGCCTTGGGCTTGCGGCCGCGCTTGGCAGGCTCTTTGGCTGGGGCTTCAGACTCGGCCGCGGCGGCCTTGGGCGGCCTGCCGGGCTTTTTCTTCAAGACCTCTTCGGAAGCGTCGGGGGCCTTGACGGCTTTCTTCGGCTCAGTCTCAGCCTTCACTGCCTTGACCGGGGCTTTCACTGCGGGTTTCGCGACCGCCTTCACGGCCACCTTCGCTGAGGCCTTATTGGCGGGCTTATCGGCGGGCTTATCGGACTTGGTGCTGGATTTCGGAGCGGACACGGAGGGGGCTTTCGTTGCTGGCTTGGCTGGCGCCTTCGCGCCCGCTTTCGGGGCAGCCTTGGGCTCAGCCTTGGTCGAGGCTTTGCTGGCTGCCTTGGCGGCGGGCTTGGCGGCGGAAGCGGGTTGGATCGCTTTCTTCGCAACGGGTTTCAAGGCAGTCTTGCTGGGCTTTGCTGGTTTCTTCTGTGCGGGCATACAAGGCACTCCGGTACTTCAAGATCGGCAGAAAAAAAGGGACACAAGCGGGACACGAGCAGAGATCAATGCGCCAAGAAACCCGGCGCGGGGAGACGAGTTGTCACTTTTCCCAATCTTCCCAAACCTTCCCGGATGGGAGGGCAGCGAGCAAAGCCTGCAAAGGCCCTGAGGGAAAAAGTGATCGCTCAGTGGCAAGTGAGGAGGGCGAACATTTGGAGTGCAGTCCTTGCGGTAAGGTGGCGGGTCGTGCGCTTTGGCACAGTTGGCCGGGCCCGGAGGTGCTGCTGTCGCTCTTGCCGAGAGCAACTTGGATTATACCGGCGTCGCTTGCACTTAGCCGCGATCCCGGGTTTTCGCGACCAGTTCTTTCAGCCTTTCGTATGCACTCGGATCGCTCCCCGCGCGTTGTGAAAGCGCCTGCATCTCCTCTGCTACACGCGCTTGGCGCTCACGCGTGAGGATGTGATCGAGCTCCAAGGAGTCCGGCTCAATTTTCGAAGGCATTCGCGCCATGAGCCCGAGCGCGAAATCGGCATGGGGGTGAGCGCTGAGCTGACCCTGCAGGCTTTCCCAGGGCTGGGGCCCCTCGTCATGCAGTCGAGCGTCCAGCCAGGCAAAGAGAGGGCCGTAGGGCTCTGCGAGCTCGCACAGCATTTGGTGATCCTCTTGCGACAGGCGCTCCCAGGCGGCAGCGTCGGACAGCAGGATCTGCAGTGCCCGGTCGGCTCGGCCTGGCGGTAATTGCCGGCCAGGGGTGCGCCTAGCTTTCTGGCGCCAGGGGCTGCGGGTACCTTCAACTCCGGTGGCCTCGCGCGGCCAATCGCTGCTGGAGACGGAGCCGTCTCCACCGAATTCCGGGTCTGGTGACTCGAAGGCGGTATCACGGCCCCGGCCCCGGGGCCGATTCCCTGCGCCCGCGCCGTAGCCCCGTGTGCTTGATCGCCCCGCCGGGCCGGCGCCCCACAGGCCGGACAGTTCGCGCCCGTCCAGTTGCCCCAGGTCGGCCAACTCTCCCAGCAACTGGCGCTTGAGGGCGCCCTCCGGCAGCAGGTTCCAAAGCGGCTGGGCATGTGCGAGCATCCGCGCCCGCCCCTCGGCCGTGGACAGGTCGCAGCCCTCGCGCGCACTGTCCACCAGGAAGCGTGAGAGCGGTGTGGCTTCGCCCACATAGCGGGAGAAGGCGTCTGCGCCATGGGCCCGGATGTAGCTGTCCGGGTCGTGCTCAGCAGGAAGAAAGAGAAACTTCACCGTTCGTACGTCGGTGGCGTAGGGCAGGGCACCCTCCAGCGCCTTGCGCGCCGCGCGTCGACCCGCCGCGTCGCCATCAAAGCTGAAGACCACGCTCTCGGTGAAGCGAAAAAGCTTTTGCACATGGTCGGTGGTGCAGGCGGTGCCCAAGGTCGCGACCGCATTGGGGAACCCTAGCTGCGCCAATGCGACCACGTCCATATAGCCTTCGGTCACGAGGACATAGCCCTTTTCACGCAGCGCCTGGCGAGCCTCGAACAAGCCGTAAAGCTCGCGGCCCTTGCTGAAGACCGGTGTCTCTGGCGAATTGAGGTACTTGGGCTTTTCGTCCCCAAGTACCCGGCCGCCGAAGCCGATGCACTCCCCTTTGACATTGCGAATGGGGAACGTGACGCGGTCCCGGAAGCGGTCGTAGCGCTTGGCGTCCTGCCCGTCTTCCTCGCCATGGACGATGACCAGCCCGGACTCCGCCAGCAGCGGGCTGTCGTAGTCGGGGAACACACTGGCCAGGCTGCGCCATCCCTCGGGCGCATAGCCAAGGCCAAAGCGCTTGGCGATCTCGCCCGACAGGCCGCGCCCCTTGAGGTAGGCCACTGCCTTGGGGGAGGCTTTCAGGTGCTTGCGGTAAGCCTCTCCCGCTTTTTCCAATACGTCGGTAAGGCTGTCCTGCTTCTGCCTCTGCTCGGCGGCCCGGGCGCGGTCCTGGGGCGAGCGGTCATCTTCTGGCACCTGCATGCCGAACTGGCCTGCCAGGTCCTGGACCGCCTCCACGAATCCCATGCCGGCGTGCTCCATCAGGAAGCCGATCGCATTGCCATGCTTGCCGCAGCCGAAGCAGTGGAAGAACTGCTTGGTGGGCGAGACGGTGAAGGAGGGAGATTTTTCGGCGTGGAAGGGGCACAGGCCCGAAAAATTGGCGCCCGATTTTTTGAGCTGTACATAGCGACCGACGATCTCGACCACGTCGGCGCGTGCCAGCAGTTCTTGAATGAATGAATCGGGGATGGCCATGCCGGATCTATTGTGCCCCGGGCGGCTAAGTCACCTGCGGTCGCTTAGCAGGCCACCTCGGGTTGGCCTGTCTGCGCCCCTTCAGTCCCCCATCACCACGCCCTCACGGCGTGGGTCGGCACCGCCGAACCAGCCCCCTGGGGTTCGGGTGATCGCCTGAAGACCACTTGTCATCGCCTGCTCACGGACCTCGGCTCCTCGGGCGCGCAAGGCGTCTGCCGTCCCAGCGGGAAAGCGACCCTCTTCGAGCAGGGTCGGGCCGCCGGTCGAGCCGAAGTTGGGCAGGTCGATGGCCTTTTGCGCATCGAGCCCCCAGGCCAGGGTGCCCCATAAGGTCTTGGCTGTGAAATGGATGATGAGTGCGCCGCCCGGACTGCCGAGGCTGGCCACCAGTTGTCCGGTTGCCGGATCAAAGACCAGGGTGGGTGACATGGACGAGCGAGGCCGCTTGCCGGGCTGCACCCGGTTGGCCACGGGCCGACCTTGCGCGTCGGTGGGAGCGAAGCTGAAGTCGGTCAGTTCGTTGTTCAACAGAAAGCCGCCGCTTTTGCCTTCCAGCCCCACCATTTGGCGAGCACCAAACTGATCTTCGATGGTCGTGGTCATGGCGACGGCATTGCCGCGGCCATCGACGACGCTGATGTGTGAGGTGCCATATTCAGGCTGGTCCGGCATGGGTGCCCAGCTGCTGCGCGAGCCTCCGGGCTGGCCAGCGGATGCGACCCGCATGCTGCGTTCCCCGATCAGGCGGGCCCGCTCACGCAGGTAGTCGGGCGCCAGCAGGCTGTCCCAGCGGCCCGCTGGCGGTGCAACAAAGTCCGGGTCCCCCAGGTACTGGGCCCGGTCGGCAAAGGCCAATCGTGCGGCCTCGGTGTAGAAGTGCAACCAGTCGGAGGAGGGGCGTGCGTCGCGCAGCGGCATGGCTGCGGCGGGCGTGTGTTGCAGCATTCCCAGGATCTGCCCGATGGCGATTGCGCCGGAGCTTGGAGGCGGGAAGCCGCAGATGCGCCAGGTGCGCCCGCCGGCCCGTGCGTCGTGGCACAAGGGCTCGCGTTCGCGCGCCTGGTAGTTCCGCAGGTCCTCCAGCGTCATGCGCCCGGGGTTGCCTGGATGGCGCTGCACCTTGGCAATGATCGCCTGTGCGACTTCACCCCGATACAAGGCGTTCGGGCCCTCTCGCGCGACACGGCGCAGCACCTCGGCCAGAGCGGGGTTGCGCAGCCGATGCCCCACCGGGTGTGGCTGACCGTCGGGCTGGTAGTAGAAGGCCGCCGCCAAGGGATCTTTTCGCAGGTGGGCGTCGGCTTTAAGCAGCGTATTGAGGCGGGGGCTGACCGCAAACCCCTCCTCGGCGAGCGTGATCGCGGGCTGGATCAACTGGGCCCAGGGCAGTTGGCCGTGCTGGCGATGGGCCATTTCGAGCATGCGCAGCAGGCCTGGCACGCCCACAGACCTGCCTCCCACCACGGCCTCGTAGAAGGGAAGGGGCTTCCCATCGGCGCCCAGGAAAAGCCGCTCGTCTGCGGCGGCCGGCGCCGTCTCCCGGCCGTCATAGGCGCGCACCTGCCGCCCGTCGGAATGCAGAAGGAAGGCACCGCCGCCAATTCCGCTGGATTGGGGTTCGACCAAGGTCAGCACCATCTGGACCGCAATCGCCGCGTCGACGGCGCTACCACCGGCTTTCAACACCTGGTAGCCGGCATCCGTGGCCAGCGGGTTGGCGGCGGCGACGGCAAAGCGTTGTGTTGCCCAGCCCGGCTTGGCGCCCAGCCCGGAGGCTGCTTCCGGCAGGTCCGGGCGGCGATAGGTGAAGCCCGCAGCAGGGGCTGACCCGGAGGAGGCTGAGGAGGCTGAGGGGGCAAGTCCGCCAGCGCCAGATGGGATGGAGGCACAGCCAGCGACCCAGGCGCCCGCGATCAAGGTGAGCGCGGCAACGCGCGCAGTCCTGCGGAGGCTGGAAGCGGGTGTTTGTGCAGCGCGCTGCGGCGTGTGTTGGGGCTTCAGTGTGAAGTGCATGAGCCTCATCCTAGACCAAGCCCATACCCAACCTGAGTTGGCGCGCCGCCCAGGCCGGGACTCCCCCAGGGTGTCAGCTCAGCGCGGCGCTAGGCGTATGGCGCCGTCGAGGCGGATCACCTCGCCATTGAGCATGTCGTTTTCGAAGATGTGCCGCGCCAGCTTGGCGTAGTCCTGCGGCGTGCCCAGGCGCGAGGGGAAGGGGACGGCGGCGGCCAGTGCGTCCTGCACCTCCTGGGGCATGCCGAACATCATCGGCGTGCCGAAGATGCCCGGGGCGATGGTCATGTTGCGGATGCCATTGCGTGCCAAGTCTCGGGCGATGGGCAGGGTCATGCCGACGACGCCGCCCTTGGAGGCGCTGTAGGCGGCTTGGCCGATCTGGCCGTCGTAAGCGGCGACCGAGGCGGTGGAAATGATGCAGCCGCGCTCTCCCGTGGTCTCAGGCTCGTTCTTCGCCATCGCGTGTGCCGCCAGACGGATCATGTTGAAACTGCCCACCAGGTTCACCGCGATCACCTTCTGGTAGACCGCCAGGCTGTGAGGGCCGGTCTTGCCCACGGTTTTCTCTGCTGGCGCAATGCCCGCGCAATTCACCAGCCCCATGAGTTTGCCTAGCGAGGTGGCCTTGGCGATCACGGCCTGTCCATCGGTCTCGTTGCTTACGTCACACCGGACGAAGGCCCCACCGATCTCCCGTGCGACTTGCTCGCCCTTTTCGGCCTGCATGTCGGCTACGACCACTGTGCCGCCTGCGGCCGCCAGCATGCGGGCCGTGCCCTCGCCCAGACCCGACGCGCCGCCGGTGACGATGAAGACCTTGCCTTGGATGTCCATGGAATGCTCCCGGAAAATTTGACGTTGCCATTGACGTTGACGTAAACGTCACATTATGCGGGCTCGACCGAGTGAGAGGGCTGCGAGTGCCGCCGGGACCACCCGGTGTGAAAAGCCCGGTCAAAGCCGGGCTGTGCGGGGCAGGAGGGTGGTCAGTTGTTCACTTGAACCCGACCCGGTCCAGCATCTGCTGCACCTTGACCTGGTGTGCGCCCACCGCGGCCAGCGGAATGGTCTCGGCCTTGAACGCGCCATTGCTCATGGCCAGGAGGGCGGGGTTGGTCAATTTGACACCCTTGACTGTGGGCCACTCATTGTTGCCGTTGGCGAAATAGTCCTGGGCCTGCGGACTCGCGAGGTACTCCAGGAAGCGCTGTGCAGCCGCCGCATTCTTGCTGTGGCGCGCCACAGCGCCGCCTGCGATGTTGAGGTGGGTACCCCAGCTGCCTTGGTTCGGAAAGACGATGGCCACCCGCTCCATCAGGGCCTTGTCCTCCGGGTTACTCGACCGCATCAGGCGAGCGATGTAGTAGGTGTTGCTCACGGCAATCTGGCACTCGCCGGCGCCCACCGCCTTGATCTGGTCGGTATCACCCCCCTTGGGATCGCGGGCCAGGTTGGCCACCACCCCTTTGAGCCACTGCTCGGTCCGCTTCTCGCCGAGATGTTCAGTGATGGCACCGAAAAGTGAGAGGTTGTAGGGATGGGAGCCCGAGCGGATACAGATGCGGCCTTTGTTGCGGGGATCAGCCAACTGCTCGTAGGTCTGCACTTCCTCGCGCTTGACCTTTGCCTTGTCGTAGACCACCACCCGAGCGCGGGTGGAAAAGCCAAACCAGGTGGTCCCGTCGGCGGTCGGAGCGGCGCGATACCCAGGCGGAATGGCCTCCTCGAGGGCCTTCGACCGAATCGGCCGGAACAGACCCTCGACCTCCCCCTTGTACAGGCGGGCGGCATCGACCAGCAGGATCACGTCGGCCACCGACGCGGCGCCCTCGGCCTTGAGCCGGGCCAGGATGCCAGCATCGTCCGAGTCGACCCGCTTGATGCGGATTCCCGTTGCCTTGGTGAAGTTGTCGTAGAGCGCCTCGTCTGTCGAGTAATGACGCGCGGAATAAAGGTTCAGGACTTGTTCCTGGGCCTGGGCGAGATGCGCAGAGGCCAGGGTGAGGCCGAGGGTGAGGAGGGCGGTTCGGAGCACGAGGTGATTCTTTGAATCGGTCAGAGCGCCATGATACCCCAAATGAGAACGATTCTTGTTGGTATCTGGGTTCGGTACGATTTTCCCCGGCCGAGCAGGAGCGGCGGCTTGCCGAGCCTCGTTGTCCCCGCAGCCAGCACACGGCCGGTTCTTTGGCGGTGACGGTCGCGCCACGGCCAAAAAAAAGCCCCGGAACTTGCCGGGGCTAAGGATCCCTGAACCACGAAGGTGTCGAAAGGACCCGAGGAGACAACCTGAAGACGCCAAGGCGCCGCGGAGTCTGTAACCGCCCCTGGCGACAGGTTCCTGTCGCCAGGGGCTTCGGCCATCAGCGCTTGGCGCGGCTGGCGGTCTTGGCAGCTTGGGTGGCGGTGTCGGCCACCGCGTGGAAGTTGGCCTGGGCCATATCGGAGGCTTGCTTCACGGCCTTTTGAACCGACTCCAGGGCGTTATTGCCAGCGGACAGGGCGGTCTTGAAGGCGGCGACGGCGCTTTCGCTGCCGGCAGGAGCATTCTTGGAGGCGGTATCGACTGCAGTCATGAACTTCTTTTGCATGTCGGTAGCTTGGGCTTCGAAGGCCTTGCCGAATTCGGTGCTGGTGGTGGTGGCGATCTCGTACAGGTGGCGGCTATAGGAGGCGGTTTTCTCGGCCAGCGGCTGGAAGAGTGTGGCTTGCAGGGCCAGCAGTTCCTGCGCGTCCTTCACGGACATGGCAGCCTTGGAGTTGTCCGCGACTTCGATCAGGGCGGCCTTGGAGGCGGTCATATTCAGGTCGACCAGCTTCTCCACGCCTTCGAAGGCCTTGGCGGTCAGGCCGAACAGGGTTTCGAGGTTGGCTTTCTGGGAGGCGAGGACTTGTTCGGGGGTCAGCATGTTTGAAAATTTCCTATTGAGGTTAAAGAGGGGGGGAGCACTGCTTCTTGCAACTTGCCGCCCGCCTTCGGGATGCTTTGGTGCGGTGCAGCATGGTCTGAAGTATAGGGGGCTTCCCTCGGTTTTCAAGCAGTTTTTGGTGCGATGCAACAAAAATTTTGCTTGGCAGTTGAGCTGACTCCCAAGTGGTCAATAAGAATTACATCCGGCGCGCTCGAATGCCCCCCTGCGCAGACATGCCGGCATTGCAACGCAACAATGCGCGGATGCAGGTGTTCTATGCCACGCAGTTCGTGCTTCAGCTTCCGCCAGGGCATCGCTTCCCGATGGTCAAGTACGCCATGCTCCGGGATCGTCTTATCGCGGAGTTAGCGGACTTGGTGCTTTGCCAGGCCGAGCCCGCCAGCGACGGCGAACTGGCACTGGTCCATGTGCCCAGCTATATCCGCGGCATCGCCGACGGCTCGGTAGATCCCCGCATCCTGCGTGAGATCGGTTTTCCCTGGAGCGATGCCATGGCCGACCGTGCCCGTCGCTCTGTCGGTGCCACCTTGGCGGCTTGCCGGGCCGCCATCCGTGAAGGCGTGGCGGCCAATATCGCCGGGGGCACCCACCACGCCTACGCGGAGCGAGGGGGCGGCTTCTGCGTGTTCAATGACGCCGCAGTGGCTGCGCGACTGATGCAGGTCGAATGGGCGCGGCAGGCGCGCGGGGCGGTCGGCCGTGCGGGTTTGAGGGCGGGATCGGGATCGGGGCGCAATGGCCCGGACGCCCCGCTTCGGGTGGCTGTCATTGATCTCGATGTACACCAGGGCAACGGCACGGCGCGCATTTTCCAGGGGGATGACAGCGTCTTCACACTGTCGCTGCACGGCGCGAAGAACTTTCCCTTCCGAAAGGAGGCCGGGGATCTTGACGTGTCTCTACCCGACGGATGTGGTGACGCGGAGTATCTGGAGGCGCTGGAAGGTGCGCTCGACGAGTTGGATCGGCGCTTTTCCCCGGGGCTCGTGATCTACCTGGCGGGCGCGGATCCGCATGAGGGCGACCGGCTCGGTCGCCTCAAGCTCACCTGGGACGGCCTCGAGGCCCGGGACAGGCGGGTGTTCGACTGGGCATGGCAGCGACGGGTCCCCTTGGCCATGGCGATGGCTGGCGGCTACGGCCACCGCGTCGAGGACACCGTCCAAGCGCAGGTGACCACCTTCCAGGTCGCCGGCCAGTACTGGCGTCGCTGGCAGAATGTGGGGTGATGCGTGAGACCAAGGACAGCCGCCCCCAGCCGGAGCCCCGTAGTGCCTACCGGGTTTTCCGCACGATCGGAACACGCTGGGCCGACAACGATGTGTACGGGCACGTCAACAATGTTGTCTATTACAGCTGGTTCGACACGGCGGTAAACGCACACCTGATTGAACAGGGCGCGCTCGACATCCACGCAGGTTCGACCATCGGTCTCGTGATTGAGACCCAGTGCAATTACTTCGAGCCCCTGGCCTTCCCGGAAAATGTGGAGGCCGGCATTCGCGTGTCGAAGCTGGGCGCCAGCAGCGTCCGATACGAGGTGGGCCTGTTTGCGCAAGGCGCGGCTCAGACGGCCGCCCGCGGTCAC